>Ga0081529_120522_pt1 | contig 14491 bp, 20 predicted proteins | sample EchGeymetagenome_FD_71012 | JGI IMG/M metagenome (GOLD analysis project Ga0081529, IMG submission 71012) | Ferrous microbial mat and aquatic microbial communities from Echinus Geyser, Yellowstone National Park, USA - transect B T=78-80 C v2... ...
CCCTCCTCCCCCCTCATCAATAATTCCTCCACGGTGCCCTCATTAATATTGGGAACATTAGGGATGCTGCCCCCACCCTCATTAATGCTGCCCTCACTCCCTCCACTCATTGCCTTGAGTCCACTGCCCTCACTGGGCGCTCCCTCAATAGGCGTGGTGGGTGCATTCCCACTCTCCCCAATTCCCGCACCATACTCGCCTGTGAGGACTGTGGCTCCCCTGATTGGGATCCCGCCGGGCCACGCCTCTCCACCCCTTATAATTATTGGACTACCCATCACTGAGTAACCAAGCGCTCGCCCGCCCAATAGGTCGGAGATAATGCCGTAATCCAGGATGCTGCCTCCGGAGCGAGGGATTAGGAGCGGCCCATACCCGCTTAATCCAATGGATGAGATGAGTGTATCAGGTAGACTCGTTAGTGGGTTCACTCTTGGGAGACTCCTCATTTCCTTCATCATTTCATTAATCGTGTTGCTCAGCGAGGAGTAACTCACTATTACCGGCCTCCCAAAGATCCCAACCTCACCCACGGCGGCCCTCGGGAGCCCTCCCTGTAATGCTCGTTGCAGGAAGTCCTGGGGGAGTAGGAATGTGGCTCTAGGCGGTGCCTCCCTCCCCATTACCCTATAAAGCATTGCCTCAATGGGGCTGGGGCCCAGCGTTACTTCTCCACCGGTTTCCTCCAGTATCCTCGCCGCCGCTGCAGCAAGTAATCCCTTATTCCAGTCCTCCAGGGTCTCCGGCAGGAGTGGGCGGAGGCTCTTGGGGAGGAAGTACTCGCTGGCGGCTGCGAGGAGCCTAGCGAGCGGGCTTAACTCCATGTCCGTTAATGCATCCCTCACCGCTGCGCTCCTCGCCGCGGCGTATGCCTTCCCCAACTCACTCCAGTAACGCGTTATTAAGTTGCCTAATTCTTGGCTAGTGACGTAGGGCTGAGTCGTTAATCTAAAGTTGAAGGGGGAGGCCTCCAACACGTCGCTGATGCCGATGAATCTATTCGTGATGCCGGGGGCAGCGCTCCCCCCAATGCTGAGGCCCAGTGGGATTACTCCCCTATTCGTTATTGCCCCCACGACGCCGCGCGGCGAGTAGTAGAAGAAGCCCTGGGGCACAATGGGGACCCTCATCCTCCCCCCAGTAATGGGTTGAGCAAAGTAAATCCCCTCGCCGGGCACCGCTTCCTCCACCTGCACCCCCTGAATGAGTGGGGCACTGCCCCGAAATGGGGGCAGCACGAATCTCCTCCCCAACCCCTCCAGCATGGAGCCAAGCCTCAGCCTGAGGCTATCCCATAGTGGGGCATTAATGGAGAGGCCCCTACTCATTAATTCCCCGGGCGGCGTGTTGAAGTACATCTCCAACCCGCGATACAGGTCGCGGTAGTAGGCGTCGCTGAGTTCACCGTATAGCGCCGTTAAGGTGGGTAAATCCATGGGGATATTGATGCGGCCCAGGGCGGGTGGGATTGGCTTAACGGGTACTAGGAATAAGTTATTCGCGCCCCTATACGCGCCGCTCGAGAGGAGTGCCTGCGCCTCTTCCTCCCCCGCCGCTTCCTCAACCCTATACCCCATCCTGTTAAGGAGGTCAGTCACTGCGCCACTCATTAACTTCGCGCCGAGGCCGCCAACGCCGAGGCCAATGTCGCGGCTAATCGTGGAGAGAATGGGGGCCACGGCTCGAGTAATGCCGCCGGCAGCCGCTGCCCCACCCTCAAATACATACGTCATTGGATCAATATACCTAATGTTGCTTAACGCCTCAAGCGTTGGCGCTATGTCCGCCAGCCTCCCCACTTTCGAGAGCGATTCGAGGCCGGAGCCCGCTATGCCTGCAATAATGATGGCTGGATTAACGAGGCCGGCGGGATTAATGATTACCTCATTGCCTTGAGTCGGCATTCCAAGGAGGCTCGCCGCGGTTAATCCCCACCTGTTTGTGGGGATCTTGGCTAACGTGGGTTGAGCCGCGAGGAAGGCCGCATTCGTGTTCTCAGTTACTCTAGTTAAGTACCCCCTCCAGTAGGGGGGCAACACGTATTGCGCCGCTATTTGGGTAATGGGGGCTATATAATTATAGATGTCCCACCACGCCCCCGCTAATCCCCGTAGGAATGGGTTACTTGAGTGGAGGTACTGCATCCCCGGCGCGAGGCGGTTTCCAGCCGTTATGAATCCATTCAAGAATTCATCCTCATATATGTCTTGAGGCGTTATTGTGATTGGGATCCTTGATGGGAACATGGCGCCAGTTGAGGGTGGAGGCGTGTTGGCTAATTGTTGAAGTGCGGCTATGTTTGGCCCCAGTAAAGCATTAAGTTCATTACTTAATATGTTGCCCGGGTTAAACAAGTCCGCAATTGGTGATGGGTTCGTTGTTTTAGTGGTGGTTTTTGTTGTTACATCAACAATTATTGGTATCGTTGTTGGCAGCGTGATTGCGGGGAAGCGGGGGATTGATTGGGATTGACCCGTTAATTGCGCGATTGCGGTGGCGTATTGCTGCATCGCGGAGTTGATCTCCGCGGCTAATGAGTTCTCCTGATTGATCCACTGCCCTAGGGGCGAGTTCGGGTTCAAGTATAATTGGGCGGGAGCATATGGATTAGTGATGTAGGGGCGGGTTCGGGGTATGGGGCTAATTCCCGACCAAGCATTGATTAGGGCGGGGTTAACTGAGTAGGCGCTGAGCAGCACCGATGAGGGAATTTTTAATGATAAGTTAAGCCCACTCACTGTTTCTCCACTTGGGCCAAGGGCAGTGTTGAGGCTTTGATTCAGGGCGACGCCGGGCGGCGTTGTGAGGTACTTGCCGAGGAGTCCACCAACATACTCATATTGATATGAGGTTTCTCCCCCCGGTTGGCCCCCAAATAATGGGGAGTAGCTTGGGGCGCCAAATAATTCCTCATACGCCGTCCCCGCCTTAATGATGTTCTGTAAAGTGCTTGTAATTGATTGTAATTGATTGGGGGATAGGGTGAGTTGGCTGGGGATTATCATTCCAGCGCTTAATGCTTGATTAATTGTTTTCTGGACTTCCTGGCTCAACTTGGTGAGGCTGGGGACTTCGCTTAACGCGCCCTCAGCCGCCTTAATTGCTTGATTAATGCCTGGATTAATATTGCTCCCGCCGCCCCTTAGAACATCAACCACGGAAAGCGTGACGCCTTCACCGTTGGGCGGATTCACTATAGTTGGCCATGGTGGTTGCTTGGGGATCTCATTCATCGCCGAGACTGTTTTACTCACTACATTATTTAGCACTGCTTGGTACTGGGATAATTCCTTATTCAACTCTTGAGCTATTTGCTCTTGAACCGTTCCCTCATATAAATTATTCAATTGCGGAACAAATAAGAGCGGTAGGGCATAGGGGGAAGGCCCACCAGTAAGCGTTAATGCGCCGGCGTATGCATTCGTTAAGCCCCCAATCAATTGCTGCATCATGCCTGGATTATTCTTGTAATAAGAGGTAATGAAACTAATCACATTCTCGGCGCCGGGCAAATTCAACTCAGTTAAGTAAGCCCGATAATAATTTGTTAACCAACTCCTCAATTCATTATTATTAATCATTAATTGATTATTGATGAATCCCGCGAATGGGAAAGCATTAGCGGCAAGCACTGGATGCTGCTTAAGGAATTGATCCACTTCCTTCATCACTTGATCAATGTTAATATTAGCCGTGTAAAGCTTGGCATTCGTGTTAATATATGGATTATTAAGCGGCATTGCAGTCACATGAATCAAGCTATTCAGGAACCCCGTCAAAGACACTGGGGAAGATGATGCTCCTGCCGGGGATGCTGGGATGGGGGAGGGGGGTAGTTTAGGCAGTGATGCTTGCACCTTGCTAAGGTGCTCCTCAAGGAGGTACTGCTCAACCTTATTCGCTAGGTTCCTGGCCTCACCTAGGTTCACGCCCTGCTTAACAAAATAATTAACTATATTACTATAATTAAGCGGAACCCCCTGCCTCTCTAAGTCCTGTAAAAAGAGGTGAATGCCTAATTCCCCACCATTACTCACTAATTGCGCAACTTGAGGCAAGCCCGGAATAATCTCATGCTGATTAAGGGGTGGAGCACTAGGCGAGGGTAAGCGGCTCTTTATGGGGGCGAACGCTATGCCGTGTTGAGTGGCGTTTTTCTCCTCCGCCTCTTTTCTTAACTCGCTTAAGGCATTGCTCGGCAAAATACTCCTCCTAGGAGTAATTATTATGCCTTGATTATGAGTTAAGCCACCCCTCGGCAAATAGGCAATGGGAGCCCCACGCTCAATTGGTGTAGGTTGAACTGGAGTAATGTGCTCAATTGGGAGTGGTTTCCCAACCCTCTCCTTGCTAATATTCTCTAAGGCATTAATGAAGCTGCTTGGGGCTTGGATACCAATAATCGGTGCACGCACCGGCTCCCTAACCCTCGTAACTTGAATTGGCGGTGTGGCCGAAACCACTCTTGAAGCTATTGGTGCATGCTCAATTGGTGCATGCTCAATTGGAGTAATTGGCTCCCTAGAGATTGGTATTCGTTCAATTGGGGTATGTTGAATAGGGGTAATATGCTCAATTGGTGCACGCCTGTTGGGGCTATCCATGCTCTAAAATTATGTTCCTGTTTTATAAACTTAACCGAAGATTTAGAATGGGGAGCGAGCCATGTACTTGTTTAGAAGTATTAAATTACTGATTAAGTTCTCATATACTTTACCATTCCTCCACTTAATTTGCTGAATGTCGAGGCGCCACCCAGTCCCATCAATAGTATCAAAATCTACACCGCTCCTCAAGAGGGGAAGCAATACTTTACGGATGGGGGGCCCCATTAAGTGAGTAACCCCTCCCCCGCCACGCTCCTCTAAGGCCTCGCGAATAATCGAGGCGCCCCTCTCAATAATCTTTAGGCACTTCCCCGGCTCCCTACTGCACTTAACATTCTCTCTTGTGGAGGTATTGGTGTTAGCGTCAATCGCTAAACCATCATAACTCAATAGGGGCTCCGGGATCCTCCCCTCCTCAAGGAAGCGCCGAGCCACGGCTATGAACCTAACCCTCACCCCTACATCAGTCCCCATCCTCCTCAGTTTCTCGGCGTACCTCTCAAACCTCGCTGCCAGCACGAGGTTTCGCCTAGCATCCCAATCATCTGGAACAACCGCATCAATGAAAATGGGCGGGGAATCCCACTCCCCAATCAACTTAATTACGCTTGAATAGAACTCGTAAGCCAGGCGTAGTTTTGCCTGTAGAGCCGCATTAGCCGCATTCCCCTTCCCAATATCTATGTGGAGAATTGGGGAGGCGCCGGCGTACTCCAACGCGTTGGGAACATGCCCCAGGAGGGAGGGGGTGAGGAGAGTGCATCCAGTGTAGGTTGGAATTGTGCAAAAAATCATTTCACGTACCCTGGGGGTTACTCTTCCATTATAACATCCTTAATGAACCTCATTAGGATCAACTCATCCCCCGGCTTGAACTCGGCCAGGGGGGAATCCATCATTAACAGGAATTCTGTCCTCCTCTTCCAAGAACTCCGCTCATATGGCTTCGCCCACCCCAATTCGGTAATCCGCCTAAGGATATAGGCGCCAACGCTTAATTGGGCCACGGGGGCATCCTCCCCCGCTGCATCAAAGATCTTCTTTGGCGAGACCATGACTACTCGCCCCTTGGCCTTCCGCATTATGTTTATGAGGCCCGTGGCGAAGCGAAGCAAGATCCAATCGAAATTCGTATCGCTTATTCCCCGCCACCCCTCATGCTTTACCTCATTGAGGAGGTTGGGGTAATCCCTTAACTCCTCCATCGCCCGCTCCCGTAATTCTTGAAAGGCTTCAAGCGTGGGGGCGGCGTGGAGGGCCGCAAGCATGACTAGGCGCCCGGACTCGTAGCGCCCAGCCCTCATGAAGAGGGAGGTTAATTTAATTGCCCGCGTTATCCATTCATTTTCGTTTATTTGCATTTTTGGTCGGTTTACTCCTCATTCGCAGGTTTTTAAGTATTTCCTTTTCGAAATGCTTAAATATTACTGTATAACTACCTAAACATGGCACGAATAAATAAGGATGGAATGATACAAATAAACTTGAAAATACCCAAGCCACTCCTGGAGGAAGTGGATGAATTAGTCAAGAGGGGCATAGCCCCCTCCAGGAGCGAGGCGGTGCGGTACCTAATTAGGCTCGGGTTAATGGAGGAAAGAAAACAAATCCCGCTTTTTTAGCCGGCGCTCTCAATTATTAGGTCGCCCAGCTCCCCCTCCTCAGCCGCCTCCTTTGCACCCCTCCAATCAAGTTGGAGGCCAGTGCTTTGATTAATTACTTCAAGCACTATTTTTCGACTGGCGTCCCTAATCGCGGGCTCCTCCACGGAATCAATGCACTCAAGGAAGGAGGAGATGCCGTCGCTATTGTGGGCACATGCCTTGACGTGCTTAGCCGCAATGGCGTAAATCCTATTCACGCTATTCTTGAGGAGGCCTTGCGTCTCCCTCGCCGCCTCCTGAACCTCCTCCGCCTCCAGAGCCTCACTCATAATGGTAAACACAAGAAAAGAAATATAACCTTTTCGGTCTGACCCCCACTCCAACAACAAGGCGCTTCAACGATTCGCTTTTCGGTCTCACTCATCATTAATACCTATCACTGCTTCTAATGTATGCAATAAAATACTCCGCAAAACTGATGATTTCATGTATGATACGACAGCAATTAAAAACAATATTTTCTCGCTATCCGATATATTACCTTCTCCTCGCTTTCTTTCTATGAATTCTTTAGCCCAAACAAGATAATCATGCGTAATACCTTTCCTTTCATCCACCCACTCTAGCGCTAAATTCAACATATCCTCCGCCTTAAATGACACAGTTTTATCCCATTCCACATTCTTCCTTTCACTCATTACCATCACCATATGTTAATCCATGCTTCCTATAATAGGCTATAACTGCTCTTTGTAATATTTCCTTATGCCATGACGGCGGTATTATTTTTGATACTTCCTTTGCATAATTTATCTCATCTAATTCAGTCACCGTATCATCTCCACGAGCCTTACGTTCTTCCTCAATTTTTCTATCTATTTCATCTATCCATGAAGAAAGCAATGATTCTTTTGCCACTTCCCATGCGAAACTCATTATCTCTATCGGACGCATGGATATATCTATTTTCTCTTCCTTTGACCGTTCCGCTTCCCATTTATTTACCCGCCGCATATGGGTCAAATCTATTGCTTATATGTTTATAAAACCTCTTCTTACCATATGATTTTAAAAAACTAATTACAGTAGAAAAGAAACAAAAAGGGAAGAGGGGTTGTTTTAATTGATTTTTTGGGGGGATGGGGGCTAGAGTTCTGATTCCTTTGGCGCGTTTATTAGCAGCCTTATCATTATCACTATGAAGAATATCAGTATTGTTATGCCGATTATGTTTCCAATGCTTCCGAACAGCGAGGTCACTGGTGACAAGAGGTTTGCCTGCGCTGGAACAGTTATTCCGCCATTATTTAGGGCACCGATTATGTAGTAACCGATGGCGGCGACTATCGTTATTATCAGCACCATTACGACTAGGTCAACCACGTCCCTAGTCCCCGATTTCACTCCGCTGAATCCCATGATTCTTTCATATCCTCATCCCTTTAAAAATTTTTCACATGGACTTCCCCACGTATTTATAAGGCAAGGCACGAGGATTTCCCCACGTATTTATAAAGCCCCCATATGAATGCCCCAAAGGGGGCCATCATTACCTTCTTGAGCCGAGGCCCAGGAGCACGGCGCCGAGGAATACGGCTATAATGGTTATTTCCGATATTTGGGCTAGGCCGAGGCCCAGGAGATTCATGACCCAGACCCCGAATACTGCAACCGCTATGAGTCCTAGCCCCGCATCCCTCGGCTTGTGCCTCCCCGCCACTCCAATCATTATGGCCAGGAAGATGAGTGGAGCCGCCTTCAGGATTGGGGTGGGGGGAGTGATTATCGGCATTGTCACGGGCGTAACGAGGTACTGATTATACCCGGGAATCCACTGTTTTTGGCTTGGGTAGTATGCGTCCCACGTGATTGAGTTAGCCATGGGGCTCCACAGTATTACTTGGCTCGCGGTGGGGGTATTAGTGGTGTTTATCCAGGTAACCGTTAATTTATCTATGACTCCCGTCGTCGAGTTATAATTCGTCTCAATTACCTGGAAATCCATTGGCGCCGCGCTCCCATTAATGAGGTACCTGCTGATGACCGTCACATTAACGTAACTCGAGTTAATGGGCCTAGCGATTAGGTTCACGATGAGGTTGCCCAGCATAATGGCGTGGAAACCATTAGTTACATTGATCTTAACCGTGGTATTCGCGGTGAGGATTTGGGCCTGAACTGGGTGCGGAATAATTAGGATAATTAAGCCAATAACGAGTAGGGGGATCCATACCACATGTATTGACTCATGCATGAGTGGTAATCACGCGGTTGAATTTAATGTTTTCGTTAACGCCTCTCGCTATACATCAATATGGCTATTATGATGACTATGATTATGGGAACCGCGAGGGATAGGAATGAGGAGAGGAGGTTAATTCCGCCAGTGAACGTGCTTGGCCCAATCCCATCTATTTGACTGGGATTCGTCACTATGGAGGCGGGCAAGCCATCACTCACCATTGAGTTAGCGATGCCTTGAGTCGCGGCATATAACTCATTATTAATGACTTGCGCAAAGATTAGGATAATGGTTATAACCATGCTTACCGCCATGAACATGATTATGTAGGCCAGCCTAGTTCCCCAATTCACTACTCCTCACCCCTAATCGCGGTGAAAATATAATAAATCGTGCCTATCACTAGGACTGCAGCCATGGCGTAAATGCCTAGGTAGAGGTACTTGCCGAGGTCTGCGACGGGGGCCGGCGGGGCACCAGTCACTTGGAAAAGCATGCCGATGCTTAGGTTAGCGATGTAGACTAGGTAATTAAGCACAATGAGGAATAAAAGCATCACTGCATCCATGATGAGGATGCTGCTGACCCTCATTAATCACCCGCCTCTCCATGCATTGTCCTCCCAATGAATAGCCAACCAATCAGGGAATCAATCAGGTAAACCCAGGTCAGTGACTGGAACGCGATGGCCATGGATAGGAACGCAACGGTGTCCGGCAGGGGGGCATTGAGGAGGTTAGCGATGTTCCACACCATGAGGGGGAAGCCGGCGATGACGCCGAAACCCAAGTTAGTAATGGCGAATAATAGGCCGGATGGGATGACGTAGAAGAAGAAGTAAATAACATTTACATGAATATAATTACTACTGCTCTCCGCAGCTAATTTAGTCAAGGCATTCATGAAGGAGTTACCGGCTATGTTCGGCGCAAAGTAGAGCTGGGGAGGCACATTAATCCCCGACCCAATCAAGACAATGACGAGGGCTAAATCAGCCACGCTCATGGCAATGCTGAACTTTATTATGAATAATGCCCAATCCCTCCACATGCATATAAATTCATTACTGGATTTTTAACCCTATCGGAGCCTTAGCCTGGTTGCCCATAATTCCTCGCGAGGCCGAACTCCGTGCCCGCACTATGGGCGCAAGTCAGTGCAGGCACTAGGCACTCATTGACTAGGGTTTGGTATAGGGAGGCGGTTTCCGCGAGCGTGACTGGGTCGCGCTTAGGTAATTTACCGTTCACGCAGCTCTTAACAGCCATTAACGCGTCATCGCTCGCATTCAAGCCCCTCCTCCTCATGCATTGAATCAATACCTTCTCATAAAACTCCCTCAACAAGATGGTGTGGGGCTCCATGAGTGCCATGCATTTACTCGCGAGGGGAAGCAGGTAGAAATCAACGAATTCCCTCACGGAGTGATTAATCGGGGAGTCCCGGCCCTTATTCGTGCTCAATAATTGGAAGGCCTCATTAACGCACTCCTCGTAATGAACATCAATCATTGAACCGCTTCTCCTCTCCGCCATGAATCAATGCGGGGATTCCCCCATAAAAACCCTACCCTAGGCTGGGGAGGCGAGCGCCCTCTCCACCATCTCCTCCCCAATCCTGACTAGGCGCATTATTGTCTCCACGCCCGGCCTCCGCACTAGGATTAGGCTGCCAACATCAATTGCGTCAGCGGCCCCGGTTGCTGCGAAGCGAAGCGCGTGGATCCTCCACCCACTCCCATCCATGATGTTCAGGAGGCGGCGGAGGTCTTGCCCACTCAAGACCCCATTCCTAAGCAATTCCTCCCTCGCTCCCCTAATCTCCTCAGGGAGCGGAGCGGGGGGTACCCGGGTCAGCATTAATTTCTCCGCCACGAATCTAGCCCAATCCCCTCCATGCGCCACGTTCCAAGCCTCGCTCCCCCTCCTGAAAATGAAGTGAATCCTATTCCCGCTCGTCGTTGATGCCCCGAGGAGTTGGAGGGCGGCGTTGAAGAGTTGATGGCCGCCAACCCAATCCCTCCCCATGTACTTGGCGACTATTGTGAAGGTGGTGGAGAAGAAGGAGCCCCTCGCCCTCCGCATGAGTGGCCCCACTCCCCCCAACGCAATCAATTGATTCCTAGCATTCATTTCTTGCCCCACCCCATGACTAGGTGAACGCCCTCATCCGGGACATATATAATGATGTCCCCCCTCCCCAGGTACGTTGTTAACATGGCTGCATTGTGGTGGATCTCAATGAGGTGGGGGATGCGGGGATGGGGGAGGCCCCACTCGCATCCCTCGCAATCCATCACGAGCAAATCATAATCATCAATCATACCCGCATCCCGCAATGAATGGAACTCCTTAATAATCATTTCATCGCAGGCCGGCTCCCCATCCAGTAAAGCAGTGCTTCGATGAGTATCGACGCAATGAGTCTCGTAGCCAAGCATCTTCAGGATGGCGGCGCTAACCCCAGCCCCGCTCCCAACGTGGAGAACCCTGCCCCTCCCGGGCCTCGGCCATAAATTCCTCACCGCGCCCCACTCAACCCACTCCCCCCCAAACTCGCCCCACTCCCCCTCAATAATGTGGCCCCCCAACTTAAGCATTGGGGGGTCACCCCTCACTAATTGCGCCCCGCTCCTAGTCATTGGGTTCTCGCTCCAATCGATTAGGGGAGTCTCGGCGTTAATCATTGCTGCCCTAATTAGGTTCCAATCCCTGGTCTTGGGGAGGGGGGCTCCGCGGGCATCAATTAATTCCCCGCCCCGCTCATGGATTGGGAAGCCGAAGAGGTTCCCAAGCGCGGCGAGGAGCCCCAGCCTCCCCAACCTAAGTAAGTGGGGGTACTTAATGCCTGCCTCAACCATGGTGAGCATGGCACGCGGCCTATTCCCCCTATAATCCTTCACGAATCTAAGCATCCTACTCGAGTACATTCATTTCCCCCAGTTTCTGAAGCGTTTGAGCCGCCTCCCAAAGCCGCTTACTTTTCAATTGGATACGGGCCTCCTCCAGCACGATCGCCATGGGGGAATCAAGGGCACGCCACTTTGCCTCCACCTCATGAATCGCCTCCCACAGCGCCCTCATTAAGGCATGCTTCACCTCAGTCATTCCAGCGGCCTCCGCCGCGGCAATGCTCCTCATGAGTGTCAGGAGGAGTTGGGCCTCGGGGTTCCCCTCGCTTGGTTTAGGCACCCTCCGCACAGTCATGTATGCCGCCATCCTAATTATTTGCTGCACCTCCTCCTCGCTCCTCTTATTGAGGGGTGAGTCGGGCGGCATATAGTAACTCTTGCTATTGGTCGCCGGCTCCCTCAAGTACCCAATAATGGCGAGCCTATGAAGGGTTCCACCAATGAAGCTGCTCATTCCTTGGTATTGATGCGGCAACGCGTTTCTTATCGATGCTATATTAATCTTGAGGCCGTGTCTTCCGTCCCTATGCGTAGTGATGTATTTAGCTATTGTTTTTATGATGTACTCCCGCCTCTCCCGCACAGTTTTTTGGGTGAGCACGTTCAAACCCCTCGTGAGCAGATTAATAAATTCATCGTTGAGGCGAGCCGGGCGCCGGCTCCATGTTGATTTCCTCGTGAAAATAACGTGGATTTACAGGGGGAGCCAGACCCCAGCATTTTTAAGGGTGGGGCTTTTTCTAATCATATGTCCTATAATGAATGGCCGGCCCCAATGAAGTGGTTACATAGGGATAACTTTGTTAACGATCTTGAGCAAATAGCTAGGAGGGGGCCGCTTAACTTGGCCTTCATTGGTGCCCCGGGCTCCGGGAAAACAACGCTGGCTTACTACATCTCAGCTCTCCTCATCATAAGCAGGTTAGGGGTTTCATATGGGGAGGCGCAGGAATTGATTCTGAGGAACCACCCCACTGCCTTCCATGAGTTGCTGCACATGTTTTACTCCGCGATTAATTGCGGGGAGAAGAGGCCCATCCTCTTCCTGGATGATGCCATTCCATCCTATTTCTCCCTCTATAAGTCATCAATGGGGCAAGCATTCTGGAGCAACTTAACGCGCTACCATAGATCCCTCAGCGACCTAATTGTAATAACCCTACAAAAACCGTTAACCGGGATTAGGCCGGAGCATTCCCTCATGGTGCGGAAGCACGTCAGTAATGGTAGGGTAGTGACTAGGGCATGTGAGCGGGGGTCATACGTTGATAAGGGGGGGAATATTAAGCATAGGGAGAGGTGCATCATTTTTCCCTGGAGGGTGGATTACACTCTCCCCCCGAGGGTTGAGGAGGCGGTTGAGGAGGCTAAGAAGAACGTGGCCGCAATGCTTCTCCCCCCAAGGGAATTAGATAGATTAATTAGGAGGGCTATGCGGGAATCATGTGGTGGTGAGGCGTGACTAAGAGGGCGAGCCTCAGCATAACAATGGTTAGGGGCGTGTTCGGGGACTTAATGAGCAGCATTAGGAATATGGATCTAAACATGGCGGACGTGGCTAGGATTATAGCGGTTTTTGAGCCCACCGCCATTAATATCGCGTCAGTCGTGGATAATGACCCGTTTTGGAGCAAGTTCGTTAAGGATATTTTGAGGCAGGGAATCATTTATAATAATCCAATTCTTGGGATTAGGGTTGACCTGCATGGGGATTCGGCGAGGGAGGCCTTCCTCAACTGCATTAATGGGGGGGAGGATGACTTGGCGAGGGCGGCATGGATCCACATCTCATGCATAACCGCGCTACTAAGCCTAATCAGCAGCCAGGAAGAGGCGAGGATGGAGTAGGCTTTTTATGTCTCAATCCCACCCCCACCCATGCATGAGAAGGCTAGGGCAATGCTTGGCGTCCTCCTCCTCGAGAAGGGGATGTGGGGGAAAATCAATGAGTGCTTCGTGACTGTTACGGAGGCTCGCCGCGGCGAGGTGAGGCCTAAGGTACCTCCACTACCCACGCCCCACCTCCTCATGTTATCGGCGGCGATTAATGCTAGGCGATTCATGCGCCCCGATACGCATATGAGGGTCGCAACCATTACCTGCACAATGGAGGCGGTGAGGGATGCGGCGCCGGGCCCCGGCATTCTTCAACCGGTGCCGGGCACGCTCGTCATGCAGGTGGATGGGGAGGCGCGGGAAGTGGAGAGGGAGGAGCTGGAGGTTAAGCTCAGGAGCGCGTTGCTGAACATGACTAGTTACGCAGCCGTGAGCATTATTGATGTTGGCGACGTGGTGAGGGGCACAGCCGCATTAATAGCCCCATTCCCAGACAGGCTGAGGCTGAAGGAGGAAAAACATGGATTATCATTACCGCTGCCCTTGAGGCGGCTCATCCCTCACTAATAATGGCTTGGATACGGAGATTTTTTAAATAGCATTATACTATTTTTATTATGAGCACGGAAACAAAGAAGAAGCGGGCACAGAAAAAAATCCCCGATAGATTAAGGTTGAAGAAGAACAAGCATGGCTTTCTCTCATTACTATTCTCATTGCCGCTGCCATGGAAGCGAATCTTCATTCAGTAATAATGTTAGTTCAATATAATGTGTGACCACCATGAGTACAAAACAAAGAGGGGGGAGCGAGGAAGGGGAAAAAATCATGGATATGGTTAGGAAGTTGGCTATAAACCTGTGTTCAAACGATGAGTTAGAGAATAGGGTGAAGTGCATAGATAATGCCTTATCATGGAGCGATGAGGAGATAACCAAGTACATTGCGAATTCATTACCTGACCCAGAAAAATCAATTTATCTAAGTAATACTCATTCATTCAATGAAGTATTTAAGATCACATTAGAAATATCAGGCATATTTGCCAACATACTTAATACCTTCGTCGTTGCACTCGACTATCATATAGAACAAGTGAACCGTGTATTGAACTCAGCAAAGAAAGACGAAGACGAGGAGGAAACCCTAGAAGAATGATTAAAAAAGAAAAAGAAAATAAAAAAATAAAAAAATAAATTTATTTTTACTCCACGGGGATGGCTAGGTAAACATCTAGGTCGCTCGTGGTGACCTGAACATCTGGGGCATTCCTTAACGGCTTATTCAAAGT
>Ga0081529_122321_pt1 | contig 14476 bp, 14 predicted proteins | sample EchGeymetagenome_FD_71012 | JGI IMG/M metagenome (GOLD analysis project Ga0081529, IMG submission 71012) | Ferrous microbial mat and aquatic microbial communities from Echinus Geyser, Yellowstone National Park, USA - transect B T=78-80 C v2... ...
AATGCTCATTGACGTGAAGTAGGGCTGAGCATTATACTCAGCCATCCACGGCTCCCAGGGGTAATTCCTCTGAACCCTGTCCTTAGGCCACTCCTTCTTGTACTTGTGCCTTACACGCCAGTGAGCTTGCCTAACACACCACCCGTACCTCCTGCATGCTGTTAGCGTGAAGTCGTAGGCTTCAGGCCCCCAGTATGGGGAGCAGTAGACGCAACCGAACTCCCTATTCATTATCTCCGCTATTACGCCTGGGTATGCGTAAACTGGCTCAGTGGTCATGGGTAAGATGTGGTATTGGCCGTAGGTGAAGAGCCAATCCATGCTGGGCCACTTCGCCGTTGATGCTCCAAAGCAGTTACCATCCATTGTGCAGGTGTAGGGTACCTCAAGCCATAGTGGGTACTCAAAATCCACAAAGTACATGTGGGCATCGGACTTTATTATGAACTCGCAGTTATCCTTCAAGGCTTCCTTAACCGCTGAATCAAGCGCCTTACCTATACCAAACCCTTTAACCCTATCAACAGAGCCGTATTTACTGAGCCACGAATTAGCGTAATCCTCATCAACACCGAAAATAACCGTTGCATTAGGCACTAGACGCTTAAAGGAATTGACGGTTAACGCAACGTCTTGCTCCTCTTCATCCGGGGCAACAGGTATGATTAGACAAGTGCTCATAATGAACACTAAGAATCTTAAAATAAAAAGCTAATGCAACTCTATGTTGCTAGGAATTGAATGGACGGCGCCGTCCATACAATTCCTACAGACAAAATAACTAATTTACTGCCTGAACTGCCTTGGGCTTACTTAGAATTTTCTTGAATTTGTCGGCGTATTCTTGAGGCATCTTGTTTACGACGTAGGAGATGTAGTACTTGTTCACTTCTCCGCTGTCCCCTTCCCAGGTGAAGCCTTCCTCTGTTAAGTAACCCCTGAAGGTTTCAGTATAGAGACTTAACGTGTCGGAGCCGTTGCTTAACCCAATATCAACGGTGATGTATGACGCCTTCTGCTCCATGTCGTAAACAACATCCAGGGTCTCGACTACGTAAACGCCGTGTGCTACTCGGTATTGCCTCCTTAATAGCAACTTATGTTCGTTTTCTGTAACTGGCATTATAGTAGCTTTTAAGTAAAAGCTTAAAAACTTTACTCCGCTAGCGTTCAATTGAAAAAGATTTATAAAGGGATTGCGTGCAACAATAGGTGTGCCCAAGGCGTGTATTAGGCTAAACGACAATACATATCAGAAAATCTTGAGATTAATCAATGAGGGTAGGTTCTCTACTTTGAATGACTTCGTTTCTTACGCAGTAATGGAGGCTCTCATTAACCTAGACGGAACACCGTATATTGATGTTCCACCGTCGAAAATCATTAGGCTTAGGAAGAATGAGTGCACTAAGATACTGTTCAAGCTGTATAAGCAACTCTACTTCTCCTCCAAACTACTGGAGGTTTTAAGCCAGTGCTCAAGTTACGACATCTGTAGCTCAGTGGACGAGTGGTTCAGACACGTGAATGGGTTGGTTAAGGAGGTGGTTAATTCTAATGCTCTTCAGTTGATTGGGCGCAGGTGCAACTACAATGAGGTTCAGGAAGTAATTGAGGACTTACAGCACCTTGTTGCTCCATCAACAAGAGTTGATGTGCTTGATTACCTAGCCAACATCAGAAAAGCGCTAGCAATTGTGAGAAAAGCCCTGAATTCCGACCAAATTGGAGAGGGGAGAAAGATTAGGAGGAAAAATAAAGCTAGGAATTGAATGGACGGCGCCGTCCATACAATTCCTACAGATATTTTATCTGTAGTAATAGAAAGAAAATATTTTAAATGTTTTAAAACAGATTTCAATGCTTAACAAGTATTGTTCTCAGTCTCCACTGATGTGATTATCGACTCGAACTTATTAGACATTGATGCTAGCCTCTCCAGCACCTCAGTTGCTGTCGCTGGATTGTTTAGATAAATTTCTATTGTCCCCATCTTCGAACCGTTGTATTCAATAATCAAGTCTATGTGGTAGTCCGTACATACGTAATCCAAGTCGTCACGTTCACACGTATTCGTTAACGCCACCTCGGGTACATTAACCACCACGTACCCATCCTTTATTGGAAGCGCTACCGTACCATCCTTCGCTAAGATGCTCCATATGTCTTTGATTTTCGACGTCAGAAACAGCGGTGAATTCGCTGAGGAAAACAATGGCTCAATTATACTGCGGTAAAAGTTTTCAACGAACCCCTTTTCAAGGCTTGTAGCTGTTTCTTGTAGAGTTTTCACTATTTCCAATGCCTTATTTCTTACATCAACCTTAATGTGGACTAGTGAGGATCTCAAAAGAGAATTGAAGGAGTAGTTTTCTGAAAACGTCATTTCACGGATTCTTTTCCTAGAGGATCTCAAAAGAGAATTGAAGGGGCTTAAGGCTAGTATCAAGCACTTGAACAACACCACCGTGAAGATCTCAAAAGAGAATTGAAGGTTAGCTATCTTAATGAGTATATCTAGGATATTTGGTTTAATCCGAAGATCTCAAAAGAGAATTGAAGGCTGTATCATTGAGACTTTCCTGAGGTCAATGAATATTCTGAGGATCTCAAAGGAGAATTGAAAGCCGAACGTTGTTACGCCAGGTAACATACTCTTCATAGTATTCAAGAGGATCTCGGAGGAGAATTAAAGGGAAGAATTTTGTTGTCTCCATGATTGGTGATGGCGTCAATGGCTCTAGAGGATCTTGGAGAGAATTGAGGAAGCAAATAAAATTATACACCGTACAGCCAGGTCCTTTGCACCTATGAGGGTCTTAGAGGAGAATTGCTGAGGTAAATAATTATGTTGAAACCATTGCCCTTAAGCCCACTGGCAGCACCAATCCACGGAGTAGCCCTATTCTTGCCGTAGCAAACTAGGTACTTAGCCATGATCCACTTAAGCTAAAAATGTGCTTAAATTCTCATCGACAGCTCCGGCTTAGTGATCCTCATCAGGTTTATTATGTTACCTTGGGCAGGTTAGGGTTAGGGTGGCGTTTGGGTGGATGTAGGCTAGGCATGGGCCGCATTTGTATAGGCCTGTGGTGTTTAGGTATGGGTTTATGAAGGATCCCCCTGGGCAGTACACTGTGCCGTTTATGATTGGTGGGTTGTAGGTTCTAATCGCACTGGCCCAACCCAACGCCTCCTGGGTGTTAATGAAGGTGACTGTGAACAGTACCGCAGCCGCAATGACCACCCCAATGAAGGCTATGACTAAAGGCGCCTCAACGGCCATTACCCAACCACCTCAATTGGCTGGATAGGCTCATTGACTTGGAATATGCAGTACCTGTATGGTGCTGGGGTGTAGCCTACTCCGCATTGAATCAGCTTAACGACTGGGCTGTTAACGCCTATGAATGTGCCGTTGGCCAGTATGAAGCCCCTTACCACTGGCCTATAGGTCCAAGCCACCTCAATGACCCAGGTTCCATTAACCTCAACCCCAGCCGTCAACGTAGTGGCCCTCTCAACACTGTGAATGTACGCCGCCTGGTAGCCTGTTAAGGCGTAAAGCACAGTGGCCAGTATGGCGCTTGCCAGTGCCGCCGTTAGGATTCCAATGAAGCCCTCACCCAGTGCACTCATGAATGTGCCTCACTGGTACTGCTAATTAGCCCACGGTAGGTGGGTTATTCATGAGCCTTAGTGATAGGGTTAAGCCTGTTAAGGAGTTGCTTGGCACTGTTGAGGCTGGTAAGCCCACTCAGGGTAAGGTGGGTGTGCAGGGGGAGGGTAACTTGGATTTCCTCCACCACCTCCACAGCCTATACAACTACCCCTACACGCCTCAGGACTTGAAGAGCGCCATTAAGGCCAGTTTAACCTCAGTACAGGGCTTGGTGATGCTGGCCAGCGCCATAGACCTACCCGGCTTGAGTGGGGAGAGGCTTGTGGGTATTTTAAACAGGGCTAGGGTTGGTGACGACGCTAGGGTGGGCATCCTTGTGGAGTTCCTAACAGAGGCAAGGCAGGTCATCGCGGGTGGGGATAGGGATAGGGGTTGGTTGAGGGATTTAATCGACATGGTGATTGGGGGTGAGGGTAAGGGTAAGGCTCCCTGACCTGGTGCTGGGGCAGAGGGTTGAGGAGCTTGTATTCGCATTAAAGGCGCCACTGCTAGGCTGGAGGGAGGCCGCTGGGGGCCTACCGAGGCTTGGTAAACTGGCAAGGCTGGCCTTATTCATGCCTAGGAGCCCATACGGCCCAATGGCCAGGAGGGGTAGGTTACTGTTGATGGCTAGGAGCCTTGAGGGTGGGGCAAGCCCTGAGGCTTACTTCCAGCAACTGCTCAGTGAGGTTAGATTCAACCTGAGCCAAGACGCCGAGGCCGTTGACCAACTCCTCACTGTGATGCTTACTGGCGTTATTGCACTCGGCATTGTGGCTAGCCTAGGCTTCTACGGCCCCCTAAGCCTAGTAGTCATGGTGCTTATTGGGGTTGGGGCAATGCTAACCATACCAAGGGCCTACTACCCAACCATCGATGACACCGACTTAATGGGCTTGGCATTAGCCGTTGGCGTCGGTATAGCTGCAGCTAGGCTTGCCGACGGTTACCTGGCTTTAGCCCTCTCAATGCTGGTTTACGGCTCCCTTAAGGCACCTAGCTTAATCCACGACGTGAGGCTGGTGGCCGGCTTACCAACCAGGGTTGTGGCCAGCTTCAACGAGGTGCTCACAAGGCCTAACCCAACCCCAATCCGTGACCTAAGCCCAATTGAAGCCGGGCTAATGAGGCTTTGGGGTGAGGCTAGGCGCATTGGGGCCCCTGCATTCGTGGGATTCGCCAATGAACTAGTCCTGGAGTACATTAACACGGTTAGGGGTGCACTCAACCTGGCCCTCGCCTACGGCGCCTTGACCATTGGCGTTGGTGGTGCCCTTGGGGCTGGGTTAATGGGCTACATCGCAGGTTTAATCCACCAAAGCCTAACCACCCAAGCCCCATTGGCCGTGCCATTCATAAGCAACCTACCCCAGGGTGCATTCTACTCGGCCGTTGGGAGTGGGGTGGCTGGGGGCATGGTTATGATGGATTGGAGGCTTGGCTCACTGATAGGTGGTGCCCTTGGCCTCGCCGCCTGGTTAACGCTGCACGCCCTCCTAACGGCCTAATTAGGGGCATCTTGGCCTGGCCCCAGTGTACACCGCCTTCGACTACAGGTTCAGCCAATACACATCAGGCGTGGGGGTTGAGGTGGCTAGGTTTGAGGCCTTTGGCGTAGTCACCAGGGTTTACGCCCTGGAGAGGCCTGGTGGGCGCTTCGAGTTTAGGCTTCACGACGAGCTCCACTACCCTGACGTGGTGGCCTGCGCCGACTGGGGTAGGTTAATACGCATGCTTAGCCAAGGGGTAAGCATCCAGAGGTTGACAAGCCCAGGTGTAATACTCAAGGCAGTCCCAAGAAGCCTACTTAGGAATGCGGATAAGGGTGAGGTTGCCGTTGAACTGGGTAACGTATTCCTCCGCTGGAGCCAGGGCTTCGGAGTCCTCGAACCAATCCTGGCCGGCGACATCTTCAGTGATGTTATTGTGAGTTCACCAGGCCCGGATGGTGGGGTTAGGGTTTTCGTTAGGGGTGTTGGCTTCGGGGACTCATACCACCCACTCCACCTTGAACCCAACCAATGCCCAAGCCAAACAGTTGGGCAAGGCTTCTTAGCAAGGCTCTTCGGCCACAGTGAACCTGTTGAGGCCCCGGGCTTCAACGAGTACCTCCTTGACCGTGCCAGTGAGAGGACTAGGACACCCGTCACCAGTTACAGCCCAGCCGCCTCAGCCACGTTAAGCCAGTTGAGGCTTAGGGTTGAGATGGCCGCCGGCCCAGTGGGCAACTTCATAGCCTTCAGGAAGCACCCACTCCAAGCCTGGACACTGGCCAGGTTAATAGCCAGCAACGGCGTTACACCAGCCCTAGCGGCCAAGCTCCTCGCCGCCGTGACGGGTGACCCGGATTACGTGGTTGACGGTGGGAGGAGGGCTGTCCTAGTGATTGGGCAGATGGGTTCAGGTAAAACAACGTTAACGGCTGCGTTAGCCAATACTTTACCACCTGGGGTGAGGGTTGTCTTCATTCAGGATGTTGATGAGTATTTACCGCTACCCACCGTGAACGCGGACACATTGAACACTAGGGAGGCTACTGGGCTTGGGGTTAGGGAGGTTGGTAAGGCTGAGTTGATTAGGCATGCGGTGAGGAGTGGGGCGCACTTCATGACTGTTAACGAGGTCCTTGACCCAGAGGACGCTAGGGCGTGGATACTGGCTGTTACAAGTGGGCACAGTGGCTTCACGACGATTCACGCTGGTGGTTGGGATGACCTGGTTGAGAGGCTGGGCAACATGGGGGTTGTGAACCCTGAGGGCATTTTGAGGAGGAGCATCATAGTTGTCCTAATGGCTGGTAGGAGGGCTACCAGGGTATGGTGGCCGAGGGGCCTTAAATGGTGCCCAAACCAGGAGCCATGCGTTGAGGAGCCTCCCTTTGAGGCTAGGCCTTACCCTGAGGCCTTGGCTAATGGCCTAATTAAGGCTAGTTTAAACCCAGATGACTATGTGGCTGTTGAGGAGGCTTGGTTGGGCTATAGGGCAAGCACCCCTAAGCCAAGCGGTAACAGCCCCAAGGGGCTCGATAATAGTGGTAACCGGCAGTGGGGTGTTAATAGCCTCTAAGCCCGGCAGCGGTAAGCCACCTGTGGTTAATGGTGAACCTGAACCAGGCATGTGCCATTTAGGCAAATACATCCCATGCGGTGAGTGTGGTGTCGGGTTAATCCAGGACTGGTGGGGTAGGGGATTCACATTGGCTATTAAAAACATTGGTAAGCTTAAGCACGACCCCGTCAAGGACGGCCTTGACTCAGGCTACTACTGCCACTACGAACACGCAGCCCTCATAATCCCAATACTCCCAGGGCCAAGGCCAAAAAGAGTTGATAGGCTACCATGGCGTAGGGCGTGCCAGGTTAGTGTCCGTGACCTTCACAGTGCCTTCAAAGCCATTGGCATTGGTGTCGTGCTTCAGTAGTATTCTAATTTAATTAATATTGTAATATGCGATTCGTGAGGTGGCTTGTCTTAACTGGCCCGAATGCCAGGGAGAGGAGCATCCTCACCCTTAGGCCAACCACCCTCACCTACACTGGGACTCCACACTGGTACATTGTCGAGTTCCCCAAGCCCTGGAGTGACTACGAGGGGCTTAGGCTCATGCTTGAGCAATCCTGGCTTGAGGGCTGTTGGCTCTGTAGCGTTAGGATTGTTAAACCAGTGAACGCCATTACCCCAGTCAGCGGTGTTGAAGACACCTTGAAGGGTATTCTAGGCAGGATGCAGAAGCCTAGGCGTGTTCAGGTTAGGGTTAGGGGTCATGGGAGTGGTCTTGGTGATGGCCTGTACAGGAGGCTTAGGAGCCTTGTGGGTAGCCTTGGCCTCAGGAGTACTGGGCATAGTGGGAGGAGGCTCATTATTGATGTTGGTATCTGGCCAAGGTGGCTCACTGGCAATGAGCCTATGGCCACGATTAGCCTCTACCCCAATGATGGCATTATCGTGAATTGGGTTAGGGTTATGAGGCAAAGGGCTAGCCGCATGGGTCAAGCGATCCATTAAACCGCAGGCTAAGTGAGGCACCCTCCTAATTACCCCCAGTGCCAGTATGGCTCGGCTATGTTGAGGGTGAAGTCAAGGAAGGTGAGGAGGGGGATAAGTAACATTGTAATCACCGTGATACTGATAATACTGGGTGTAGCGCTGGGGCTTGCACTATACTTCCTAAGCAGCGGCATGTTGAGGACCCTGGGCACCGCCACTGGGAGCGCAACACTAGCCAGTGATGGTTCAATAGTGTTGACCGTGAGCGCCGTTGGTGGTAAGGTGACTGTTAACGGCATAGTCCTAGACAGCCCAAGTGGGGTAGTGTACGCCGTAGGCACGACACCAGGCTACACTAGCCCACAGTCCACTACCTGCAGCCTGGCTGGGGTCTACATTGCGGGTACTCAAGGCTCCAACACGGCACCGTGGGTACTGCAGAATGGTGAATCAGCCAGCTTCACATTCAAGCCAAGCACTGCCGGTGGGTGTAGCCAGGTTACGGGCATAATAGTCTTCTACAACACGGGTAAGGCTATTCAGGTGTCGGTTGGTTGAGGGGCTTGGGCAAAAGCCCCCTCATTAAAATCAATCCCTTTTCCCCCTCCACGTAAACCCTAATTAACCCACGCCTCATTGGTTTAATTGCCCAAGGCCCTTGGGGTGGGCTTGGGTGGGCTGGGGTGCCCTGCCGGGCGCCGTCCTTAGCCTAATTAACCGAGCCTTGAGGGGCATTCATGGAGAATGGGCCAGTGGTAGCCTTATTCATGGGTCCTGGTAAGGGTGGTGCCGGTGTTAGTACGTTGGCTGCTAACGTGGCTTGGCTGGTTAGCCAGAGGTTACCCATTGGTGAGTACGTTGGCCTTGTTGACGCTAGTATTGGGGCTAACGCCACTGTTAGTAGGCTCTTTGGGCTTGGCTTTAATGAGGGTGGTAGGTGTGTTAGTAATGGGCTTTGGGAGTACATCCTCGACACCTCCGGGCGGAGGGTTAAATTGAGTTATAAGCCGGTGGATAAGCTGCTCATAGTGACGCCGGGCTGCATGAGTAGTGTGGAGGTTGGTTGGGGCTTGGGTGAGCTTCTAAGCATCTTCAACAATAACCCCGATGCAGTGGCTAGGTATGTTCAAGGTAAGTTGGTTAACTTGGTCATTGGGCTTGGGGCCAGGATCACTGTAATCGACCTTCCGTCAAGTGTGAGTAGGCCTATTGCCTGGCCCTTCCTGGGCATAAGTGATGTTGTGGTTGTTGTTGGGAAGTGGGGTACCTTACACGCCCCTGAGGTTAACGAAACACTCTCGATGATTGAGGATTACAGGCAGTTTGAGGGTAGGGGGGTTATTACTATTGTTGTTGAGAACCTGATCAACCCAAAGGCAGATGATGTTGATGAGATGAGGCGTTACATTAGGCACGGCTTCGATAGGTACATTCAATTGAAGAGGAGTGACGTCGTGGACCTGCTAACAAGCAAGTACCGCGACATAGCAGTCAGGTACTCCGGTGACCCGCAGGCTAGGAGGGAGGGTGAGTTTAGGGAGTGGGTTGACGGGGTAGGCGCCATCGCCGACGTCGTAACTGAGCTGGCTCGGAGGAGGTGGGGTTAGGTGATGGAGCCTGGGGAGTTGGCAAGCGTAATCATTGGTAATGAGAGCCATGCATTAATGGCTGGGGCCCCTGGTGCGGGTAAGACTAGGCTAATAATGGGTATGATTACCGGTAACCCAGGCCTGAGGGTAATGGTATTCGACTACCTAGGTAACTACGCCGGTTACACCGACTACTATGGCCCATTCCCAATCAACCCCCTTGAGTGGGTTAGGGTTGAGGACATGATTGACGTTGTAACTCAGGCCGTTGAGGCGACCTACAGTGGTGTGGATAACCCGTGGACGCCGGCTCAGCAGGTGATTGTCGAAAACTGCTTCAGTGAGAGGCCACCGGAGGGTTTAGTGGCCTTGAGGCAGTCCTGGTACCCAGCCCACTCAATACCTGAACTCATTAAGTGTGTTAGTGAGTACGGCTACAGGAGCCTTGACGATGAGAACGCCAGGAAGGCTGTGGCTAGGAGGCTTAGGATCTTCAACAACCTGCTTTGGGCTACCAGGACCCACGGCCTGCTTAAGGCTTGGCTCCTAGGCAGGCTTAATGGGAGCATTGGCATTGACCTTAGCGGCGTAAGCCTCCCAGCGGCAATAGCCTACGCCTACGCAATGCTGGCTATTGTGGCTAGGGGGCGTGCCGTTAAGCCAAGCATCATTGTTGTTGATGAGGCCCACTACTTCATGCGCATCGAGAACAGCCTATTCGAGGAGGCCGTTAGGGTGGCTAGGAACCTAGGCATAAACATAATCGCCATCACCCAGGGCTTCAGTGACGTGGCCAGTAGGCCAAGCCTCCTTGAACTCTTCAAAACATTCATAATATTCCCAACAATCACAGTGCCGAATTCAAGCAACCTACTCATCAACGTTAAGCCAACAGCCTTCAACGAACCCCACGTAGCCCAAGTCACAGTACTAGCCACCAACGCCAGGTTCTTCAAGGAACACCTTACCAATGCCAGGAGTGGGCCAGTGTACACGACAATGCTCAGGGTTAATGTTAACGTTAAGCGTAGGGAGAATGCACTCATAGTTAAGGGTGTCGACACCAGCCTCCCAAGCTACGAGGGTGGTAGGGTTAGGGATTACATAGCCAGGGGCATTACACCCCTAATCCAAGCGGAGGCAGGCATCACTGTTACCTAGTAAAACTTATTTGGGAGTATATGCCTTACTCATGATGCCCAGCTGGGCGTATAGGAGAATACTGCCTAAACTTATAGTAGGACTGCTGGGGGGAGGTGCGTTAGGTGTGAGTTTTGTGGCGACGGCATCCATAGACCCATCACAGTGGGTAATGTACATTGTTGAGGCAGTGTTGCTAACAGTGGCAATACTCCTACTTGCTATCCCCCACCTCCCTCAAGCTCCTAATCTTAACCCAATTCCTATTATACACTGATGCCCAGTACACTAACCTAAGTCCAAGCCCAAACCCTTAGGCGTCTTATAAGGGAGTACATCGAATGTGTAGTTAGCATAGTGCCAGGGGATTGTGAGGCATTGGGGAGGGGTATTAGTAGCATTGCTGAGTCAATGAGTGGGCAGTTGGCTGAACTTTGTCCCTTATTAAAACCCTCCTCCTAAGAACCTGCCCACGCCACTTAGTGAAACTACCTGCATGAATACACTTAACCGATTACATGGTGAATACGCAAATAAACGGCAACTGAAGGAAAGAGGAGGGAAATGTAAGAAATAAAGAAAATTTGATTTTTAACGTTGGTTATGGTTTCGTGCCTACCTCCTCCTCAATGCTATTACCGCAGCCACCGCCGCAACAACTACCACAATAACCACTATCCCAACCACCAGTGCCGCGCTTATTACTGGTTTTGTCACGGTTACCGTGCTTACTGCTGTTGTTGTTGATGCTACTGTTGAAGTCACAGTACTAGTCATAGTTGCCGTGGTTGTTACTGTTGAAACCGCCGTAGTTGTAGTCGTGGTTGTAGTGGTTGTTGTGGTCGTTGATGTGGTAGTAACAGGGGTAGTAGTCGTAGTGGTGGTTGTAGTTGTTGTGGTTACTGGTGTGTATGGTATGTGGAAGTATGAGGCTACACACTCCTGAACCTTCACATCCGGGCTTGGTAAGCCTAGGTACACTGCGAATTCACGCAACTGCGGGTTAGTCCAAAGCGAACCATTAGCAATAGCCTGGGCTAGTGGTGGTACCTCACCTGGAGGGGCGAAGGCACCCAACAGTACGTAATACAGTGGGCCGTAATTCCACCAATAATTGGCAAAACCACCAATGGAGTAGGTGGCTATTGGTGGTAGGCAATTGTACGTCCAGTTAATGTCAGCCACAGATTTAGCATATATGTACGGTGAAATCTTAGAGTAGATGGGGATCATCGGCACAAAATAGTAGTACCACGCAAAAATAACCTTCACTGCATTAGCATAATCCTCACTACCTGGGGCTGCTGCGTTGAAGTATACTTGCCAGTTTGTTAGGTTAATGTAGCCGAGTGTTGAGTTGATGCACCACACTATGGTGCTGTTGGGTAGGTGCATTGATGAAGGAGCCGTAACGGGCGTACAAGTACCATTAGGCCACTGGAAAGGCCAAACATTACTACCCTTAGTGTAGGCGGAAATAGCCGCCCCAGTCCAATACCAGGGGTTACTTAGCCTCACCCAGACGCTGTAATACGATGAACCACCACCTAGACCTGTTGTAAGAGCCTCATATTGACCATTCGGTACTATGGTACCAAAAAACACGCCCACATCCTGTCCAACCAACTTGGCGTTTATGCCGAAGGCTTGCAGTTGCATCACGGCGTCACTGGCCATTGTCATCCAGTCGGTGTAGCCGCTTGGTGCAAGTACCTCCAGTGTTAATTGTGTTCCGTTTGGTGTGTACCAGTATCCTCCCTTCTTGTAGAAGCCTAGGCTTTGAAGCATTTGAGAAGCCTTAGTCCAGTTGTAGCTGCATGGTATTATGAACTGCCTAACATCAGGCGGATAAGTATCGATAACCTCAGGCACTACTGGTTCAGGGTAGTAATCAGGGTGGCTGATTGCTAAACCCCACGCTTCTGCAGTCTCAGTCCTATTAATAACGTAACATAACGCCTCCCTAACCTGAGGAATATTCCAAGGATAGTAGTGAGGATTAACAGCAATACCCATGGTAAAGAAGCTAGGCCCGAAGTATATGCCTATACCATGCTGCTCAAGCACCTCAACCTGCTGCATTGAGAAGCCAGCGGAACCCCAGGTACCCTTACCCGCTAAGTATGATTCAAGGGCTACAGTATTAGACCCCCATATAGCCTCGTAGGTTGGGTCGTAGTAGTACCAATCAGCCAGCGGGAATATCCTAAACCAATCACTAAGTAGATTACTTGGTTCAAGGGTAATTAACATGTAATTACTGCTAAAGTAGGTTAAGTAATATGGAAATAGTCCCCAATAAGGCACAACAAACTTAGTAATATTATCGCTGAATTTAATAGCTTGAGTAGTATTCATGGCCTTAAGTTCATTAACAATTGGCTCCCAGACAGGCCAAGGCGTACTCATGCATGTCGTCAATACGTAATACAGCCGTAGGGCTGTCCATTTTTGAAATAGAAATTGGATAGTATAATTATCAATAACCCTTACATCCTCATCAGCATATTGAGGTAACATGTATGGGCGATACCAGCCGAAGGCTTTAATACCGATGTAAAACCTAGCATATGCATCCCAGGCTGTGAATGGTATTGTGGCTGAGCCGTTGAACCAGTAGAAGCCAGGCCTAAGGTGAACGGTCAAAATACCTGAACCATTAGGAAGAACCTGAATAGTCCAGTTATCAGCCAAAACAGGCAAATAACTGTTCGTCATAGAATTATAGAATGCGAGAGGTAGGTACGTCATAGCACCAACTATACTGCAACCAGCAATAGTAGTTGGACTATATGGATTGTAAATTGGCGTACCAGGAGCTATTACCCAGGAGGTACCGGCCACGGGGAATATGATTTGTGGCTTCTGTTGGGCTTGGGCTATGTTTATACTGTATGCTGCTACCACCACCATCACAACCGCCACCACCAAAAGAACGTACGTTTTACCAATAGACATACAAATAGGGTAATTAACACCCTTTTAACAGTTACTATAAATAGATTAAGACACCTACTATATATCCATGGTGATAAATTTTAACCAATAAATGTAATTTAGGTGAAGGTAAATGATGATTCTTTACTTGAAGTGTCCAATTATTTCATTGCTTCAAGTGCATTCAGTGTTGTGCCTATGGTGTAGTTTACCTGTTAATTAGACTTAGCCCTTGGATCCGCTAGAGCCTATTAAACATGCACACCCCATCATCCATGGTACACTCTAGGTTAAAAAATTTATTAATACTTATTGGCTGGTGAAGGGGTAAGCCTTGCGAATGATCCCCTCCCCACTCTGAAAGGGTGAGACTTGCCCTGTTGTCACCAGTACCCCTCCAGGAGCCGGGGTTGAAGCTTGGTGGGTCTTGGACAACCCCAACAAACCTCCTCAACCTGAATATGCACTGGGGGCAAACCATGCTCATCACTGAAGGTCAGATGCATAAAACCGTATTTAAGCATTAAGCCAACTAAGGTAGGCGTTACTCAACCTGCAAGCCCCAACACCACTAGTGAGAGTGAGTATTGAATCATTTAAACAGCATCCTAACGCAACCCAATGTAATAGGCGCATTGTAAAGTATTCATTAAAGCATCACAAACAAGGCTCCTACGTGTAGGTTTAGCTAATTACCGTTTCTCGGTGAGTGGTGATTCCTAACCTTTCATGACTCCCCACCATCCACTTCTCAACAGCTTCTCCGTGGATGCCACCCCCAGCTGCGGGAGAGTTGCCACTAGTCGCCTAGTGGTTCACACCACTCCCCTCACCAAGCTCATCGGGATCATCCCACTCAGGCTGTTGCAGGAAAACTTGTAAGTTTTTCTGTAAATGTGAGTGCGTAAATAATTATGAGGACTGAAGCAGCACTAATTACCCCAGTTCAAGGGGCTTGATGTATGGCTCAAGTTCCGCAGGCTGGTGCTCAAAACCAAAGCCAAACTCAGGGAATCCAAGGCCAGGGTGTTGTGAGGGAGCAGTTTGGAATCGAGGCTCTTGATTTTGCTCTTGAGGGTGGTGTTCCTAGGGGTACTTGGGTTGTTGTTACTGGTGAGCCTGGTGTTGGTAAGAGTATTTTGGCAATGCACTTCGCGTGGAG
>Ga0081529_106483_pt1 | contig 14451 bp, 14 predicted proteins | sample EchGeymetagenome_FD_71012 | JGI IMG/M metagenome (GOLD analysis project Ga0081529, IMG submission 71012) | Ferrous microbial mat and aquatic microbial communities from Echinus Geyser, Yellowstone National Park, USA - transect B T=78-80 C v2... ...
AAGAGAGCAACGAAGGCAGTAAATAGGAGCATTCGCACCATGATGTACTCCATAGCCCTAGTCTTATGGGAGAGAAGGTTAATCCCAGAATTTGTAGCTTAACGACGACACTATCAGTGTGGACAACAATTTCGTTCATTTGAAATTTGGTTAAAATTTCCTTAAAGTTGCATCATTTAAACTCTCTGATTCACAATAAAATTTTTTACATGGTTAAAATTACAACACTATATTTTATTAACTGATAAAACTTGTGGTGAATTGAAAATAAAATTATACTTTATATAATTTATACTGAATTAACAAAATTGTTATCCACACTCTGAAACTTACAAATAAAAATTAAATATTACTGCCTATAGGAGCTTCCAATTATTTCTATTTATTATGATATTAACACATCTAAAATGTTTAGCTATATAAAGAACTTCTTTATAAATTAACTTACTCTTATTAATTTTATTAATTCTGAAATTAATGTTAACGGTTTGCCATTATCTTCAATTTCTTGTTTTGCAGGAGGTCTTTCTTTATAATTATATAAATTTAAGGCTATTCTGTCTTCATATGTTGGCACTAATTCGTTCTGATAAAATATGCCTATTGGTATCCCATTTTCATAATCATATGATTTTTGAATAGCTAATAATAGTTTTTGAGTACTCTCTTTTTCATCATGTACAACTGGATCCCAATCAAGTTTTACTAATCTCTTTTCATACCATTCCTTTGTATATATATCATTATAGGTGGGACATGGTTGCAAAACGTCAATTACTGCGGAACCCTTATGTCTTATTGCAGCCTTAATTATATCTTTAAGATGTTTAACATCGTAAGCATAAGCTCTCGCAACAAAAGTATATCCAGCAGCTAAAGCAAGGGTTACTGGATTTAAATTGTTATTTATATTAGGTCTAGGAATATGCTTAGTTTTAATTCCTAAAGGAAGTGTAGGGGAAGCTTGTCCCTTTGTTAGTCCATATACACCATTATCGTGAATTATAATAGTAATATCTACATTTCTTCTAGCTGCATTCACAAAAGCACCTGCTCCAATACCTAATTGATCACCATCTCCTCCATTAATTATAACTTCTAATTCAGGATTTGAAAGTTTTATTCCTATACCAAATGGGATTGCTCTTCCATGTAATGTATGAACTATAGATACGGGAAGTTTAGTGAAATGAGGAAGTTTACCAGAACATCCTATTCCAGATACTATTACAACTTTATTATAATCTAATCCCAATTCTTGTATTGCTTGCTCTTCAGCACTTAATATACCAAAATTTCCACAACCTGGGCACCAGTCATTCCAATCTGGTTTATAAACTATTTTACTCATAGGACTACCCTCTTTACTTTATCATTCAATAATTTTTTAAGTCCAAACAATATTTCATCTCTTGTCATAGGTCTACCATCCCATTTCAAAATATAGTGCGTGGGTTCAACCATTATCATCTCCTTAATTATAGATGCTGCTTGTGCAGTATAATTATTTTCTATATCAATAATCATTTTTTTATCATTCAATAATTTTTTCATTAATTTTCTGGGAAATGGATTAAACATTCTTATTTGAATTACTTGAATATTAATACCTAACTCTTCTATAGCATCTAGGATAGCCCCTTTAGGTGAGCCCCAGGTTAATATTACAATATCTGAATCCGAATCACCATAAACGTTAACTCTTTTTTCTTCTGGAATTTCCTCATCAGCTACCTCTAGTTTCTTCATTCTCTTTTCATGCATTCTATCTCTAATAACTTTAGCTTCTCTTATATCTCCTCTTTCATTATGTTCTTCTCCATTATAAATAATATTAATAAGTCCTAAAGGTGCTCTAGGAGATACACCGTCAGTAGTAATTTTAAATCTGTAATATGGAATATTATTGTTATCTAATTTCTTTATAAATTTGCCTCTATCAATTTCGATTTTATTCCAATCAATTTCCTCTTCATCTGCTATAATAAAGCTATTAGCTAAGGTTTTCTCAACAAGATGGATTACTGGCGTTTGATATCTTTCAGCTAAATTAAATGCCCATATAGAGTCGTAAAATGCCTCTAAATGATCTCCTGAAGCTATTACTATTCTAGGAAATTCTCCATGGCTAACGTTTAAGGCAAATTTTAAATCAGCTTGACCACTTCTAGTTGGCATTCCGGTTGATGGTGACCCTCGCATATAATAGGTAATAACTAACGGTACTTCATTCATTCCTGCCCATCCTATAGCCTCAGCCATTAGAGAAAAACCTGGACCAGAAGTTGAGGTAGAAGCTCTAGTACCCGTTAGAGCAGATCCAATAGCCATACAAACAGCTGCTAGTTCATCTTCTGCTTGAATAACTAAATAAGGTTGCTTTATAATATCTCCAGTCTCTTTATCACGTGCAATTACCTCATTATGAGCTTCTAAAAATACACTCTCGTCACTCGCTGGAGTAATAGGATAATAGCTTTGAAACCTCCCACCAGCAACTGTCTTACCTAACGCTATGGCTGTATTACCATCTAATAGTATTTTATGAGAATTAATTTTTAATTGTGACAAATTATATGCTGGAGAAACTATAGAAAAACTTTTTTGAATACCTAAAGTATTTATTTTTAATGTATAATCATTTTTGAAAAATTCATTAACAGACTCCATTAAATATATATCACTAAGCCCTAAAAGCCTAAATGACACTGCAACTCCTATTATGTTTTTGACTCTCTCAACCACTGATAAAGGCATTTTTAACTCATCTGCTATTGACTTTGCTATTTGGTCATACTCTATCTTCAGTGTCTTTACATTTTTATCATTAAGATATTTTATTACATCAGCTACTGTAGTTCCATAACCTTTTTCGACTAAAAAATGCTTAATCTCATCACTTATTTCTGGTTCTATACTCTGTATGTTTTCAAGCTTAACATTTTCAACAGCCTTATTATAAATTACGTAACCTCTAGAGGCTCTGAAATGATGAAATATTGATTCAGCATCATAAGTTACTAATATATCGTTATAACTTGATATACTTCTAACTCTTTTATCACTTATAGTTAGGCTAAAGTAACTATGTCTTCCCTTAATATTTGAATAATATTCTCTATTTCCATAAATATAGTACCCAGCCTTAGCTAAGGCCCTCGCAAATATATTGGCAGCAGTATCTATTCCGCTCCCTTGTGCTCCTCCTATAGTCCAATTGATTTTCATTTAATAGTAATTCCATTTATGCCCTATTTATACTTTTCTTAGTTTCTAGCTAATTTTAGTAGACCTAATAAAAGGAACTTAATTACGCAATATATTAACATAAAAATAATTAAACTCGTTAAGATATAATTTAAGTTATGAGGGCTGGAAAAGCTTTCATTGATCAACTCGCTAAACTAGGTGTTAAAAGAATATATGGTAACCCAGGTTCTACAGAATTACCAATCTTAGAGGAAATCGCTAAAAGCGGGGAATTAACTTATATATTAGCCTTACAAGATGGCATAGCTGTAGGAATGGCTGAGGGCGAGTTTCTTAAAACCGGTGTCCCTCAGCTTGTTAACTTGCATACCATTAACGGCCTTGGAAATTCCATAGGTTATATCTATACTGCGTATCTTAATAGATCTCCTCTGATAATTACAGCAGGTCAGCAAGACACTAGACATATTTTTCATGAACCATTTCTATACGCTGATTTAAAGAGAATAGCGGAACCGGTAGTTAAGGCATCATTCGAAGTAAGTAGAGCTGAAGATCTACCAAAATATTTAATTAGATGCTGGAAAATCTCTATAACACCACCGTATGGATCAGTGTTTTTAAGCATTCCCTCTAACTTAGCTGAAGAAGAAATAGATTACTCACCTATAACTACCTCATTTTCCACAAGTCTTGGCGTTAAGGAAGAAGATATAGAAATTGTCTCTCAAATCATAAACAGGAGTGAGAACCCAGTAATAATAGCAGGATATGAAATAGATCTTTATAACGCACATGAAGAGCTAAGGGAGCTAGCCGAATGGCTTAACTCCCCAGTTTTTGCAGAACCTAGGGTTAATAGAGCGCCTTTTTATTCTACTCATCCCTTATTTGCAGGCACACTTCCACCAATGTCTAATGCTATTAACTCAATTCTTAAGGATTTTGATTTAATAATAATAGTTGGATCTATGTTAATGCTTTACCCTTATAATCCCGAAGAAATTTTTTACGGCAAAAACGTCATAGAGATATCTAATGATCCACAAGAGTCCTCTAAGAGAATATGGCCTACAATTTTATGTGACTTAAAATTATTTTTAAGGAAGCTTAAAAATAGGGTTAGGAGGAAGGAAAGAAAGTATGAGATAAGAAAGAGGAAATTAGATATTAATAATTTAACGTTAAAAGTAATCTATAATATTAAAAATTACGTTAATAATAGGACAATTTTTGACGAAGCAACATCTTATACAACTTATATTAGAGATATTATTGGATACAATCCTAAAAAATATTTTATTGCAAGATCTTATCTCTTAGGCTGGGCATTACCAGCAGCCATAGGCTATTCAATTGCAGGTGGATCATCTATCGCCATAATAGGTGATGGTAGTCTTAATTATGCCCCACAAGCTCTATGGTCCGCATCAAAATATAACATTAATTTAAAGATAATAGTGCTTGACAATGGAGGATACGGTATTTTAAGAAATTACGCTAAAGGACTATATGAATATTCTTTAAAACAAGATTGGATGAATCCAGAGACGGAAGCCGATAAGATAGCTAATGCCTATGGAATTGAAAGCAAAGTATGTAATATTAACGACGATAAGCTAGAAGACAAATTAAGATGGCTCTTCTCAGATAACATTCCTAAATTATTAGGAATAAAAATGGAAAATAAAGCAGAGGAATTAAAATAGATTATATCAAAAAATTACCAATTATATTATAATTATTATTAAATTAACGACTTAGGAGATTTAGGATATTTATCCCAAATCTTTGGATCATGACAAATTATAATTTTTGTATTATGTTTTTTAAGCATTAATTTTAATTTTTTAATATTATTAAAATATTCTTCTGCATTGCCTAATAACCATCCCTTCTGCTCTAATTCTAACTCTTCTGGTAAATGAAGAAAATCACCTGCTAAAATAAAATTTTTATCTCCAGTATTTACAGTCATGATTATACTACCTGGTGTATGACCCCCTACCAGATATAAATTAATTCCTTCTAGAAGTTCAAGAGACTCACCATCAAACGTAAACCAGTTCTTTCCTTTTAAAGGCTCTAAATCAGAAGGCAAATAGGCTCCAATCTTTCCCATCCATATAAGCCATAAAGCGTATTGTAATTCCTTCTTATGTGAGATTATATGAGTCTTATTACTATTAATAAATAAATATGCTTGACCTACATGGTCTAGATGAAGATGTGAAAAGATTAAGAAATCTATATCCTCAGTCTTAAATCCTACTTGCTTTAGCTGATTCTCTAGTTTATTTTCATTAGAAAACCTAGTTATAGGAAATAACTCAAATACTTGCTTAGGCCATATACTAGTCGCATTAGGATTAGGACCAGTGTCAAACAATATATTCCCGTCTTTATGTTCTATAAGCACTCCAGTAACAGGCACAGTAATCCAATTCCTTGGTTTAGATATATCTTTTTCAGAAAGAGTTGAAGGATTAGGGATAAACCAACCAAAATCAGCAGAGATTTCACCAAAATCTAAAATATATATTTTTTTAATTTTTGTCTCGCCCATATCTATCACAATTAATTATTTCATAGTACTATAAATTTTTTCTCATTAAAATCTAGAATTAATATATATAATTTTTTATTAAAAAAGATTAAGGTACTAATACAGCTCTTCCCATTATTTTCCCTTTCTTTAACATTTCTAAAACTTCATTAGCTTGTGATAATGAAAATACTTGAGTTTTAAGCTTAACTTTACCTTGTGAATATAGGTTCACTAATTCAGCTAATTCATTATATGTCCCCACTAGATTTCCCACAACCATTATTTCTCTACTAATGAAATCTAATGTAGTATTACTAAACTCTCCACCATAACCTACAATGGAATAAATCCCTCCCTTTCTGATCATTTTTATTGCATTTCTAGGTGTTGAGTGTTCTCCTACGAAATCTATTACTACATCAGCGCCTACATTTTCAGTCAATTTTAGAACTCCATTAACACCTCCGTCAGAATCTACTATAACTCCCTCATCAGCTCCCAATTCTTTTGCAAATTTTATCCTATCTTCGTTTATATCGACCGCTATAACTTTAGCTGGTGTTATAGCCTTGAGTATTTGTATTGCAATATGACCTAATCCTCCAACTCCAATTACTACAGCAGTACTACCTGGATATAAATAAGGGGAGATTTTTTTCACTGCATGATATGCAGTAAGCCCAGCATCAGCTAATGGTGCCATGGGTACTGGATCTATATTTTTAGGTAATTTTATTGCTGAAAACGCTGAAGTCTTTAAATACTCTGCGTATCCTCCGTCAGTGCCATCTAAGCCTGGGAATTTACCATTGGGGCAATGCATGTCATTACCTGCTCTGCATGCTCTACAATGTCTGCATGTCACATATGGATGAAGTATTACTGGATCTCCTTTACTTAACCAATCAACAGCACTTCCCACTTCTTCAACTACTCCTACATTTTCATGCCCAAGTGTAAACGGCAATCTAGGATTAAACACATCTTTCCATATACCTTCTTGAATATGTAGATCTGTTCTACATACTCCAGCACCTTTTATTTTAACAATAATATCGTAAGGTCCAGTAATTTTAGGGTAATCTATATCGTCAATATGTAATGGTTTATTATACTCATGTATTCTAACTGCCTTCACGTCTCATCCTCTCCTCAGCCAGTAATTTACACATTTCTCCCGTTATACTTAATGATAATCTTGTTAGCTTGTCTGATCTATTTCTTGGATTCATTCCCCTTTCTAGTCTTTCATAAAATCTTTTCTTTAATTCCTCATAAAATCCTTTCATAGTCTCATCTTTATAGCATTCCTCAAATTTTAACTCGTTATTTATACATTGTGTTAATTTTTCGCTATCATGATGACCAGTAATTACTATACTAACTTTTCCATACTTACTCTTTAATTTAACTCTCATATCTTCAAGAATCATATATAAGAAGGTAGGAGGACACCAAAACGTAGGAGGAGATATTACTATTTTTACACTATTATCCTTTTCTTCAAATCCACGTATAAATCCTAGATCAACTATTGAAGTTAAGGTTTCAGGATCTATTACCTCTCTCAAAATCTCGATCATTTAGTACACCTGATCTTTACTAAGCTTAGTTTCCAATATTCTTGCCCTTCTTTTAATATCATCATTTAAAGTCTTCATTATCTCATTAATATCAATTCCCCATAGCCTTGCTGCATTTTCATATAGTATTTTCTTTTTTATATCCAAAGTTAACTGAACTCCATACTCCTTTTCTATATCTGGTGGAAGTTCAAATTTTATGAAATCCTCTATTATCCATTTTGGATTCCACAATGCATAATCCGTTCCAAATAATATCCTGTCTGGACCTAGCCAGAATAACAGCTCAGCCATTATTTGAGCAAAATATCTAGGTCTTTTGTGTACAAAAGCTGTTGCTACTGCTAATCCTGCGTAAACATTTTTATCTTGTACTCCTATCCAGCAAAAATCATCTAATCTTGGTAATCCTATATGAGTTACTACAAACTTAACATCTGGAAAAGACGAAGCAGCAGCATCAACATCTTTCACATCAAAAGCATCCTTATCTAAAGGCCATACTGTTGGTCCCTTATGTGGCACTAATATATTTACTCCAAGTGACTTACTAAATTCTATAAATTCAAATGCTTCCTTTGAATCTAATCTCCAACCTCTAGATACACTTCCTCCCATGTCTTTCCATTCTGCTGTATATAACTTTACATGTCTCATCTGCCAAGGTTTAACTCTATATTTCCTAACGTCTTCTTCTAATTGTCTTTTGCCTTGTTCACCATCTCTTGGATCCCATCTAGTACCTATTACAAATCTATAGGGATTCTCTAATACTAATTTACCGAATTCTTCAGTATTTCCAAATGGTTCACGATAAAAGTATAGTAAATATTGAGGTTGAGATATTCCAATATCTACATAACCATTAACAAATACATCCTCTATCATTCTCTTAGCTCCATAATATTTAAAAACATTATAATCCATTATGTATTCCTGAGGACTTAAAGATTTATGATAATCATAGAAACAATCTATCCAACCTTTAGCTAACTCGGGTCTTAGCCAATTATCCTCATTAGCCTTCCATACATGGACATGATAATCTATTATGGGGATTTCATGAATTTTACCATCTGGAGTTTCTACTTTTATCAACTATTTCACCATACTATTCTGTCTTACGCAAATTTAAAAATTTTATCATTGAAAAATGAATGATAGAGTTTATAAGGATGTTTATTAAAAAGATTTTATTTAGCTAAAACTGGTAGCTAAATATAAATATTTTGATAAATATAATTTAAAAAGTAATAATATTAAATATAATATACTACTATATATAAGAAATAGATTTTAAAAAAGATTAACTTTAAAATTACTTACTAAGACCTAACTCCTTTTTAACCCTTTCTAAATATTTGCTATAGTACTTATCCATTCCTTGTTTATAAGCCTCATAAAATTCTATTGTTCTAGTTCTCCATTTTAGCGTAAATAATAGTGCTATAGCCATTACTACTATCCATGAGCCAGTACCAAAATATGCTAAAGCTAATGGTCCTACATTTCCATTATACCATATTTCCCTATATGTAACCTCGTGACCACTATAGTAATAAGTTATATATACTGTTAGAAAATGGAGCAACCATGTTAAATTAACCATTTTCTTTCACCTTCTTTTCTGCTCTTCTGCTAAATATTCCGCAGGGACTAGATCTTCAGGTGGCGGTAATTTTCTTACATACTTCATGCCATTATCATAGAGTTTTAGTATACCCCATAGGAAGATATAGGCAAATCCAGCCCATATTACTCCCATAATTGCAGCAGTAAGTGCAGCGATTACTATAGGTTGATAGAAACTTCTTTCAGGTGTAATCCAAGTCCACTGGTATGTTATATATGCAGGAATTGGAGCTCTCTGTATTACCATGTTTATTAATGCATACATTGGCATAGTATAATAAGTACCTGGATGAAGTGGATCTGGGTAACGAACTACTTGCGTTAACCATGGTGTATCATCAAACCAGTAAGATCCTAGTAAAGCCAACAGAGATGAAGCAGCACCAGATATTATTAAATACATCCCCTTAAAATTATAGAAAAACAATATTAATAAGTCTGCAGCTATTGCCCCTAAGATGTATACTGGTGGTAATACAAAAGTTAAAGGATAACCTTCAGCTAAACTGAAAAACATCCAAACCATTATAAATCTTTGAGCCATCCACAAAAGTGTTGCCATAGTAGCACCTCCATAGACATTAAAGAATCTCTTAAACACATAGGAAATTACTGGGAAGTGCGTTGCTGCTATCCAGGAAATAGGTAATATAAAAAAACCATAATCTTTCCATGTAGTCCAGAACTCCCAATCTCCCACAGCTATCTGAGAAGAAACTGTAATCATATTTTGTGAAAATATAAGGGCTGCAGTAAATATTAACCATCTTATCTCCTTAGTTAAGAATATTGGCTGACCTGGTTTAATTTTTACTTCTTCAACTTCCTGTTTTTGTCCTCTTATCTTTACCATACTTCCTCACCTATTATATGGAAATTTTATCAATTTTATTTAAAAAAATTTTAACTTTATTTTACTAACTCCTTTCTATTTTGATTTCCGGACTTACCTCAGTTCTCTTTACTATTGCTAAAATTTTATGAGCATAGTCATCTAATTGCGCTAATCTCGTATATACTCTTGCTACTTCTGGTACACCAGTAGCATAAATAAACATGAATGTTAACACGAAGTTCCAATGCGTTGGCATTGAGAAGAACTCTTCTCTAAATACATATATATGACCTATTTCATTGGAGCCTATCGTTAAAAAGGCGAAACCAATTACTGAGATAATAAAAGTCCACCAGCTTAGTGGTAATAACCTACTACTAATATATGGCTGTGCTTTTCTCCATCCGTAGAATTGAAATATTACTGCTTCAGCTATAATTACTGCAAAATAAGGTCCGAAAATGGCTAAGTGTGGTGGAGTCCATGTAGAATCTCTTATAAGGAAGGAATGAAAGGCTGGATCCCAAATCACTGGAACTGCAACACCAAAATAAGTTACTGCTGTGGCAAACCATAGATATAATAAGATTCTTAGTCTTCTGGCTTCTTCTGCTATACTCATGTATGGCACAAATCCTTTATCACTTATTTTTACAGTTGTAGACATACTACATCTCATTAACTACTTTGCTCTGGGGTTTATAAATTTTTTTATCGAATATATCCTATTATTATTTAAGAGCATATTTCACAAATCTTTATGCAAAAATTGTTTAACAATTATTATAGCTTATATTTAAAAAATTATTAATTTATCAAAAATTATCTTTTTTTGTTATAGCTACTTTACATGCTCTGTTTTCAGATGCTCTGCTAAAAATTTGATAGGCTTTTTCAAATTCATTGAAAGAAAATATATGAGAGACTAGTTTTCTAGGATTTAATTTTTTAGATTTAATCATCTTCAAAAGCAAATCTACACTCCATCCATCTAATAGTTGCGTAGTTATAGTAACATCTTTGTCCCATAATTTCTCTATATGCAATATAGCTGGATGACCGTGAACTCCAATATTTGCTATTCTCCCACCAGCTTTTACTATTTGAGTTGCCAACTCAAATGTAGTAGGAATACCTACAGCTTCTATCGCAACATTCACACCTTCATTATTAGTAATCTTGTTAATTTCTTTAATAGCATCTTGTAATTTGGAATTAATTACATAATCTGCACCTAGTTCTTTAGCTAGGTTAAGTCTATTCTCATCTATATCTATAACTATTATTGTAGAAGGACTATATAATTTAGCAGTGATAAGAGCAGACAGGCCTACAGGTCCAGCCCCTATTATTGCCACTATATCCCCAATTTTAACTTGACCTCTTACTACACCGCACTCATAGCCGGTAGGTAAAGAATCAGAAAGTGGAACAAGATCTAGATCATCTAAATCAGCAGGAGCTTTAACTAAGCTGAAATCAGCGAAAGGTACTCTCACATATTCTGCATGTGTACCATTTATTAGATGGCCTAATATCCATCCACCGCCATTTACACATCTACCATACATCTGTCTTTTACAATATTCACAGTAGCCGCAAGGAGATATAGCTTTTATTATTACCTTATCCTCTTTCTTAAATAACCTAACTGAAGATCCTACTTCTTCTATTATACCTATTCCCTCATGGCCTAATATGGTACCTGCCTTAACCTCTGGAACATCCCCCTTTAATATATGAAGATCGGTACCACAAATAGTTGTTGTGGTTATCTTAACTATTGCGTCTGTAGGGCTTTCTATAGTAGGTTTAGGGACTTCTTTAAAGCTAAATTTTCCTGCTCCTTCATATACTATAGCCATCATAATGCTCTCCATTATATATCTATTTCCTTTTTAGTATAATAAATTTTTGTTTATATTAGATCATTAACTTCTAATAGTTAATTAATGAACTTACTTATAATAGTTGAGTTTTTCTTAATGGCACAAAAAAAAAGAGAGCAACAACTTCTTAAAACGTAAATAATGATTCTTAATTGATATCCAATGTTACTTACTATAGTCTTTTTCATAATAGCTGCAACGGGGACTAAAAGGGAGTTAAATCTAGTGTTAGTAATGGGGAGCTGTTGGGCTGAGCGTACTGAGGACCTTAAAAAGGAAGCTAATCAGCAAGAAGCCTAAGGATTTAAACGAGACTAGGACAATATTACTACACTTAGAAGAGATGAAAATCGGCGAAATGCTACACAAGAGCACAGTGTATAGTTGAATAAAAGAATTCGAAAGGGAAGGGGAGAAATCCTTATTTTACGAAAAGGGAGGAAAAAGAAGGTAAACGAGAGGGGAAAAAGCGTACAAGAATTATAAGGGAAGACAATAAGAGAAGCAATTACATTGAAGAGAAATTCAAGGTGAAAATAAGCTATGTAACCGCTTGGAGGATAACAAGAAAGAGGCCAAAAATACCCTAACATCAAACCTTACATAAGAAGAGGCCAATAGATACCGTTGACATACTTAGGGAGAGGTTAAAGTGTATTAAGAAGGGTGTTAAGACATTTTTCATGGATGAGTGTGGTTTTCGTCATGATCCCTCTAGGGTTAGGCGTTTAGGTTTGCCATCTGATTATCCTAGTGTTAATGTTCTTGGTTATATTCCTTTGTTTGATGGTTTTCCGGTTTTGATAGTGTTGACATTTATGAGAAAAATTTTTTGTATAAGATTCAAGTATTACTTATGGGTAAGAGGGGTAGGCCACCAAAATTGGATTCTAACCTTTCTTGTCCTTTTTGTAATAGTAATCATGTTGTTAAGGATGGTAAGGTTAAGGGTAGGCAGAGGTACTTGTGTAGGAGTTGTAATAGGCATTTCTTTCCCGACGCTAAGCATCCTCATCCTAGGGAGAAGGTTGAGGAGGCATTGAGGATGTATGCTAATGGTATGAGTATGAGGGCAATATCAAGGGTGCTTAACGTACCTTTAAGTACTGTGTTCAAGTGGATTGAGCGTCATGGTAAGAGGAGGTATGAGAAGTTGGTTGAGTTGTGGACTAAGGCTAAGGAGGGCAAGGTTGTTACTAAGGTTGTTGATGAGATGTGGACTTATTTGTACAAGAACGCTAGGACGTTTTATAAGTGGATTTTCACTTGCTTTGTTTACACAACCCTTGGGTTACTCGTTCTGTTCTCGGTGGGGGATAGGGATGGGAGGACGTTTAATGAAATCTTGAAGTATTTACCACAAGGTGGGTTAGTGGTGATTATAATGTGTATTTTACCTTGAGGAATCGCACTGTAGTCAAGTTTGTTAATCCTAATGGGTCCGTGCATTCTTCTTTGAGGGATAGGTTTGTTAGTTCAAGAGGCTACTAAGGCTGTCAATAGGAGTTTAGAGACGATTAAGTATTCGATAGCCTTAGTCTTTTGGGAGAGAAGGTTAGTTCCAGAATTTATCTCATAAATGTTCACACTATGTCCACACTCGGCAAATTTTTTGAAAAAGGATTACATCTGGGAGTTTTGGACAAACTAATGTAAAACGGTATAATAGATATCTTAGGGATTTAATAATTCAAGGGGTTGCTAAACAAAGTTTTATTGTTAGCCACGAAATTAAAATTGATGATACACCTATAGCATAATGAAAAATTTGACAAAAGAATAGAAGGTTATATTAAAGTAGTTATACATTCTTAAGTATAAATAAAAAGTTTATTTAGTTTTTTATTTTATTTTTCCTTCTTTAATATTTGCAGATATTGGAATTTTAAGGATAGCTTTAACGTTCTTTTCTTGTTCCTTAAAGATATGCATTTGCAAGGAATTCTTTTTGCATTCTCTTATATATATTATCTTTTCATCATTATTTATTATTTCTATTTTTGATTTATAACAGTTATATTTAATTATATCACTAAGATCCTCATTTTTTATCTTATTCTCTCCTATAACTTCCAAAATTAAATCCCTAAATTTTTTATCTTTACTTACTTGATTTATCGCATGTAAAAATTGTTCCTCAACAGTATATTCATTAGATAATGGTTTAAATGGGTATACTACAAATCCGTTCTCGTAAGCAATCATTGTTTCTTCTTCTTTCTTTCTTAGTCTAAAAGTTATATATGCGATAGAAAAGCTTGAAATAAAATTTAAAATTATAAGAACTAAAACTAATTTAAAATCTGTAGCCATTCCGTATGTAGTTATTCTTGCAAAAAGTAAAGCAATCGGCATAGCTGTTCCGGTAACATAATAAGTTAATATATAAATAGGAATTAAGATTAATAAATTTACAGTTAGTATACCTATTATAATTTCTGTTAGACTATCTACTACTAAACCCAAACAAATTCCAATAATCATCGGCAATACTATGGGAACCTCCCATCCTACTAATAATGATAATCCGATTATACCAGCTACTGCATCAATATTACTTTTCTTTATAGCCATATTTTATAACCTCATAAATTGTTTTGAATCATACTTTTATAAACTTATTTATTAATACTGCTTTGTTGACCTCTTCAATTTATTTCATAAGCATGATATGATACACTGAGAATTTTTCAGTAATTAATATTTAACGTTATTCGCAAGCTCACACCCTAATATCCGGAGCTCTACCGACTA
>Ga0081529_119127_pt1 | contig 14447 bp, 18 predicted proteins | sample EchGeymetagenome_FD_71012 | JGI IMG/M metagenome (GOLD analysis project Ga0081529, IMG submission 71012) | Ferrous microbial mat and aquatic microbial communities from Echinus Geyser, Yellowstone National Park, USA - transect B T=78-80 C v2... ...
TTTTAATAAAACTTTAAAAATATAATTATTTTCATAATTATTAAATGAATAAACTTTTTCATAAAAATTTTATAAATATTTTTAATTTCCTAATCTAAAAAAGATAATATAAAATAATAAAACACAACAACTTCAACTATTAAAATAATAACTCAAATTGATATTGAACCAAACAAAGATCCATTATGTGTTGTATTTGTAATTTGAATTGAATTACCCAATATTATCAAAGATAATATAAAAAATATAACTATCTATTTAATTGTATTTTTCATATAATTTTTTTAGTATTATTTATTTTTTTAAGTATTATAATTATTGTAATTCATTATAAAAAATTAATAAAATCCAAGATTTTTATAAATGATATGAAATCTATAAGTGATAGTGTAATAGAACTTGTTACTGCAATTATTATTATAATATTTGTAATATTGGTTTTCTTTAATGTATTAAAAGGTCTTAGTTATGCTGGTAGACCAGAAGCAAAATTTGGATATGCATTAGCAGGAAGTATAAGTTTTACGATAAATCCAGTGGCACAGGGAATATCTGATGCTGCAACAATTGCAAATGATGTATTATTGGGAGTTGTTGCTGCTGTAACCGTTGCTGGTATTATTGGTGGAATTAAGGCAAATTATGATGAGAATGTACAGTTTTTAATAGATTCAGGACTTAATGAGCAAGAGATAAAAGACTTGGGTACATCTAATCTGCTATTTAGAGATCTTGATAATGGTGGAGGTCCTGCAACAGATACGATTTTGTCTAAGGTTGGAAATGCATATAGAAAAGCATTTATAAATCCTTTAGGCGCAGGTCTATTGGGGGGAACGATTGGTTTAGATGTAGCATCATATTTCTTAAATAATTTAGCGCATTCAATACAAGCACCGGTTTTATATTATTTAGTTCCAGAAGGTGTGGTAGCATTGAATTTAAGTGATATTAGTAACTCTCAAGTAAATGGAATGCTTAATGATTTAAATGAATCATATGCAAACAATATAGAACAACAAGGATATTGTAGTAATCCAACATCATCGCAATGTCAAAATTTATATGCAACATACTTAATTGCAAAATATTTATTTTATACATATGGAGAAACATTGGGACAGAGTGTAACTATAGCAGGTAATCATAATGAATATGCACTATTATTATTTGATTATAATAGTACATATAATGTTACAGTAAATGATGTTTTATGTATGTTAGAAATGATGGAATATTATAATCAAGTTCCCTTGGAAGTTATGTATGGAGATAAGGTAATATATAATAGTTATAATAATATTGCTTGTCAGGTTTTAAGTAATATAGATCCTAGTTTAATGTCATCAAACCCTCAAGATTCAAATAATGTATATAATAAATTATTAGTAAATTCATATGTAGTAAATCCGGACGGTAGTATTAATGAAAACTGGTTGACTTCGGGTAATCCTCAACCAAACGATGTTGTAATTATTCCAGGTAGTATACCTTTACCAAATGGTATAATAATTCAATATACATATGAAGGAGGAAATAGGGCAATTCTATTAACATCAATTACTGGAGAAAGTTAATTTATAAATTACAAAGTTTTTAGATTTATAATGGAAACTGGAGAACTTTTGAAGATAATTCTTGCATTAATATTTATTGTATTAATATTAATATTTGTTTTTGTTGTATTAGGACCAAAGATAGGGCTAAATATAAACATATTTGCTAATTATCAATTAATAGGAGGAAATGGTTAAAAAAACACAAGTAAATACATTTTTAATAGCAATAATATTATTTGTAGTTGGTCTAGTATTGTTAGTAATATTGATGTACTTTTATTTCAAGGGTGGAGTAAATTTATTTAATAGCATACCGCAAACAAATGGCACAAATGTTGTAAATAGTATAAATAGCAACAACTATGGAGGCTGATAATTCAATAAATTTTTTAATATTTTTAATTATTGCACTAGTAATAATAATTTTAGCGATAATATTTTATTATTATATAGTAAGTCAATCCATGCAAGTAAATGCAACAAGTGTTGGATATAAATTATTAAATCAATCTGGATTAGGATAATATGAGAGGAGATTTTCTTAGAATAATTTTTGATATAATAGTATTAATTGTATTGGCAGTTTTAATATTCTATATTATTATGGCATTTATTGGAGTAGCTATGGGAAATGAATTTAAATATATTGGATATTTAAATTCTATTGCTTATGCTATAAATAATCCAAGTAATTCAGGTAATGGAGGCAATGGAATTAATGGAGAAGTATTTATAAATAATTATGATTATAATTATGTTTTTGTATTGACAAATAATAGTGGATGGTATTTGCAACTATATCATTGTCTTCCTCCAAATCAAGTTGCTGGTCTCCTATCTGTTAAAGTAGTATATTGGAATGTTTCTACGACAGATAAAGGAGATACTGTTATATTTGCACCAGCATTAGTATTTTGTAAATTAGTAAAACAAATATCATTAAATAGTAATATAAATCAAATAAATATAAACATACAGGGATTAAATGATAATGCTGGTTTATTAGCATATTCTAATAATGAGAACTTAGGTAGCCTTCAAATTTTTGTAAATATAATAGATCATTTTTTTCCAGAATCATCTTCATTCTTTCTTACCATAGTAAATGATACAACAATAACATGTAATGATAATGGATGTACATTTACATCTTCCTCAACTGGAGAAAGTGTTGATATATCTTGTGCTCCATATCCAAATATAAATTCAAATAACAACAATTTACCATATAACCCATCGGATTGTGTAGAATTGTCAGGATTTCCACAGAATCCTCAAGTACAGCTTAGTAATCTTGAAGGTGAATTTGTAAGTTCTGAAACTTTTAGTAATCTATTCCAAATGAACTTTCCATTATTATATTTTGCAGGTTCTTTACCACCAACGGTAATGGATATAGAAGTAAATAGTAATGGAAATACAGCAAATATTAATATATACATAGGAGAAACTGTTTCTACATAATATGGATCTTGATGAATTATTAGATGCAATAATAGCATCAATATTTTTAATAATTGTATCATTAATAGGAATATATTTTCCATATATTATTGCGAGAATATTTGGTACACATAATCCTTATTTAATATTAGAAGTTGCCGGCTTTATTACATATTCAACATCAGAACCTGGGAATATGTATGCAGCGTTTTTAGTAACAAATGAACCTACATTTTTCTATGAATTTAGGATAATTCCTCCAATACATTCATCTGCTCTGTTTATTCCTTTATATAATAATAATGATTTTTTAGTTAGTATTGGAGAATGTTATGTAAATAATCTATGGCAACAGATTGCAGATGATGCATTAAATTCTTTTATGACCGAAGTATTTTCATATTTACCTGGACTTAAGAATTTTGGTGCTACAAAACCCTTATCGGAAGTTTTAAATGATGTATTTGATGTGTCATCAATCGCAAAACAAACAGCAATAGGTGCTGCTGGTACATATGGATTATATACATTTCAATCTTCACTTTTACAATATGCATCTGGAAATCAAAATATATGGGGGGATATTTTTAACGCATTGCAATCTTCTGTAGGACCTACTTTATGGTCTACTGCAGAATTTACTATAATGCAGGTTGGAGATATGATATTAGATGAAGTTTTACCACCTCCAGCTGATTTTGTAGCTGGTTTTGCATTTAATTTGGCATTTACTTCGGCAATTACTTTATATCAATATTGGCAAGCTACATCAAATCCATATACTAGTTGCTATTATAATCAATTTATAAGTCAAAGTAACTCTATATTTCCAAATGGAGAATATACAGTATATCAACCATATTTAACATTATCAATATATTATAATCCAAATTTTACATTTTATAATGGATGTGAAGATTACTATTTATGTAATACAAGTTTTACATACATTTATAATTCAACAGATAATACACAGGATAATATATTTAAATTAGATTTGGGAAATATAAATAATAAAGGTCAGCAAGTATTTCCAGAGTTTATTATTCTATCAAAATTCGGTTTGGAATCTGGAGGGCAATATTTAAATGTATCAGTATTATCTTCTACATCATGAGATCATTATCTCTAAAAGATATAATTGAATATATTGCTGCTGCGGTTGTCATAATATTTGCATTTTTTATTATAGCAATATTGTATGCATTATTTAATATTGAATCATATTCTGAATATACATATCAGCAATTTACAAATAGCTTATTAATTGATAGATTAAATTATTGTTTATATGAAAATACTGGAAATCCATTATTATTATTTTATGCTCCAAATCAAAATATTATTAATGAATATAATAATACATATCAACAATGTTTTATGAACATATCTGGAACATTTTATTATTTTACTAATGAATCAAATCAATCAAATAAAGCTATATATAATTATTTAAATTTTTCTTATGACGATTATATATATTTCTTTTTCTATAATATTAACAATATAAATAATTCATATTCTTATGATCCATATAACCTTAGTTTTGAAGATAATATAAGTGTTAATCCATATTATGTTGCATACAATATTTATAATATAAGTTATACATATGAAAATCTACCATCTTTAAATCAATTCTTAATCAATTATTTCTATAATTATAGTTCATATATATTTAATGAGACAGAATATATGTATCAAAACTATCAAATTATAAATAATACTGAAATACTTAATTCTATTGCAAGTTTAGAAATTGGAGAAACTATATATTATAATGAAACATATATTCAACCAATAGCATCATATTATATTACTTTACCAGAATATGACACTGGGGATCCAATAATAATATCTTTATATGGTGTAGGAAATCTTTATATGAATGGAATATATAATGAAACATGTGATATAATTGCTGGAGGCCAAATAAATGCATCTTCATGTAAAATTACTCAAATACAATGAAAATACAAATTGGTTTCTTTTTATCATTTATTGCTGCAGTAATTATTGTTATAGCTCTACTATTTATATTTTTATTTAATATATTTTCATATGGAAATCCAACACTAAATAATATTGCAAGTTTAAATGCTGTTGGTATTGAATATAAATCTGCAAATGGTTTTTTAGATTCTTTAATCTATTTTAATAATGTAACTGTACCAGTAATAGATATATACGCAGGATTTAATAATAATACAGCAGTGGATAATTATATAATAAATGAATTGGCAAATGAAGAATTATATTATTTAAATAATTCTGCTACAATTTTATCATTCCATTTAAATAGTAATACAATAATTGGGGCATGTCCAAATAAAGAATATATAAATTATTATGTCTATTTTAATGGTAAAGCATATACATTCTATGTTTGTCCACCAACAGTATTATATAACTTTTATGTAAATTATAGTAGTTATGTAAATTACATTAATGCTTAACCCAACTTAAAGTTAATAATTTTAAAATTTATTGAATTTATATGAAAACATCTTTAGCACCAATGGCATTATTCTTAGGAGTAGTAATTTTAGTTCTCTTTGGTATATTTTATTTAAATTCTCAGATTCAGCTTGCAACGCAATCTTTAAGATATTTAAGTGAAGATTATATTGCATATCAGGGATTTTTATATATATTATTTGTTTATATTCCATTTGATATAAGATATAATTTATTAAACAATCTTTTTACAAATATTTTTTCGGGATCTACATATGATATAAGTTATATATTTGGAAATAATGTTCCAGATTATTATTCTAGATGTGAAATACCTTTTTTATTTAATTAACAAATAGAACAAATGTAGAAAATAAAGGAAATAATTATAATGTAAATTATTCATTATGTGTTCCAATAATTCCCTTAAATAATGTAAGTAATAATATAGATAACTATCCAAATATTAAAAATATATTTTTTAATATTGAAAATACTATAAATCAAGATTTAAATAATGAAATTGGATATTTAAATGGAAATTTAAATTTTAAATATGCAAATTTTTCATATCAGGATTTTTATTATGATGGTGAATATAATTTTGTATTATCGTATCCCAACTATTCTTTCTTTGTATTAAATAAATATGAAAGAAATTTATCTTTTCCACAATTAAATAATCAAATAGATTATCCAATATATCCATTTTTATTATATTATAATGAATTAATAGATTATTTATACAATCAAACATTTCAGTATGTATATTACAATTTAGGAAATCAATTAAATCATATATATTTATATCAAGATACATATTCTAAAGAAACAATTGGAGACAATTTATATCTAAATTTATCATTTAATAATACACATTATTATGTTTTAGATTTATATACATCCCAACTTTTGCCATTGAAATATCCAAATATCACAAATTTAACTATTGTAATACCATGCGAAACAATTGGACAGATTATAAATAATCAATGTACAACAAATTATAGATATCTAGAAGATATGTATGAATGTTTATATAATAATACTGTAAGTGCTATTTTATCCCTTTTCCCTTATCAAATATTAAATGAAGTCAGTATATTCAATGGATATTGGTATAATGTAACTGGTGTAAGTATTATTAATGACGCTTTTAATGAACAAAATATAAGCGTTAATAAGAGTTTTGTAGAAAATATGTTAGAAAATTATACATATTATACTGATGGATACTATCCTGGTTTAATACCAGTAGATCTTCAGGTAACTTATACTAATGTAAGTTGTTCTATATATAATGAAGCATTGCAATTTGGACCATATAAAAAATACCCTAACTGTGTAAATTCTCAAAATTTATTGAAAAAATATTTATCAAATTTATGTACAATTGAATCTGGATGTTATTATGAACTTGTTGATGGAAATGTGACGTTTTATTTTAATGCTAGATGTATTGTTCCAGAAGCATATACAAATAATCAATTTACATACAATTATTATTTATATGAATTTGTAGAAATAAATAATGAAACAATGAATAATTATTGCGACAATTCATATTGTTATATAATAGGATAAAAGATTTTTATAAAATATATTTATTCTTTTTCTTACATTCTTTAATTTCTCATTTGCCTCTTTTACTAAATTATAAAAATATTCTTTATCTACCAGTAATTTTTTATCTTTTGATACGATTGTTTCAATTTTTTCATTTCCAACAATTTCAACCATTACCCTTTTATCATTTATCAAAAATATTCCAGAGTGCTTAAATCCAGATTTTCTTGCAATATTCAATAGTTCATACGCGCTTTCAATATTTTTTGAAGATACATGCAAAATAAATGGTTCTTGTTTAAAGTATATTTTTTCATCATAATTTTTATATAATTCTAATAATTTATTCCATATATAATAAAAATTTACATAATAATGAGATTTAAATAGAAATTCTGCCTCAAATTTTTTCCCACTTTTTGGTATTTTTAATAAAATTATCCTACCCGCACATGAAGATGTTGTAAAAAAGAAATCTAATGAATTAATAAGATCTAGAATATAATATATAGGTTGATCTGCTAGATATTTTTCCTTAGCTTCCTCAAGTTTTTTCATATGATATATTTTTAATTTATTAAATTCATCCATATATTATGGATAGAGAGAAGATAATATTAAATATGTTATTTCTAGCATTTTCTATACCAGCAATTTACCTAATATATTATTCATATTCAACATATTTTAGTGGAAATAAGATAGTAAATCCTGAAAATATATATGATTTATATATATCCAATTTTAGCATAAGTGGAAATTATTTTTCCTTTAATGTAAATAACCCAAATAACTATTCTGTAGAAATATATTTCTCATATTTAGGGTTAAAAAATTCATATCAAACATCATCAATAATAACCTCCGGAAACTTTTTACAGAATATATATATAATACAACCAGAAAATCATATTACATTGCAATATAATTTTGAATTGGATGATCAAACAAGATTGACAATTGTTCAATGGGAAAAACTTGGTGGGATTTTATATTTAACATTATATTATTCATCTGTAGGAAATAATTCTATTAGTGGAATAATAAACTATCAAGTAGAAAAAAGTTAGACTTTATCAAGATCGCTTATTGTATATATCTTCACTTTACTACTACTTTTTTGTATACTATCTATACATACAACATATTTTATGTTTGTACTTTTTTCTATTAATTCCAATAATTCTCTTGTTAATATACCATCCATTACTAAATATGCCAAATTATTATGCTTCAATATTATTTCTCCCAATTTTTCTACAGGTACTTTATTTAATATATTAAAGTTATCATCCAATAATAAAGCTTGATCTGTTTTAAATACATCATTGATATATGATTTTAATTTCTGTAATATTGGATCCTTTATCCTTTTTTCACCCCTAATATTTTTTATATCTTCAGTAGTTCCTTCCAATTTTTCATAATATGCTCTAATCTGATCAAATGATATTTTATTCTTTAATGCTTTTAATATTTCTTTTCCAGATAATTCTTCAACCTCTCTTCCAGATTCTGGTTTTGCTACAAAATCAATATCAACACCACTTAGCATACATTCTTTTACCAATAAATCTCCACCTCTATCACCATCAAAGAATGTTATTACAATCTTTTTCTTTGATAAATCAACAATTGTTTTTGGTACATTTAATCCATTTAGTGCTATTACATTTGTAATTCCATATCTTAATAAATTTAGAACATCTGCCCTTCCCTCTACTAATATTATTTCTTCAGATTTATCTATATCTGGTCCTGCAGGTAGTTTTTCTGGTCCATACTCAATTAATGTCTTCATATTATGTGAATATTCTAGATATAATAGTAATTCTTTTGGATCTGGTAATTCATCATTTATCAATTTTCCCAATAATTCTCTAGCTCTCTCTAATATTTGTTGTACCTTTGTTTTTCTTATATCTTCTATCTTTTGTACTTTTATTGTTGCATGTGTTGGTCCAATCCTCGTTACAGTTTCCAATGTTGCAGCAATTAATGAAGTTTCAAATCTATTTAAACTTGTTGGTATTCTAATTTCTCCAATTGTTTTATCATTTTCTACCCTAAGATCTACATCTATTCTTCCAACTTTTCCAGATCTTTGTAATTCCCTTAAATCCATTTCTGATCCTAATAATCCCTCTGTTTGCCCAAATATTGCTCCTATTACATCTGGTTTCTCAACTACTCCATCAATGTATACTGACGCATGTATCATATATTTTATGTAAGGTGGTGAACTCTTTGCCATTATTAAATATTTTCAGAAAGGTATTTAACCATTGAAATTTTTATACCCTTAGGTGGTATAATAATACTATAAAAAATGAAATTAAAAATTATTATATGACATCATCAGAAAAAATAACAATAAGTGTTTTAAAAGCTGATATAGGAAGTTTAGTCGGAAATTCAAATATTCCAGAAATATTTGAAGAAACGGCTTCAGATATATTAGATAAATATAAAGGAGAAAAAATATTTGATTATTTTGTATCACATGTTGGGGATGATTTGAATTTAATATTATTACATAATAAAGGAGAAAATAATAGAGAAATACATCAAATCGCATTTGAAATATTTAAGAAAAATTCTGAAATTGCAAAAGAAATGAATCTATATGGAGCTGGTGAGGATTTATTAAAAAATGAATTTACTGGTTCATTAATTGGAATGGGGCCGGGAGTTGCGGAAATGGAATTTACATTAAGATCCCCAGAATCAATAATTGTATTTGCTGCAGACAAAACAGAATCTGGAGCATTTAATTATCCTTTATTTCAAATGTTTGCAAACCCATTTAATACACCAGGTTTAGTAATTGATCCAAGTATGAGACCTGGATTTAGATTTGAAGTATGGGATTTATACAATCATAAAAGAATATATCTAAATCCTCCAGAAGAAATTTATGATTTATTATTATTAATTGGAACGTCCGAAAGGTTTGCTATAAAAAGAGTATATCCAAGATCTGATAAATATCCAAAAGATGAACCTGTTGCAGTCTCTTCTACAGAAAGATTATATGAAGAGGCTGGTAGATATGCTGGAAAGGATGATCCAGTAATGATTGTAAGAGCACAAAAAGGATTTCCTGCAGTAGGAGAAATATTAGAAGCTTTTTCATTTCCATATATGGTAAATGGATGGATGAGGGGATCATATTGGGGTCCTTTATTACCTGTAAGTTTAAAGAATGCAAGAGCTATAAGGTTTGATGGACCTCCAAGGGTAATTGCATTGGGATTCCAAGTAAAGAAAGATAAATTATATGGACCAGAAGATATGTTTGATGATCCAGGATTTGATTATACAAGAAATAAAGCATTGGAGATTGCAGATTATATTAGAAGACATGGTCCATTTGAGCCACATAGGGTTTCTTATGAAGATTTACTAACAACCACAGTAAAACCCATATTAGATAAACTAACTCAAAGATTTGAGGATATAAAATAGGTGGGGCTATCATTTTTAAATATATTTTTTTTAACAATAATAAATGGGTCTTGAATATATATATACAGTATGGTTACTACATGAAGCTAAAAAGGAAATAAATGCAGATAATATAAAAAAGGTATTGACATCAGTGGGAATAGAACCAAACGATGCAATGGTAAATGCTGTATTAGCAAGTTTACAGGGAGTTGATTTGGATAAAATAAAGGAGGAATCATTATCTATTGCTCCAGCACAGGTTACTCCACAGCAAGTAGAGCAAAAGAAAGAAGAAAAGCAAGAAAAGAAGGTAGAAGAAAAGAAGGAAGAGCAAGCATTAGAAGGTTTATCATCATTATTCGGTTTCTAAAATTTATAAATTTTTATATATAATTTAATTTTAAGGTGACAGATTCAGATAAGATTTATAGAGGCATTATCTTAACAAAAAAAGAATTGATTAAGCTAGGAGAGGAAAAGGAAAATTTATACTCTAGAAAGAAGGTTTTATATAAAGAAAGAAAAGAATTGTTGGAAAAATTAAAGAAATTGAGGAGTAAGAAAGAGGAATATAGTAAAATGTTAGATAACTTAATGAATGAGAGACAAAAAACATTGGAGAAGTTAGAAGAATTAAAGAAAAAGCTGGATGAAATAAAGCAAGCAAGAAAAGATATATTTAAGAATAAGGATATTGCAAAAGATATAAATAAATATAAAAAAGAATTGGAAACATTGGAATATGTTTTACAGACAGAAGTTTTATCATATTCTCAAGAAAAGAAAATTTGGAATAGGATAAAATATTTAAGAAAAGTTTTAGGTAAATATGAAGAAATATCTTCTGTTTTACAAGAAATTGATAAATTAAGAGAAGAATATAATGCTTATAGATCTAAATTATCAATAATAGGTCAAAATATTAGAAAAAATATTGATGAAAGGAGGGTTATAAAAGAACAAATAAAACAGATAAAAGAAAGATTAACACAAATAATGGGCGAATATAATAAACTTAAGGAACAAATAAAACAGATAAAGGATAGAATAAGAGATTTTGAAGATAAATTAAATGAAGATTTACAAAGATATATAAGTCAGAGATTACAAAAACAAGCAGTTGAAATATCTGAAGAAGAAAAGAATAAGATAATTGATGAATATTCAAAGATACAACAAAAAATTATGAATGGTTCTGAACTTTCAATGGATGAAATATTAGTAATGCAAAAATACGAATTATTAAAGAAAAAGGGTGCAATCTAATTATGAAAAATTATATCCAAAAAAATCTTTAGAGAGTCTAGGTTTATTTAGAAAAAAATGTAAAATTTGTGGTAGATATTTTTGGACTTTTGATAAAAATAGGGAAATATGTGGAGATCATGAAAATTATGGTTTTATAAACAACCATGTTGGAAAAAAATTAAAATATAGAGAAGTATGGGAAAGCTTTTCAAAATATTTAAATAAAAGGGGATATTCAATAATAAATAGATATCCTGTTGTAGCTAGATGGAGGGATGATATAGATTTTGTAATTGCATCAATTGCAGATTTCCAACCATGGGTTGTAGAAGGATATACAGAACCACCTTCAAAAAAATTAACTGTTCCACAATTTTGTTTAAGGTTTAATGATGTAAGAAATGTCGGATTGACTGGAAGGCATTTTACTGGTTTTGTAATGATTGGACAACATGCATTTGTAAAACCAGAAGAATATGATATAAATCAATATTTTTTAGATCTATATTATTGGTTTGAAGATAACAATTTTCCAATGAATGAATTTATATTTCATGAAGATAAATGGGAAGGTGGGGGAAATGGTGGTACATCAATTGAATTCTTTATAAGGGGTTTAGAGGTTGCGAACCAAGTATATATGCAATATAAAATCATTAACAATGAATGGATAGAATTGGATAAATTGAAAGTCTTAGATATGGGAATGGGACAGGAAAGGGTTGCATGGATTACAAACGGTACTAATACAGCATATGATATTGTATTTCCAAATACAATAAAATTTTTATTAGATAATATAAAATATGAAATTGATATAGATTTATTATCAAAGATTTCAATGTATTCTTCATTATTTGATTTTGAAAAGAATGATATAAAATCTTTTGAGGAATTTTTAAAGGAAAAGGGAATAGATCCAAAGAATAATATTGAAATAATGAGGGCAATATATTCAATTTCAGATCATATTAGATCGTTATATATTGCAATATCTGATGGAGCATTACCTTCAAATATAGGTGGGAATTATAATTTGAGATTGATTGCAAGAAGGATGTTTTATTTTATTGATAAATATTTTGAAATAAATGATATAGAAGATTTTATAAGAAAATTATTGATAAAAATTTCTGAGGATTGGTATGAAGAAAAATTAAAGGAAAATATAGATGAAATTGTTGATATATTAAAATATGAATATGAAAAATATTTGGAAGTAAAGAAAAATGCCCAAAAAATTTTAAATAATTTAAAAAATCTTGATACAAAGAAAATATTTGAATTATATACATCATATGGAATTTCTTTAGAAATTATAGAAGATATAAATCCAAATATAAAAATAAATAGAGAAGAATTAAATAAATTAATTGAAGAACATAAAGAAAAATCTAAAAAAATAAATAGAGAAGAAAAATTAAATTTAAAATTAAATTATCCTGAAACATATAAATCATTTTATGAATCATGGAAAAAATATTATGATATTGGAAAATTAATTGGAATAGAAGATGAATATTTAATATTTGATAGAACTGTATTTTATCCAACAAAAGGTGGTCAAGTAAATGATACTGGATATATATTTAATTTAGATGAAATAAAAGATTATTCAAAAGATGTTTTAAATAATTATGATTTTCCATATTATGTAAAGGAAATATTAAAAGATTATTTAAACGGTAATAAAATTGAAGGATTTGAAAATTATTTTGTAAAAGTTATTGATGTAATTGAATATGAAAAAATAATATTACATAAAATAGATAGAAAAGTCAATTGGGATAAAAATTCAAATATTTTACAAATTATTGATAAAGATAGAAGATATAGGATATCAAGACATCATACTGCAACCCACTTATTAACATCTGTATTAAGAAAAATATATGGAAATCATATATGGCAAGCTGGTGCTGAAAAAAATGAATATGAAGGAAAATTGGATGTTACACATTATAAAATACCTTTATATGATGAAATAAAATTAATTGAAAAAGAATTAAATAAAATAATATTGGAAGGTAGAAAAATAAATAAATTTTATTTATTAAGGAATGAGGCTGAAGAAAAATATGGATTTATAGTATATCAGGGCGGATTTATACCGGAAACAAAATTAAGAATTGTTGAAATAGAAAATACAGATGTTGAAGCATGTTCTGGAACGCATTTGGATAATACATTAGAAATTGGATTAGTAAAAATAAAAAGTGTAGAAAAAATTGCAGATGGATTGATAAGGTTTAGATTTGTTGCTGGTGATAGGGTTATAGAAGAATTTGAAGATTATGAAGAAAAAGTTCTAGATATAAAGAATAAATATAATATTGATATAAATAATTTAAATAATTATATTGAGAAAATAAATAAAGAAAGGGAGGAATATAATAAAAAATTAAATTTAATATTGGAAGAATATATTAAAAACAATATAAAGGATGGAAAATTATATTTAGAAACTAATTTATATATTTCTGATATAATAAAATATGTTTTGAAGTATAAAGATTTAATAAATGATATAAATTTAAAATGTAAGGATGGAATAATTAATCTAAAAGAAGGAGAAAAGAAAGTTGATAAATTTTATATAAAGAAAGTAAATTAATTTTTATAAGCGGCGGTGCCCGAGTGGTCAAAGGGGGTCGGTTTAGGTCCGATTGGATAAGGTCCGCCAGGGGTTCAAATCCCCTCCGCCGCATTGAAATTATATTTTTA
>Ga0081529_118024_pt1 | contig 14436 bp, 24 predicted proteins | sample EchGeymetagenome_FD_71012 | JGI IMG/M metagenome (GOLD analysis project Ga0081529, IMG submission 71012) | Ferrous microbial mat and aquatic microbial communities from Echinus Geyser, Yellowstone National Park, USA - transect B T=78-80 C v2... ...
ATTTTTATATTCCATTATCTTTTAACTCATCTAAACTTTTAAATCAAACTTGTCTTGGATTAGAAAAAGCATATTATAATCAAAGTAATTATGCTACAATAGATAATTTATTAAATACAAACAATACGAGCATTTTTGAAAATAAAGGAATTGAAATTATTGCTAATTATGGAAACAAATTAAATGAAACTATAAATCAAAGTTATTTAGTATATTATTGTGTTTATAATAGGTGATATATTATGGACAAAATAAATAAACAAATATTAAAAATAATAGAAGATTATAAAAGAGACTCTATGTGGTTTTTTGATAACTATGATAAATTTAAAAGATTTTACAGAAACAAATATGTAGTAGTCAAAAATGAAAAAATATTATTTTCTGCAAAAAATATTAGAGAACTTAAAAGAAAAGCAAAAATAAAAAATGTAGATTTAACGACCACCTATATAAATAAAGTTCCTAAAAAAGATATAATTGTAATATTTTAAATACCTTTTTTATGTATATTAATGGTGATAAAATGAAAGATGAAAGAGAAAAAATAAAGAAAAAGTTGATAAAAATATCGGACGAAATAGTAGAGGCTAGGCGTAAGTTTTACGCACAGGAGCAAGAAGGCGACAAAATGTTAGATGAATTATATGAGATTTTGTTTGAGAGGTAATAAAATGGACGAACAAAAACAAAAGAAAATAACTGAAAGATACGAAAGAGTTTTAGCAAAAATAAAACAAGAAAAAGAAGAGAAGCGAGAGATTGATTTTGAAATTAGAAAAATTTTAAGAAAAGGTGATAAAAAATGAAGTTATTAAAAACATTGACAGATATAAATGAAAAAACCGACACAAAATATACAGCAGACATATGGGATGAATTTATAGCAATTTTCTCGAAAAGAAAGAATAGTTTTAAGTCCATTTTTATTTTTAATGATAATCTTATTTTGGTTGCACCTAAAAAAAGAAGTTATTTTTTTGTCCAAGGCAGTAAGAAAATTTATAGACAGGTTAAATCAGAACTTCTTAAAACTAAACAGGTTGAGTTTATTTTTAAAACTTTTTATACTATTTATACTATGAAAATAAGGCTATAAAATGAACAAGCGAACACTTTTAAATTTAAGTGTCTTCTTGGTTTCGTTAGCCATAATATTTTATTTTTTGATTTTTGATTTTAAATCTTTCCTTTATCAAATAAATAATTTTGGTAATATCTTTCAAATAATAAGAGTAAATGGTTTGTTTTTAATTGCAATTTCATTATTAACAATTTATTCTTTTGGAGCAATACACGAATTAAGCCATTGGTTATCTACAAAATTAGCAGGATATAAAAATAGAGCAATCGGGCTTTTTGGTTTAGGTATAGGTGGTTTGTTTGTAGATCCAACTTTGCAACCTAATGATAAACTTAATTTTATTTTAATGGCTTCTTACGGCTCAATATTTCCGCTCGCGTTAGGAATTTTAGCATATCTAATCGTTTATCATTTCACATTTTGGATGCTTGTGTTTGACAAACTAATAAATCCGTTTTCATTTTGGCTTCAATTTTATTTAGTTAATTTTATTTTAATAGGAATAATATTAGGTTTATTTAATCTCTTTCCAGTAATAAAAGGAACTGATGGATACCAAGTAATAAAAATTAAATTTAAAAGTAAAAAAGCCATATTGTCTATAATGTTGATTTCAAGTTTTATAGTATATTATTTATTATCATTTTTATTAGTTATAAATTTAACAACTATAATTGCATTTTCAGTTTTGGTAATTTTAAATAATATTGTAATGATTTATCTTGACAAAAAACTAAATGACTTTGACTCGTCAAAAGTAGAAAAAGGCTGGCATTTCAGAAAATCTGGATTGATGATATATTATAAGTTTTGAAAAATCCAAAATTAAAATTTTAAACCAAATTTTTTAATATAATAATGGTGAAAAAATGGCGGAAAAATATAAAATTTATGAATATGAGAAAACCTATAAAAATGTTGTTAAAGGAAAAAACGGAAAAATTTATATTTATTATAAACCACGAAAAATTAGAGTTAAAAGAAAGCTAAAAGAAGAAAAAATTAGAATTTCAGTTTTGTTTTACTTATCAACTCAAAGTGAAACTATAACTATTTATAAAACGAGTTTCTTTGGAAAGAGTGCAACACATCAAAAAATAAAAGATTATTTAAGAGATTTTGTAGAAAAAGAAAGCGACATATCAATTTATAGGTATTATAAGGCTGGATGGACTTCAATGTCAATGAATAATTTTAGAGAGTATTATGATAAATTGTTTCCGCAAAATGATTATGAAGTAATAGAAATACCAGAAGGCTATTATAAAATGACTGCGAACGAAATGTTGTTAAATAAAAAATATGAGGAGTTTAAAGAAAATCTAAAACAATACAATATTATAATACACGATTATAAAAACACAATTATAAAATCAAAAGAATATAGAATACCAGCAGATAGAGAGTTAAAAGGTTCAAAGAAAGGATTAAAAACAATAGCAAAGAAAGCGATTGCAAGGTTCTCGTCAAAACAAGAGATAGAAAGATTGAGAAGAGAAAATGAAAGACTAAAAAAAGAAATAGCAAAATTAAAAAAGAGTAAGAGGTGATTTTAAAAAATTTAAACCAGATTTTTTATATATTTATGGCGATAAAATATGGACGAATTAAAAAATGAATTAAATAAATTTGAGGCAAAGTTTGATAAATCAAAGAGATTTGATTTTAGTAAAGTCTTCACATTTGATTCCGAAACCGAAAGTTCAAAAACAGATTTGTCTAAAAATTGGATACATCTTTACGCAGTAGGCATATACTCGCCTAATTTTAACAATGGAGAGCCTTATGTTATGATTAAAAAAGATACACCTAACGACGAATTTATTAAATTTGTTTTTGACGCCTTACCTAATAAATCTATAATTTTTGTGCATAATTTAAATTTTGATGGTCGTTTTATTTTAGATTATTGCGAACATAATAACATAAAATATAAAATCAGATTGCTTAAAGGCAAGATTATAAGAATAATAGTCATATTTAAAAGAAATAACAAGAAAATTAAACTAATTTTTAGAGATAGTTTTGTTTTACTTTTATCTTCATTAGAAAACCTAACCAATGGTTTTGAAGTTAAACATAAAAAATTAAAGTTAGATTATGAAATTGGTATAGATGATCCAAGATTTAAAGATTACTTTACTAATGATTTAATCGGTTTATATGAGGTTTTAGAAAAGGCAAACGATTACGGACTTTTACAAAAAGCAACTCTCGCCGCAAACGTAATGGATTTGTATAAATATGAAAATCCTAATATTAAATTTGAAAGATGTGATGAAAATATTGACGCTATTTTTAGAAAATCTTATTATGGAGGCAGAACGGAAGTTTTTAAGCATTTATTTGAAAGCAAAAACAATAATGATGTTTTATATTATTATGACTTTAACTCGTTATATCCATATGTGATGTATAAATACGAATATCCTTTACCAATTGCTAATAATTATGAAAATGTAGATAAATACGACCCTAATAAATTAAGTATATCTTATGTTTATGTTAAAACACCACCTAATTTAAAAATTCCAGTTTTACCTTATAGAACAAAGGAAGGAAAACTTATATTCCCAACAGGCGAGTTTTATGGTTTTTACACTTCAACTGAAATAAATTTAGCGTTAAGGCTTGGTTATACAATTGATTTTATACACATTTATCAATTTAAGAAAACAGATTATATTTTTAAAAATTGGGTTGAAAAACATTATCAAGAAAAAATGAACGCGCCTAATAAAACTATTAAAACAATAGCAAAATTAAGATTAAATTCTCTTTATGGTAAGTTCGGGCAAAGAATGGAGTTAAAAGATTTAAAGGAAATAACAGAAGAGGAGGCAATTAACGATACAGAACACATAAAATATAAAATTGGCAGTCATTATTATATAGTTATTGACAAAAAAGATACGTATTCTGATTTTATACATTCTGAAATTGCGTCATTTATAACCGCTAATGCAAGAGTAGAACTTTATGAAATGATGTTAAGAGCGGGTTTAGATAATATTTATTATTGCGATACTGATAGTATTTTAACAAGCACAAAATTGCCAGATGAATACGTGGATGATAAAATACTTGGAAAAATGAAACTTGAACATATTGTTAAAAATTATGTTGCAATCGCACCAAAATTATACGCTATAACAGATGGAGTTGAAAATAAAGAAATTGTAAGGGCGAAAGGAGTTCCTATGAATTTATTATCAGATGAGGACAGATTAAAATATAGATATGAAATAATGAAAGAAGCATTTTTAACAGGCGATTTAAATAAATTGAGCGTCACTTTCAGCACTTATCTGTCTTTTAAGCAAAGACGAATAAGGCATAAGGATAGTTTCGCTACGAACGCAATAACCACAAAGAAAATAAAACAAATAGATACAAAAAGAGTTATAATAGAGCCTTATACAGAAAATTACGATACAAGACCTTTGAATGTTAGAAAGGCATCAGATGGAATTATAACAAACGAGGTTATTATTGAATGATGATTAGGTGAGATTATGGATGAAAACGGAAATAAAAATTTTAACCCAAAAGAATATGACCATTTTAGGCATCTACGAGATAAGTTAATCTGTCTTTATTATTACAAAAAGACAGATGAATTAAAATGTGAAATGTGCGGAGAGAAGGATATAGCAAAACTAACAATAAATCATATAGATAAAGACAGAGACGAAGATGAATATTCGGGTTCGGCTTGGTATAGCGAACAGATAAGGAAAAAATTACCAGACAAAGATAAATATAATGTGCTTTGTAATTCTTGTCAGTTGGCATACCAATACAATAGAAAAATCTACATAAAAAATAACGAAAAGTTTAAAAATATGATGGAAGAATATATAAACAAAATAAAAAACACAGATGAAGACCTTGACCACGTAATGGATTTAAAAGATGTTGTGGATGAAAAGGTTATAGATGATGTTAAAGGTGATGTAGATGGAAACTAAAAAGAAAAAATATTCGCATATGAGGATTTATTGTATGGTCGGTGGCGAAGTTATAAAAGAAGGAGACAAAGCATATCTAATTAGAACATACGATGAAGAAACACACAGACAAAAATATATGATAATATGTAAAAGTTGTTACGATTACCTAAATATGAAAAACGGAAAAGAAATAACTTTCGGTGAGAAAAAACATTTTAAACCGAAAAAATTAAGTTAATATTGGGTGATAAAATGATAGGAGAAAGAAAACCGCGAACTATGAGGCAATTTTGGAAGGTATATTATTTAAACAAAGAAAGATACGCACAAAATTTAGCGAAATGGAAAGCACAAGGTAAGGTTTTATTTAACGGCTATCCAATAGGAGATATATTCCCTGAAATAGGAGATTTAAGGTCAGATGAAAAAAGAGATAGAGACGATCCAAGAATGCTTGATGGAATGCCAGTTATCAAAGTAATTGATAGAGTAATAACTCTTGAAGAGATGAATGAGTATTTAGCAAAAGGCTATTTTGTCCATAGAGATCCTTATAGAAATAAAACCTATATTGCAAAAGAGGTGTGATTATGAATGAGAAATATAGAAAATATATCAAAAATCTACCTTTTATAGAACTTTTTTATAATTTTAATTTTGTAAGACAAGAAAATAGAAAGTTTAACAATAGTGTAGATATAGCAATACAATCATATTCGGATATAGAAAAAGTTAAGGAACTTCAAAAAACTAAAACAATTTTAAATACAATTATGTGGAGTGTAAATATAATAATACCTTTGTTTATGTTTTTTGTCGGATTTTTTGGATATTGGATATTACACAACACATATATTTATTTAATATTGCTATCTTTACCGATTAGTTATTATACCATTGCCGTTTATCAAGATATTTTAAAAGAAAAAACAGAGCAATTTGAACAACTTAAAAACTCATCATTTAAAGAACTGATTATAGGTGCAAGTGCTACAATGACGATATGGAATTATGCCTATCTATCAATTGGTATTTTAATCGCAATGATAATATGAAAAACTTGAAATGCACAATATAATTATAGAGGCGCAAACTTTTTTATTTTTGTTGCCATTTTTGGCATTAGCGCCTCTAAAATAAGATGATAATATGGAGTTTTTAGGAATTTTAAACCTTTTGGCTATATCTTTAATGGACTTAACAGCAGGTTCAATAGTTTTTATCTTATTTTATAGGCTTTTGGTTGGTCAGTGGATATGGTATAAAGAAAAGAAAGATTTTAATATCCAAATAAGCAGTGAAGGCATAACTATATTCGCAAAAGGCTCAAATCCAATACAGGCTTTAAATAACTTATTAGATAAGGCTTTTCCTAAACCAGTAGAGAAGGTTTTAGAGGAGAAAAAGGAAGCACTTAAAAGACAAATAATAGAAAATTATATAAATTCGCCAGAACTTAAAGAAAAACTAACAGAAGAGGTGAAAAAGGAAATAGAAGAGTTGATAAATAAAAAGGTAGAAGTGGAAAGAGTGGAAACGAAGGAGAAGATAAATAAAACATTATAAAAGGTGAAAAAATGCAATGTCCAAAATGCGGAAGAACAATGAAATATGATATAAAAACTGATGAATATTATTGCGAAATTGATGGAACAATTGAAGAAAATGAGGCTTTTGATGAAGGTTTTATATCAAATTCGCAATTTTCTAGTGGTTTTTCATTTGATTTTAGTGAAATGAACCGCAATCAACAACGTTTTAACGATTATTTAAGAAATTTTTTAAACTTTTCCTATTTTTCGACGAGAAATTATAAAGATCAAATACTTTTTCAATTTAAAAAATCGCATTTTTTGGAAGATTTTGACTATGGAAGGCAATATTATAATGAAAAATTGGCAATTTTATTGATAAAAACCTTTATTGCTATGAAAAAAGAGCCTGAAATTGGTGAAATTTTTAGTAAAATCTTTGAAGATTATCTAAAATTCGTTAAACTTAATATTGGTGAAAAATTGGTGAAAGATAAAGGTGAAAAAGTGAAAAAAGGTGAAAATTCACTAGGTGAAGTGGTGAAAAATAAAAAACACAATATTAATATAGGTGAAAAAGGTGAAATTCACCAAAAATTTAAAAAATCGACGAAAAAACATAAAAAATCAATTAAAAATTATGGTGAAAAATTGGAGAAAAGAGGTGAATTTCACCTTGGTGAAAAAGGTGAGGTGAAGTGAATTTCACCTGTAAGGTGAAAAGTGAAGTGAAAGGTGAAGTGAAAGGTGAAGTGAAAGGTGAAGTGAAAGGTGAAATTGGTGAAAATATGAAATGTATAATATGTGAAAATCAGGAAGTTGAAGGCAAAGATGCCGAAACTATAATATGTAACTATTGCAAAGAGACAATAAACGAACTTTATATGAACCTATATCTTATTAAAAAACAACTTGAAGCAGAACACGTTGAAAATCAACAGAGACAAGATATAGAGAAGTTGTTTGAAGTTATAAAAAATGCAAGTTTAATGAAACAAAAATTAGCAAAAGGTTGATAATATGAGTGAAACGACTGAAAAAATAAAACGAATGTTAAGTGAAGGCAAAACTCCTAGTGAAATAAAGAAAGAATTAAATCTTAAATCATATGGATATATATACAAGATTAAAAAACAATTAGAAAACACTCCGCAAACAGCAGAGTTTAAAAACATAGAGCAGATTGTAGAAAAACCAAAAGAAACTACTGAAATAAAATCAGAAAATATAGAACCTAAATTATCAGAAATAAAAGTTAGCGAAATAGACGAAAAAGAAGAAGCAAAAGAAATAGCAGAGCAGTTTAAAGCGTTAAATGAAATAGAAGAAGGACCTAAAATAAATCCAGAAGAGTTTAAAATTGAGACTCCTATTGAAGCAAACAAAGAAGAGACTAAACCTCCTGTTGAAAATAAAGTGGATATAGAAGAGTTATCCGATTTTATACCTTCATTTTTGAGCGTATTTTTTAAGAGTCGTGGTTTATCTGACTTAACACCAGAGCAGAAGGAGAAATTAAGAAAGCATACTCAATCTGTAATAGAAAAGAGAGCACCAGCAGTAGTTACTGAAAATGCAGATCTAATAAACCTTGGTTTAGATGTTTTAACAATATCAGTTCAAAAAGCAGATGAACTTAATAAGAAAAAAGCGGTTGAAAAAATACAAAAAATACAACAGGAAGAAGCAAATAAACAAGTTGAAGAACCAAAGCCACAACCTAAACCAGAAAAACCTGTTGCTTTTGAATATGTTTATAGAACACCATTGCCAGACAATTTAACTCCTGATGAAATAAAGGAAATAGTAGAAAAAGGCACGTTTCACGGAAAGCCTATAAGTGAATATACTCTCTAATCGTGAAAAAATGGAGTTCGTTAGGAATAGAGATTTAGTATTTATTTTTAGCCAAAACCAATCTGGCAAAACAACATTAGTTAAAAACATAATAGAAAATATAGACAAAAATAAAGTAATAGTTTTAGACACACAAAACTCATTTAAAGATTATCCTATAAGAACTTTTACAATTCGCCACGATTATAAAATATTAGATAAATTTATAGAAATATCAAGAAAATATTATAATATGACTTTGGTTTTTGATGATGTGGATGTATATCAGCCGAATAAATCTAAAAATTTTTATGATTTATTGGTAAGCAATGCACACCAAAATATAGGTATAATAATAACAGCACGAAGAGTTTTATGGTTTCCTAAAATTTCTTTATCAAACGCAAAATATCTAATATTTTCCGCTTTCATACCTATTGAAGATAAAGAATATTTAAAAAGAAGCGGAATAGATATAAATTGGGAAGAAGTAGATAAGCTACCAAGATTTAGTTTTTATTGTTATAATCAATATGATAGAACAGCTGAGATATTAAGAACTCATTTATAAGGTGAATTTTGTGAATTTTTTAGAAAGAAGAAAAATAGAAAAAATCTGTAAGAATTTAAAATATAAATATGAATTTATTAAAAACTCAAAAAGTTTTATAGTTTATGGAAAATCAGATGATAATATAGATCTTCAATATATTTCTGAATGGTTTATTTCATATATGAAAGATTTAGGTTATTATGTTTCTAATGTTTTTTATAGTAATAAACTTGAAGTAATTTTTACTAAAAACAGGTGATTAAACGGAAAATTTTAAAATAGAAAAGAGAAAAGTTGAACAAGTTATAGGTATTTGTAATAAATACGGAAACGATAAAATTTATACATTCGCACTAGATAAAGATTTTATGTTATTTTATTGTTCTAAATGTAATAATGCTGAAAAAGTAAGTGTAGAAGAATTTGATAATAAAATAAAAGAATTAAACGAGGAATGATAAAATGTCTGAAAAAATTAATCCAGATAACTATTTAATTTTAGATATTGTTAATCAAAATCCAGAAACCAATCCATACACTCTTTTAACGATAACTTATGCGGCACTAATGCTACATAAAAATGTTTATTTTGTTATGTCTAACTCTTCACATCTTCCAAAAGCAAGAATGGAAAGCATAAAAATTATTAGAGATACTTTTGATATAAAACCTAATACAAGAGTATTATTTGTAGATAGTGATTTATGGCTTCAAAACACAGCAGAAGAATTAAGCAAAATTATAAAAGAAGCTGATGAAAAAAATATAAATATATGTGGACTTTATAGAAAAGGAAATGGTGAATATGCAATGCAAAGAACAGATGGAAAAAGCGTTACAGATGAAGATTTAAACAAGCCAGAATATATAGATGGAAATTATATAGAGTTGTATAATAGAGATCCTAAAATATATCCTTTATTTGGCTTTACATACTCAACATTACCAAAGGAAGATTATGATTGGAAATGGAATGGCTATGCGGGAGAAGACATATTTTTATATGTTCAAAACGAAGATATGTGGAGAAACACAAAGTTAGACAAAAGGATAAAACTATTACATTATAAGTCTAATTGGATTTAAATTGCTAATAAATTGCACAATATTATATATGAGGAGTCTGGCAATTCCAGACAAAATTAAAAATTAAGGTGATGTTATGCAGATAGACTTTCAAGAACTCGGTCTTGACGTAATCGCAGGAACTATATTCGGTTCTCTTGGATACGTCATAGAACTGACACTCGCTTCACTCGGACCATCATTCATCAGCTCAAACGCTACAATGTATGGTGCAATAGTGGGTGCAACATTATTCGCAGGCGCTATATTTACAAAAGCAGGAAGCAAAATGTATAAAAGTGTTCAGTAATCCTAATTAAAAACTAATTAAAACGTGATAATATGGCAGAAGGACAAACTATAAAAACATCTTCGCTAAAAGAAGAATACAATATGGATGTCCTTGCCGTTTCCTTTGGTGCCCTTGCGGGTGCCGTTGCTAATAAGTTAATTCCTAGCAACGTATTCGGCGGACTATCAAATTATGCAACACTGCTACTTGGTATAATTTCTGGTATAGTCGGCTACTTTATGGATGGCGTTGACCACCTACAAGATTTCTTTGCAGGCGCGTCAGTATTCCTAATTGCCGATGGTATATTAAGAATACTCTCACCAAGTTACGCAGTTTGATAATTAATCAATTTTAAAAGCGTGATATTATGGCAAACCAAACATTAAACGCTCCTTACACAGCGTATATTCCTATTTCATTTAACCTTTCGGCTGGACAATCTACTACGGTTTATTCCGTAGGCACTTGGCAACCACTCGGTATAAACAGCCAACCTGTAACATCTTTTCAGGTTCCACCAACAATGCAGTTCAAACTAATAGATATAAGACAGAGCACAACTCTAACAACTGACCTGTATTTAAGCTACATCTACAATGCAGTAACACAAAACGTATTGTTTGATGTAAATCAAGCATACTCAATAAACAACGCATCAAAGGCAGTTCCGCCAACAATAACAATAAACCCCGGAGACATAATTCAGTTTATTGCTTATCCAGCAACACCAGTAACAACTGCGGCAACCGAAGTGGTAAACGCAGTGTTCTTGGTATCTCCTGTTTCAAAGGAAGTAGTCGCAAAGCAATAATGATAAAAAAGGAATTGCGCGGACTCCTCAAAATTAAAATAAAAAAGATGATTAAATGGTAAATGCAATTGAAACAGGAGATTTAACCACATCAGGAGAGATAGGAAAAGTAAATCAAAATCAATCAAGCGTTTCGCTTTCTCAAACTTCAAGCGGAAGTTTAGCTCTTGCATCTCCTATAAATACTTATACTCTTCCTATAAATTCTGTTTATCAAACGGTTAGTTTTACCTTTAATAATTTATCTACAACTTATCAAACCTATTCTTTCACAGCACCAAGAGATATATGGATTGTTAATATACAAGCTATATCTTCTGGTTCTACAACTGATATAGGAACATATTTCTTAACAATTGGGCAAAATAACAACTTATTCACAGCAGGAAACCCAGCAACATATCATATTGGCGGAGGTCCAATAAATATAACTTTTTCAGTTCCATTTTTACCGCATTTAGGTTTTGGTGAACAATTACAAGTTAGTGCAGGAGTTCAACAAGGTGCAAGTTCAACAACCGATAGCGTAACCTTTACAATTACATACTTTTATATTGAGTGATATAAATGACAGACCAAGTGCAAGGTTATACTTTTCAATATGCGTATTCTAACGAGATAATACAGGCTTTCGCTAATGTAGTTCAACCTGCTTATCCGATTGAATTTAATAGTCAAAATGGAAATTTATCAATACAAAACACAAATTCAATAATAAATAACACAGGAGGAGGTGCGAATGTTGCAATAGGAGAATATTCTTTAGAATATCTTACAAATGGATACTATAATATTGCAATCGGACAGGAAGCGTTAGTTGTTAATTCATCAGGAAGTCGTAATATTGGAATAGGAGGTTTAAGTTTATCAAGCAATTCATCAGGAAGTGAAAATATTGCAATCGGATATAATACATTATTACAAAACACAACAGGAAATTATAATATTGCAATTGGCTACAATGCTTCAAGTAATACAACAGGAAATTATAATATTGCAATAGGATCATTAGCGTTTCAAATTGGAACAACAAATGTTAATAATAATATTTTTATACAAAATAATAGTGTTTTTCCGCACAATATATATCCTTTAAATAACGGCACTTACGAAAATAATGAATTATTGATAGCACCTAATGTAGCTTTGATAGGTGGTATAGATAACAACACTTTTGACACCACAACAAATAAAATAGTTCCATCAACCTCTTCATATGTAATAATTTATGGTGAATTGGCGACTTCGTTTGGAGGCACAGCACCAACATCAATTACAGCAGGAGCATCGCCTTATACTTTTACACCATCAAGCACTACAAACCAAATAGTAATTATAAGTGGTGGTTCGGTTTCAAGTATAGCGTTAAACGGCACTACAACAGGTTTAACATCTGGAACTTTCTATTGCAGAGCAGGTGATAGTTTAACTATAACTTACACAACCGCCCCAACAATTTTGCAGTATAATGTGTGATTTAAATGAATGAAAATACTAAAAAAATAATAGGAATTTTGGCTCTCATAACAGCAGGTGGAGTTGCTAGTTATGAAGCTTATAAATTTTTAACTAAATCAAGTTCAACATCGACAAGCACTTCAACCAGCACATCTGAAAGCGGAGGTTCTGGTGATTTTCCAAGTTTAGGAACAGGTCCAACAAGCACTTCAACCTCTTCAACTACATCTACATCTAATATAGGAACACTAACTTTAAACACAGCAGAAATTCAAGGTCTTGAAGTAACTATAACTGGTTCGGCAACAGGTAATCCAAGCGAAATAGAATGGGAATGGGGAGATGGCACTACTTCAATCTCTAATTTTCCAGCAACTCATACTTACACATCAACAGGCACTTATGATATATCAGTAATAGCGGTTTATCCATCAGGAACAGCAAACGCAAGTTTTTCAGTAACCTTAACATCTTCAACTATTTCGTCCTCTACTTCAACAACCACAAACACATCTACATCAACAAGCACAACATCAAGTTTAACGCCTATGATTTCAAACGTTTCCGTTAATAATGAAGGAGTATTTACCGTTACAGGTTCGGATTTTGGAACACAAAGCACAGGTAATAATTTACTATTTCCAATCACAACATTTAGATTTAGATGTGTAACGGAGAGTTTTCAGGCAGGAGTTTATGGAGATGCTATAACTATAAATGTTTATGAATGGAATGATACAACAGTGGAGTTTTCATTGAATATAGATGGAACAGACTGGATTTTACCAAATGGTGCAGAATGCTTTATTTCAATAAACAACTCACCACTTTATTACTTTACATATACAGGTCCAAGTTTAAACGAACCTACTTCGTCATCTTCACAATCATCTCAAACATATTCTTCATCTTCAACATCTTCATTACAACCTTCAAGCGGAAGCACTTCAACATCTGGAAGTTCAGGTTCAACTGGAACTACATCATCATCAACAACCAAAACAAACGGAATAATAACCTTATCATCTTCAACAATACCATTACAGAACGGAGCATCAATAACAATTAGCGGAACTGACTTTCCGCCAAACTCTTCTGGTTATGTAACCGCTTGTGAAAATCAATATTATGCAGAATTGGCAGGCGGTATAGAATTATTTGGATTTACAGCAGACGCAAACGGCAACTTTTCAAAAACGATATATTATGAGTTCAGCACTTCACAAGTTTCATCATTAGCAAACGCATTTAAGAATTGGAACCCACTTTATATCGTGGCTTACGATTACCAAACAGGTGCAGTTTCAAGCAACGTTGAAATACTAACAGGTGTGTAATTATGATAGATTTATCACTTATATCAAAATCAAGCGGAATATCATTACTTACTTTCGTATTAGGAACTTCAATTATGGGAGTTTCAGTATCTACATTAACCTTGGCAGTTTCAGTGGCGGTTGCTTTTGGAGGAATAGTTTATGGTTTTGGAAAATTAAATCAGAAAATAACAGACCTTCAATCAGATGTTCAATTGATAAAAGGAATTTTACTAAACAAAGAAGATAAAAAGTGAAAGAAATGACAACATATACAGATTATTACCAAGGCGTTCAAGTTTCAAGTAATATTCCATTAAACAGCGGACAGGCTGGAAACTATGATGTTAAAATATATTGGAGTGATAATGCATTAGGTTGGATAGAAAGCAAAGTCGCCGAAGGTTTTAGTGTTTTAAATAATTATTCAGGACAGATTATATCTAAAATAATTGAACAATTTGAAAGCCAATTTGGACCAGACCACATATCAAACTTAACATTTAATGCTAATAATCAATATGCAGAATTTA
>Ga0081529_122861_pt1 | contig 14414 bp, 11 predicted proteins | sample EchGeymetagenome_FD_71012 | JGI IMG/M metagenome (GOLD analysis project Ga0081529, IMG submission 71012) | Ferrous microbial mat and aquatic microbial communities from Echinus Geyser, Yellowstone National Park, USA - transect B T=78-80 C v2... ...
ATAATAGAGGAACAATGTCTTCATATCTTACCCATTTGGAGAAGCGTTTCCTCTACAGCTTTTTCTACAGCCTCCCTGCTTGAATATTTGTTCTTCCATCCCAATGAAAGCAACTTCTTTATTGAGAGCTCTGCTATCTTCACATCGCCCTTCCAGCCACCACCTTTTTCGTCTTCCGTCTTTACTAAGACCTTCTCTACATTGCCCAGGTGCATCTTCTCTATTACTATGTCTGCAATTTCCATGACCGATGTAGTGCCCTCGTTGCCCAGATTATAAATATCAACCGTCTTTGTCCTTTCATGGGCAAAGAGCATGGCGCCTATGCAGTCTGAAACGTGTATATATGATTTCCTCTGCGTGCCGTCGCCAAGTATCTCAAGCCTTCTAGGATTTTTCTTCAGCTTATTGATGAAATCATATATAATACCATGCGTGGAATTCCTTCCAACCACATTTGCAAATCTGAATATGCTACTCCTTATACCATAGTAATGTGCATACGCACTTATCATTGCTTCGCCTGCAAGCTTCGAAGCGCCGTAGGAAGAGATTGGAAGCAAAGGCCCGTATTCTTCTTGTGTTGGCAGTTGCTTTGCTTCCCCATAGACTGTGGAGCTTGAAGAGAATAGCAATTCCTTTACATCGTATTTTCTCATAGCTTCAAGGACATTAAATGTGCCAAGTATATTATTCCTGTAATCAACTTCTGGGTTCTCAAATCCATGCCTGACATCAGAATTCGCGGCAAAATGCACAACCATGTCCTTGCCCTCAAATACCTTAAGGTCCTCTGTCTTTGCTATATCACCTTTTACGAACTCAATCTCTTTATTATCGATAAGGTGCCTTATGAATCTATCCCCTTCTCCTGTTGAAAGATTATCTATTACTGTAACATCATAGCCTTTACTTACGAGCAACTCAACTAGGTTGCTCCCTATAAAGCCCGCGCCCCCAGTTACAAGAACATCCTTGCTTTCTCCTTTCATAAAACATCCTTTATAGCTCTCTAATTAATATTTATAGTACATCTTTAAAATCATTAGCAAAAGCAAAAAACAAGTTGTGTTTCGTGCATTACTTTATATCATCCATTTATTGCACAGCACCTTGCACGTGCTGGGAATAGCTTGTGCTTCCAAAGCTCCCTTCTAAAGAGCTTTGCCGTTTCTTTTTTATATTTATACCAAAAACTTATTAATATAAGGTGAACCCGATGTTCAAGATTGAATCTGATGCTAAAGGAAATGTATCTTTTTGGGAGTATTATTTTGCAATGATAAATAAATTTGATGATTTGTTTGGCTTTATATATTTATTAGAAAACTGGCCGCAGTATCTTGTTCGCAAATTTATATTTAAAAGAGGTGTAGAATTAAAAGTTAAAAAGATTGTAAATATAACGTATAACAAAGAAAGTATATTGTTTCGATGGCATAATAGAAATATATATTTCTGCTTGCCAAGCCAAGATAAAAAATTTGATATTATCTGGCTTTTAAACGAAAATTTCATAAAAGAACAATACAGATGGCTTGATGTTGAAGGTAAAGATGTGGTTGATGTTGGTGCCAACATTGGAGATACTGCAATATATTTTGCACTAAAAGGCGCAAAGCACGTTTATGCTTTTGAACCTTATCCTTACTCATACAATATTGCAAAAAGGAACATTAAGCTAAACCACCTTGAAGACAGAATTACTCTACTCAATGAGGGCTGCGGCAAAAGCGGATTTGTAACTATAAGAGAGGATTATGAGAATACTGGTGGGACAGATCTTAAAAAATTCAAAGAAGGCAAGAAAATAAAAATAGAAAGCCTTGATGAAATTGTAAAAAGATTTAAACTAAAACACGCAGCACTGAAAGTAGACTGTGAGGGTTGCGAATATGATTTGATATTAAATGCGAGCGATGAAGCATTACACGCATTCGACCAGATTATTATAGAATATCATTACGGTTATAAAAATCTCAAAAAGCAATTGAAAATTTGTAGGTTCAAGACTAAGAACACTCATCCTAAAGCAACTCTATATAATAAAAAAATACTTGAAGGGAAAATTTTTGCAAAGGTTTTGTGATGAATATATTTACTTTTTTGATCTTTTCACGCAATGATACAAAGAACGCACTTGGCCTAGCAGATTCTTTGCATGGCATTGCTAATGAAATCGTTATTATAGACTCAAGTGATAGGGAGGAGCACGAAACACTTGCCAAAGAAGCAAAGAAAAGGGGTATTAGTGTTTATTATGCAATTCCACTTGGCTATGCAGACCCATTGCGACTATATGGTATCTCAAAGTGCAAGAATGAATGGATTCTTTATCTTGACACAGATGAAAGGCTGAATGAAGAGTTTGCAAAATCAATAAATGAGATAATTGCAAACTCAAGGTGCGACGCATTCGCAATAAAACGTTATGAGGAAGCCAATCCTGATGGCCATACTGCTTTCTTTACCTGGCAGATAAGGCTCTTCAAGAAAAGCAAAGTTTCTTTCAAAGGTATTATCCATGAGCAGCCCACTGTGCATGGAAAACTGTGCACGTTTGGCGATGCTTACTATATTGAGCACCGCACCGACCTTATGCACCATGCTGCAAATGACTACAACAAGATGATGTTATTTGAGATGCTATCATACGAAGACTATAATGCGATCGTTCTTGACTACGTGCGCAAATTCTTCGCCCTTGACACACGCACACTTAAGGCTAAGCTACTGCTCGGCTTTGCATTGCTCGTGCTTAATGCTTATGAGCTTCTGCTGCTTAAGAAGAAGGACCAGGAGCTTGCTCCTCGCGACTATCTCTTCTTCTACTTTCTTAGAACGCTCGCTTATTCCTTTAGGCAAAAGAAGCTTGGAAGCCTTGCTGCTATATGGAAAGGTCAAAAACAATACCTTGCTTACCTAGAAGATGAACGCGCTAAGCTTGCTAAAGCTTATCGCTTAACCCGCAAAGATCTCTTTGAAATATCAAAAATATTAAACAGGCAAGGTGTTATTAAATACCTTGGGCTTGACAAGCCGGAGAATGTTGATATGCTTAGCAAAGAGTATAATGGCAAGGCTAAGGGCATTGACTTTACAATAAGGCTTATAATTGAAAAATATAAGGCAATGAAGAAATGAAAATGATTTCTTGTTTTTCAAAAAATTGCTGCTTATATCATAACTAGATTACTTCTTTAATCCTCAAAAAACAAAACAATTCGTGTATTACAATTATCTACTCTTCTACTCAAAGAGTAGATTTTAGGGCTTGCACCACAACTTTTATCGAAGACTTATATAATATAATAAAAGCCATAGCTCTAAAGGTAAGCTTAAACCCATTCCAAATTTTTGAAAAATATATTATATGGCTACACTGACAAGCTATTAGCCCGCATGTGCTTCTATATAAGACTTGCCCATGAGCGAAATCCTTTTATTTATTCCCGTGATAATTATTATTGTGGGAATAATGTCCACGAGAATAATACCGAGGCCTTCTGACCTTAAAAGAGTTGAGAGTGCAGGTCCGTGGAAGCTTATATATGGCAGGAGGAAAACCGGGAAGAGCTTTTTAATTAAGAACTTTACCAAATACGACAAATTCTTCTTTGTAAACAGAGACGCTACAGTGCTAGACGAAGATACGTTAGAAACCTATACCTGGAGCAGCTTCTTCAGCATATTTAAGGAGCTGCTTGGCAGCAAAAAAATTGTGGTAGATGAATTCCATAGATTGCCTGATGAATTTCAAGACTTTCTTCACGCTTCAGGCGTTAAAGGCGAGCTTACATTAATTACATCAACACTTTGGCTGGCAAATAAAATGCTTAATGGCGCAGCTCCACTCGCGGGGCTTGTATCTCCTGTGCGCATCTCAATGATAGATGAAAGGGATGTTCTAGCTTCTTTGTCTAAAGAGCTCAATGCTAAGGAAGCTTTAGAAACTTCTGTATATTTAAGGGAGCCATATATTATACCACAGTTTAATAAGGGCAATATCATAGATTTTGTATCAAACTATCTGCTAGAGAATAAGTTCTTCCTTAAAAACCTTATAGGAGAGATATTCCAAGAAGAGGGGAAAAGCCTTTCCAAAATATATGAAGGTATACTTAAAGCAGTGGCAGATGGCAAGCGCACATCAACAGAGATAAGCTCCTACCTATTTGCTAGATCCTTGCTGGAAAAGGACAGCCCAAGTATGATGCCCAAATATTTGGATACGCTTGTTGAAATGGGAATCCTTGAAATGAGGAAGGTGTTTGGTAAGAAAAAATTTTATTATTTCCATGCATCGCCCATACTTGACCTGCATTATTATCTAGAGGCAAAATATTCATACGTAGATGTTTATACGCCAGTAGAATTTATAAAGAAGGTTGTAAGCGTAAAGCTTCCCATGCATGTAGAGCAGTTTTTCAGAAACCTATTGGCTAAGCACTTGGGCATGAAGGATGAGATAATTGATACCGGATCAAATGAATTAGATATTGCGTTGCTGCAATTTAAAAAATTAAATATTGTTGGCGAGGTTAAATGGGCTAAAAGAATAAGCGCGGATGAAATAAGAAGCATAGAGAATAATCTCAAATCATTCCCAGATGCACGCAGCATACTCATAGTACCGGACAAAAACGCACTGGAAAGAAAGCCAGATGGTATAGAAGTATATGACTTAATTTCATTATACGATGAATTAGGCATAGGCAGTAAGAATTAATGCCAAACATATTGTATAGAAAAAGTAATCAAATTTGATTACTTATTAAATACCAAAACAACGCTATAAATATCTTTTAATTTATGGTGAACAGCGAAGTGAACAGAGGATTGCCAATTAGTTATTGGACAACACCGAGAGGAAAGCCTTAAATATCTTATTATTAATATAATTATTATAAATGTAATAAGATGATTTGATGGAATTCTTTGATAGGGAATACGAACTTGCTGAGGTAAAGGAGCTTGAAAAGCCCGGAAGTCGCATGCTTGTATTATATGGCAAAAGAAGGGTAGGTAAAACAGCTATTATAAAAAAAGAGTTTTCAGACACAAAAGCAAAGAAGCTCTATTTTTTTGTTCCAAGAAATGAAAAGATCAACAACTTGATAAAGTACTATGCAGAATTAACCAGGGCTGAGCTAGGCTTGAAAGAATACGAAAAAATAGAGAGTTTTTCCGATCTTATCAAGATCCTGTTTGAATATAGCAAAAGGTACAAGATAATTGTCGCCATAGACGAATTTCAAAATCTAAAGTATGTTTATCCTGAGGCTATAGATATACTACAGAGGGAATGGGATCTGCAGGAAGCCTCTACAAATCTATCTCTAATCATTGCCGGATCTGTAATAGGCATGATAAAAAGTATATTTGCGGAGAACGGGGCTCCGCTTTTTAAAAGAGCTTACAACATGCTTGAGATAAAAGAGTTCAGCCTTGAAAAGACTTTCGAACTGATGAAGATGCTGAAAATCAAGAGCTTTGAAGACATGCTTAAGATTTATCTTTTGTTCGGTGGTGTTGTATTTTATTATGCACTCATGGATTACTATAGTATAGATTCCTTCGATAAAGTAATTGAAAAACTGGTTATAAGTCCTGTAGCACCTTTGAAGGACTATGTAAAAACAGATATAATTGAGGCATTTGGGAATAAGGCCGCGACATATTTTTCAATATTAGAGGCTATAGCCTCTGGCAGAAATAAGAATAATGAGATAGCAGCATACGCGCAGATAAAGGAGACTTCTCTTTCACAGTATCTATACGATTTGAAGTACTATCTTGGTGTTATAGATACAGAAACGCCGCCGACTGAAAGCTTTAAACCGAGATCAAAGAAGAACAGGCAGATAATCACAGAGAGATTCTACTCCTTCTGGTTTAGTGCAATAAGTAAGAACTATAGCTATTACGAACTAAATGATATGAATGGCCTTTCGGTAAAGATAAATGAGGCCCTAAAATACTTCTTGCCACAGTCTTTTGAAACTTTTGTGCATGAATTCATTATGTTTTTAAGCAAAAAGGGCATACTGTTCCATGTAGACGCTGTCGGAAATTGGCATGGTAAAAACCCTGAGAGACCAAAAGGCTTCAATGAAGAAGAGATAGATGCTGTTGCAGTAAATAAAAAGACTCATGATATTTTATTTGCTGAGTGTAAATGGACCGCTGAGCAGATTGATGCAAATGTCTATAACGAACTGAAGCGCAAGGCAAGACTAGTGCAGTGGCATAATAATGAGAGGCACGAGCACTTTGCCATATTCGCTAAGTCTGGCTTCACAGAGGAGATGAAGGAGATCGCAAAAAAGGAGCAGGTCTTGCTCTTTGACCTAGATGCGATAGAAAAAGCCTTGAATGTCTAAATTTTTTAAAATCAGGTTGTTTTGAATCTTTTAAAAATAGTAGGGTTATTTTAGAAAGTTTAAATTTCAGGGCTTTGTGTATATGTTTATATATTTATCTTTATATAAATTTTATGAAGATATTTTTATAAAGATGTTGCGATGAGGTTTGTAGATAGGAAAGAAGAGCTTGCTGCGCTTAAAGAGGCTTACTTGGCTAGGAATTCAAACCTCGTTGTAGTTTATGGAAGAAGGAGGATAGGCAAGACAGAGCTTATCAAGAGGTTTGGCGAAGAGATAGGCAAAAGGTTTGCTTACTATCTATGCGACACCACGCCAATAAGCGAGCAGACAAGGCGAATTGCTACTACTGTTGGCATTGCAATAGGCGATGAAGAGCTTATCAGCATGGGTGCGGCAAGTATAGAGGCAATATTATACAAGGTCTCAAAGTCAAAGCTAAGCGAGAAGCTGGTGCTTGTATTTGACGAGTTCCAGAACCTTGCCAGGGTCGACAAGGCTATACCTTCTATATTCCAGCGTGCTTGGGACATGTACCTTAGTGCTAGCAAGAATGTAATGCTTATCTTAAGCGGCTCAAGCATAAGCATGATGCGCAGCGAGGTATTAAGCTACTCGGCTCCTTTATATGGGAGAAGCACACAGATATTTGCGCTTAAGCCGCTAAGTCCGGAGTTTGCAATTGCGCTGGCCCCGAAAAATATGCCATTCAAAGAAAAGCTTTATCTATATTTCATGCTTGGTGGCGTGCCTGCATACTACGCATTTCTTGCAGATACTATAAAAGAGTATGAAAATGCAAGAATCAGCGTTATAGTAAATGAAATGCTGAAAGAAGGCAGTATATTTACTTCAGAACCTAACCTGCTGCTATCCGAAGAGGTGAGAGATGATACAAGATATATGCAGATTCTAGAGCTTATAGCAAATGGTGTAAACAAGCCTGGCGAGATTGCCTCGAAGCTTGGCATTGCGCACGCAAACCTGGACAAATATATTAGCATGCTCGAGTATCTTGACATAGTTGAGAAGGAATTGCCTGCTACAGCAAACGAAATAAGAAAATCAAAAAAAGGAATATATAGAATAAAAGACAACTTTATAGACTTCTACTTTAAAGAGCTGAAAAGGTCAATTTCTTACAAAAGTGCAGAGAGAATAATAAATGACCTTGATTTTATTGCACAACTGCGCTTCGAGAGCTTTGCGAGAGAGATGCTAGCTTTTATGAGCAGGACCGGAGTAGTAAAGATTACTTTTACAAAGATAGGCAGATGGTGGGGCGTTGATCCTTCAAAGAAAAGCTCTGGTAACCAGGAAGAGATAGATGTTGTGGCATTAAATGAAGATACAAAAGATATTTTGTTTGGAGAATGCAAATGGAGCAAGAGCAAGATTGGCAAAGAGGTTTACTATGAGTTAAAGAAGAAAGCCAGCTTTGTGCAGTGGCATAATAATGAGAGGCATGAGCACTTTGCCATATTCGCTAAGTCTGGCTTCACAGAGGAGATGAAGGAGATCGCAAAAAAGGAGCGCGTCTTTCTCTTTGACCTAGAAGCTATAGAAAAGTCCATGAGTGTCTCGTTGTGAAGAAATATAAAGATCGATGTGTCCTAATATATTGCATAATTATCAAAAATGATAATTTAAAAGAAACATTGCAAAAATTACTGACATTCTTTGCACATACTATAATTAATAATATGTAAGCTGTGCCATGCTATTCTTTCTAACAAAGAAAGTATTGCATAAAGTTACGTGTGCTGTGTTGATTTCTAGTTTTCTTATATAAACAAAAATAAAGAAAAATTTATATACTCATATATATATAAAAATGAATGGTGATAAAATGACAGAAAGGACGGTTTCGAGAGAGGATGTGGATAAAGCACTTAAATGGGCTGAGTTCGTAAAAAATAATTTGGATAAATTTAGGGAATATCTGGACTTTGCAATTGAGTTTTTGAAACAGGCAAGCTTAATAAGCAGCCACTATGATGATAATGCATTGTATTCTTTCTTTACCAAGGATTCGGCTAAGTATTTTTATGATTTAGCAAGGAGTATAGGAGATGAGATCCGTGCAAAAAAATTTGAAGAAATTATAAAGGGAACTAAAGAAATTGAAAAACAGCGTAAGTGGGATTGGACTAGAGAACAGGCGTCAAAGGAATGGAGTAGTTTCGTAAAAGAGAATGAAGAGAAATTTATAAGACTTATATATTTTTTGAAAAATGAACTCCAAAAGGTGGGATCAGATGAAACTATGTATGCTGCACGTATTATTTATAATATGGCATATTCGTATGAAGACTTTCCTCGCCATTACGCAGAATTCGAGTGGAAGCAATTCCTATACGATAGTAGGGATAAATTTAAGGGACTTCTGGACTTTGCATTTAAGTTTTTGGAAAAGGCAAGCTTAATAAGCAGCCACTATGATGAAGGTGAATTCTTTTCTTCCTTTGTCAGGAATATTGGTACGTATTTTTACAATTTAGCCGGGATGATAGAAAATGAGGCCCGTGCAAAAGGAGATGAGGCCAGTGCAAAAGAATTTGAAGAAATTAGAAATAAAATTGTAAAACTGCGTGGGGAAGATGAAATTGCAAAACAGCTTAGAGACAAGGCCCCTGCAACAAAAATTGAAAAAATTAGAAAAGAAACTATAGAAATTGTAAAACAGCGTAAGGAGTGGGATTGGACGGAAGAACAAGCATCAAAGGAATGGTATGGTTTCGTAAAAGAGAATGTAGGGAAATTTGGTGAGCTTCTAAATTTTTTGGAATATAAACTCCAACCAAAGGCTGAATCAATAAAGGCTGAATCAATAAATCCAAATTTTGCGGATGAAACTAATAAGTGTGTGGATATCATTTATGATGAGGCAGGTTTGTATTGGTCGTTTAAGGAGGGAATGGCATTATACGAGTTATTATTTGACTTAGGCATCATCAAGAGAAGAGGTAAATGAAAGGGAAATAGAAAATCTGATAAAAGCCTCTAAAGAGCTTAAATGCAACTTACTGGTGATTCTAACATATAACTACGAGGCACATGAAAAGTATAAAGGCAATGATGTTATATATATGCATTTATGGAAGTGGCTCCTTGGACTGTGAACATTGCAAAAAGCTTTACTTTTAAAATTAGCATGGTTATTTTGAAATCTATTTAAAAATAGCAGGGTTATTTTAGAAAGGCTTAAACTTATCTATTACAAATTCGCACAAATTTGTAATACAATACAAATATTCTTAAATGGCAAAGCCCATGCTGCAAAAGAAGGTTTTTATATCTTTATTATCAAAATATCATTAACATTTACTGATAATGATAAAATGATAATATGAAATTTGTAGACAGAGAGGAAGAGCTGAAGGCGCTTGAAGAAGGCTATGCCTCTAAGAAGGCCTCTTTTATAATAATTTATGGCCGCAGAAGGCTTGGCAAAACAGAGCTTATAAAGCAGTTCCTGAAAGGCAGAAACGGGGTTTACTTCCTCGCTACTGATGAAGATATTACAAAGCAATTAAAGAGCCTTTCAAGCCTTATAGGCATAAGGCTTGGTATAGAGGATCTTGCCCGCTTCGGTACTGTTGACTGGGAATCCTTGTTTATGCGCATAGCCAATATTGAGCTAAAAGAAAGGCTTGTTATAGCAATAGACGAGTTTCCTCACCTTGTAAGAGCAGATAAGGCTATACCTTCTATATTCCAGAAGGGGTGGGAGCTTTATCTCAAGGATAGAAATGTAATGCTTATCTTAAGCGGCTCAAGCATAGGCATGATGCAAAAAGAGGTATTGAACCAAGCATCGCCACTATATCAAAGGAACACCGCGATAATCAAGCTTAAACCTCTGAGAGTCGACTATGCAATAAGAATGGCAAGTAGCTCAAAGTTTATTGATGCCTTAAAGACATATTTTATCTTTGGAGGCGTTCCTGCATATTATGTGTATACAGAGGAGTGTAAGAACTTTGATGAAGTGCTAGAAACGATATTCAAACAAACCAGCATATTTGAAGATGAAATAAGCATTATACTTTCAGAAGAAGCGAAGAATACTGGTGTTTATTTAGATATAATAGATTTTATAGCAAATGGTGTGAATAGGCCAAGCGAGATTGCATCAAAGCTAGCAATGCCTGCAAGCGAGGTAATAAGGTATTTAAATACACTTCTTAGAATAGGCATTGTAGAAAAATCTCTACCTGTAACAAAAAAGGTAGAGAGAAAGTCAAAAGGCGGCGTATATGAGATTAAAGACAACTATGCGCTTTTCTGGTCAAGATATATTAAAAGGAATGTCGAAAAGCTATCTTTAGAAGGTTCGAAGAGCTTAGCTTCTGCCGTGCAAAGGGAGTTTGATTCTTTTGCTAGCATAATGTTCGAGCGCTTTGCGAAAGATTTTCTAGCATTTATGAGCATTACCAGAAAGCTGGGCTTTACTTTCACAAAGATAGGCAGATGGTGGGGCGTTGATCCTTCAAAGAAAAGCTCTGGCAACCAGGAAGAGATAGATGTTGTGGCATTAAATGAAGATACAAAAGATATTTTGTTTGGAGAATGCAAGTGGAGCAAGAGCAAGATTGGCAAAGAGGTTTACTATGAGTTAAAGAAGAAAGCCAGCTTTGTGCAGTGGCACAATAACGAGAGGCATGAGCACTTTGCCATATTCGCTAAGTCTGGCTTCACAGAGGAGATGAAGGAGATTGCAAAAAGGGAAGGTGTTATGTTATTTGACTTAGAGGCGATAGAAAAGGCCTTGAGCGCCTAACTTTTAAGATTAGCATGGTTATTTTTGAAAGGTTCAAAGATACTCATTATAAATTAGCATAAATTTGTAATAAAACGTTAAAGTAAACTTTCCAACTTTACACTTTTATCTTTTTCTTTCGAATAAAGTAGAATGGGCAGATAGAAGATTTCATGGAGTGGTACAACAATTGCTGTTTTCACCGCGGAATCAATGCCACACAAAAACAATTATATCTGTCAAGTTAGAAACTTTACATTACAAAACGCAAACATTTTTGTACAACACCTGACATAACGAAAGTGACTCATACATCAGTCAAATTCATAATAAAATGACTGATACATCAGTCAAATTTTAATATTTCTTATTTTAAGTATAGAATCTTATAGAAAAGTATAATAATCTATACATATAATATAGATTTATGAAGAGCTATGAGCTTGAAGAGGAGCTGAGGCTTAACGGGCTCAGCGTATTTACTCCAAAAGATGTTGCAAGACTTACATTAAAGCCCCTCAACTATATTTACCTATTGCTGCATAAAAGCAAGAGGTTTATAAGGATAGAAAAGGGGCTTTACTGTTTGAATGACACAGACCCGCTTGCAGTAGCTTCTTCTATTGCAACACCTTCTTATATAAGCCTCATCTCCGCCTTTAGCTATTACAAGCTTATAGACCAAGTGCCTAGGGTAATAAAGGTAGTTACAAGCAAGAGGCATAAACCACTAGAGGTAATGGGCACGCTTATAGAGTTTAAAAGTGTAAAGAGGCGCATGCTTTATGGCTATAGGAGAGAGCACGGTATAGCTATTGCAGAGATAGAAAAGGCTGTTGTAGACTCACTTTACCTTTTAGAAGATATGCAATACCTTAATGAAGTAATAAGCAACGCAATTTCTAGCAATTCTTTTGATACAAGCAAGCTCCTTGATTATGCGAAGATGGCTGGTAAAAGCACAGTTTATAAGAGGGCAAAATCACTGGTGAAAATATGATGAGCAGAGAGGATATATTGGCTTATGCAAGAACGCAAGGTATAGACCCATTTATGATAGAAAACGACTATTTGCAGCACATCGCATTGACATGCATATATAGCGAATTCTCAAACGAACTTGTGTTTAAAGGAGGTACTGCACTACAAAAGTTATACGGCCTTAATAGGCTATCGAGAGATTTAGATTTCAACCTTATAGAAGGTGATGATGAGGCTAAGCTTTCAAAAGTTGTAAAAAGGATAAGCGATTACTATACGTGCAGAATAGCCACAAAGCAGAAAGTGAAGCATGGAATTGGCTATAAGCTGCAGATAGAAGGGCCTTCATTCGAAGCTACAGGAATAAGGCACATATTGCCGATTACAATCAATAAGGAGGAGAAGCCTTTGCTAAAGCCTGACTTCAAGACAATAAATCCAGGAATAATCTACAAGGATCCTGATCTGCATGCCTACTCGCTCCTTGTAATGAACATAAAGGAAATAACTGCTGAGAAGGTTAGGGCGCTCCTCACAAGAAGAGAGGCGATGCCCAGAGATTTGTATGACTTGTGGTTCTTATTGAGCAACAAGTTTACCATAGACGCTGATTTGGTAAATAAAAAGATGCAGTTTGACCATGCCATATTTTCAATAGAAAGGCTAAAGGCAAGAATAAAAGAGATAAAGCCACGATGGGAAGCAGATTTAAAGCCATTAACAAAGATGCTTCCAAGCTATGAAGAAGCCTCAAAAGTTGTACTGCAAGCGTTTGTTTAGATTGGAAGCATAGCACTTGCTGATACATTCAGCATCCGCCACGGCTAAAGCGTGTGGGCTTAGCATTTCCCGCAAGCACCTTGATAGAGCAAGCAATTCGAGATTGTATAATTATCAAAAATGATAATTAAAAGGAAACATTTTTACAGATGTTGCACATATAGGTATACACGAACATGAAGACGATCAAGATCTGCTAGATTTTCCAGTACCAGTATATCCAAATAAGCTTTCTAACCTCTTCAAAATTACAGCGAAAGAAGGTCGCAACATTCACTTTAAACTTTTTATAGAAAAGGACAAAGTAGGTAAACTACCAGACATTTTGCATATGGCACTTCTCTTGTCTGAGGCATAAATGGTAGGCAAGTCAAAAACATGAGCATGGAAAGAAATATAATTTTTAAGTCTGAAAGCACATTATGGCTGATGAAATAGAGATATGCAAGGCACCAGATCCTTTTGTTTTCAGAGTAAGTGGCTTTGGATCATTTTTCTTTGCTAAGCATGCCGAAGGCGAAGACGAGCATCTTGTACTCTTTGGTACTATCTCGATGATTGGAAATGGCATAGAGCTCTTAGCATATGAAAATATGAAAAGCAAAAAGATGCATCAAATTCTTAAGCATTTTGAAGAGAAAAGCATAGATACGCCCAATTTTGTCGACTCCAGCGTAGACGAGCTTAAGAAATACCTATTTGGCGCCTATGCGTTTGGGCTTTCTAGAAGTTTGATTAAAAAAACAAAAGAGGCAATGAATTCATTTGAAATGCTTGGTGGCTTTACAAATGAAAGGGAGTGGCTCGATAATCTTGTCAACAATGATTTTGTGCTTAAAAAAGAGCTTGTCAACTTGATAAATAAATATGGCCGCTTGAAAGATAAGAACAGGGAAGAGGCCGTATTTACAAATCTTAAGCTTCGAATCGCTGCAAACAATATAAATGAAATTATTGACAATCTATCTGCATCAGGCCTTTTTATCATGACTGAGAGCAACAGTAAGGAGAGCGTTCTTGATTTGATTAAGCCCGCAGATCCAAAATTGGTAGAGCAGATTAAGCTATATTTAAAGAGCGGGAAGAAAGAGAGTATACCTAGAAGTGGGATAGAGGCTGAAGATGTTGATTTGAGCACACTAATTATAAGTAAGGATGGTAAAGAGATGTATAAGGAGATTGCTGAGCTTTCGCTAGGTAAAAATGGTAAAGTAGAAATAACCGCAAACACCATTTCAGGAGCATCTGCAGCGTTAGAGCAATTGATAAAGGCAGGAGCACACAACTTAACTTTGGAAAGTGCAAGCTACCAGCATTGGAAAGACTTGATTTAGTTATTCATTTATAAGCCAAACATCAAAAGGGCATCTAACTTTGCTAAACATATATTCGCCTAGGAAGACGCCCACAGCAGCTTGCGGATTTATAGTAATGCCTTTTGATATATACGCGTCATCTATCTCCTTTTCTGAAAGCCCGCCTCCTGGAATCTTTACTAAATGCCGAAA
>Ga0081529_107808_pt1 | contig 14328 bp, 10 predicted proteins | sample EchGeymetagenome_FD_71012 | JGI IMG/M metagenome (GOLD analysis project Ga0081529, IMG submission 71012) | Ferrous microbial mat and aquatic microbial communities from Echinus Geyser, Yellowstone National Park, USA - transect B T=78-80 C v2... ...
ACGTCTATAACTTTCAATTCCTCATTAAAGGATACGAGTAGCATGAGCGAATATTGGGGCTCATGTGACTGTTGCTTTCAATTCCTCATTAAAGGATACCGAAAAAGTATAAGCAACTGGTGAAACAAACATGTTCTTTCAATTCCTCATTAAAGGATACAAAAGGTGATTTCGATGACTGAGTATTGGGGCGCGTGCTTTCAATTCCTCATTAAAGGATACATGTTATGACTGCTCAACCGTTTTTGAAGTGGAACGGTTCTTTCAATTCCTCATTAAAGGATACCTCGACATTGCTGGGGTAGAAGGTGAAGGTAATGACCTTTCAATTCCTCATTAAAGGATACTGGCTTCATGACCCACGGCACTTGTAAACCCGCGAGTAACTTTCAATTCCTCATTAAAGGATACAGTGAACAAATAATTTACACAAAAAAACGCAAAATGGCCTTTCAATTCCTCATTAAAGGATACCGCTTTGAGAGCGAGGGGGTGGTCAACCACGCTGTTGACTTTCAATTCCTCATTAAAGGATACCAGAGTATCCCAGTGTATGGTGAGACGCTGAGCAATAACCCTTTCAATTCCTCATTAAAGGATACCTGGTCTGGCTCAAGTGCCCACGCCCGAAGGGAAAGGCTTTCAATTCCTCATTAAAGGATACTTTCCTGTGGTTGCCTCTGGTTTTGCATTGTCAAACTTTCAATTCCTCATTAAAGGATACTATCTACCACGACACATGTACAGCGCACACAGGAAGCTTTCAATTCCTCATTAAAGGATACATAACATCCTCTTCCTCTTTTCTCTTGATTGCGCTACTTTCAATTCCTCATTAAAGGATACTGAAGACATATTTCCGTTTGGTCTTAATGTCATAATCTTTCAATTCCTCATTAAAGGATACGACCCTGATGAGATCAGGGAAGCGATCAACGACATCTTTCAATTCCTCATTAAAGGATACCATCCCTGTTATTCTTCTTTTAGAGTTAGTGTTCAACTTTCAATTCCTCATTAAAGGATACATTTGTCAAGTTCTTCTCTTCTAGGAGAAGGGATAGTAAAACTTTCAATTCCTCATTAAAGGATACAAATGGCTCGACGCGATCGTGATCACACCGAAGGAAAAACTTTCAATTCCTCATTAAAGGATACCGGTCTGGGTTACCATTTGCACGTCTTGTTTTGTGGAATCACTTTCAATTCCTCATTAAAGGATACCTAGGGTGCCCAAGTAGCGCACACTCAGACGAGCTGAGCTTTCAATTCCTCATTAAAGGATACCCATTTACACCACGGACCCGAGGGATATTGTAACCCCTGAGCTTTCAATTCCTCATTAAAGGATACAGTAAGCATGCGCTTCAAGTGTTGCAAAACGTCGTGCTCAACTTTCAATTCCTCATTAAAGGATACTCGAGAACCCGAAGAACAAGGGTCTTAAGTTCAAGGGTTTCGTGAGGGGTCTTGGGATGTTAAAAGATATGGCTTTCAATTCCTCATTAAAGGATACCGCCGCTTTCCGTCATAATGAGGCTCGTGGAGGACTTTCAATTCCTCATTAAAGGATACCAAACAAGCTACTCACTTTTGGTGGAGGAAGGTGTGATCTTTCAATTCCTCATTAAAGGATACTTGGTGCGATGTTTTCGGGTCAATATCTCGGTATAGTTGTCTTTCAATTCCTCATTAAAGGATACAATAGCTAAGTCGTCTGATAATTCACAAAAGGTGAATGGCTTTCAATTCCTCATTAAAGGATACCGTTCGGACGAGGCTATTGCTTACGAGGAATTAGTCTTTCAATTCCTCATTAAAGGATACAAGAAAATTATGGCGATAGAGATTGGGTAGTCGATTGTTCTTTCAATTCCTCATTAAAGGATACAGAACACATGGGGGGCACACTCACACTAGACGGTACTTTCAATTCCTCATTAAAGGATACGTGGTCGAGCTCGCACCAATAGGGCGCATAGTTGGACGCTTTCAATTCCTCATTAAAGGATACCACGAAGAGCCTGAACGCACTACTCGAAATCATGGCGCTTTCAATTACTCATTAAAGGATACCTTTTAACAAGCGCCTGCGGAAGAACGCTTGGCAACACTTCTTTCAATTCCTCATTAAAGGATACGTGGTGGAGCAGAAGGCCACCACGAAGGAGGAAAACTTTCAATTCCTCATTAAAGGATACTTACACCATAAGCTGGGCGCATGGGAAGCCAGTCGAAGTCTTTCAATTCCTCATTAAAGGATACTCGAAAAAGCACGCCACGTCGACGTGTTCTTCGAAGACTTTCAATTCCTCATTAAAGGATACCAAACGGCAGGAAAAGTGAAAGGACGGTGACGCTTGAGCTTTCAATTCCTCATTAAAGGATACGAGTGGATACGAGTGGACAAGAACAACTTTCTAAGAAAGCTTTCAATTCCTCATTAAAGGATACCTGCCGCCAAGAGGCGTAGCAGGTTCGCAGGCTAATATACCTTTCAATTCCTCATTAAAGGATACCAAGCTCGAAAATAGTTTTGCAATAACCGCATTTTAATATCTTTCAATTCCTCATTAAAGGATACCATAAACAATAGTTCCGCTTTGTGCTTCACTCCACGTAATCTTTCAATTCCTCATTAAAGGATACAGACTTAGAGGGAAGGTTCTGGGAGAGTTTTTGTCCCCTTTCAATTCCTCATTAAAGGATACACGCATTATTTGCCATAAAGCTGTATCTCTAACACGTGACTTTCAATTCCTCATTAAAGGATACTAACAAGTGCGGAACTAGTAAGCGCTTTAGCAAAGGCTTTCAATTCCTCATTAAAGGATACGTATTGCTTACCTTTCACTTGACGGAAACAGTAGCTACTTTCAATTCCTCATTAAAGGATACTTGTTCAAAAATGTCCGAATCTGTCCCTTTTGAAGCCTTTCAATTCCTCATTAAAGGATACCAAATCCAACAACCGAGCAAACAAACGCCTTTAATTTCTTTCAATTCCTCATTAAAGGATACGGATTTTCGAGAGCGTTTCTAAGTTGTTCTTGTAGATAATCCTTTCAATTCCTCATTAAAGGATACTTGCTGGACTTTCTGCTGGATTGGTGGAAGCACCTGAAGCTTTCAATTCCTCATTAAAGGATACTCGGAATAATGCCTTTAGACTTAGCCGAATCATATACCTTTCAATTCCTCATTAAAGGATACCATACAACGTCTCAGTGGTACTAATGCCGAACGTTGGCTCTTTCAATTCCTCATTAAAGGATACGACAACGAAAACAACCCCTTCCACACTCTTCTATGCTTTCAATTCCTCATTAAAGGATACACGTCCAATTTTTTGGAGTGGTGAGTGAAATGAACGAAAGCCTTTCAATTCCTCATTAAAGGATACAACAAAAAAACCTTTCGGTCAACCATACCCAAAATACTCACTTTCAATTCCTCATTAAAGGATACTTTAAAGCTGTGAGCACGTCGTTCTCGATAGTCGAGAAACTTTCAATTCCTCATTAAAGGATACTGGTAAAGGCAGGTTTCGCGGTCTTTTCATTTGTTACTTTCTTTCAATTCCTCATTAAAGGATACAGGGGCATTATGAGTTTAAGGCAAAAAGGCTAACATACAACTTTCAATTCCTCATTAAAGGATACAGATGCTTTGTTTTCGCTCATGCTACTCACCTTTAACAACCTTTCAATTCCTCATTAAAGGATACTAGGCACGGGAATAGTTAGGCGTCTAGCGGGCGTATTCCTTTCAATTCCTCATTAAAGGATACCAGAATTTCTGAACTTTATCATGCGCGTCTTTTTGACTACTTTCAATTCCTCATTAAAGGATACTGGTGTTTCGGGTTCAATATCTGGCTCTAATACGTTCTCATCACTTTCAATTCCTCATTAAAGGATACTGAAAAGCAAGCGCCACAAAGTCGTTCTAGTATTGGACTTTCAATTCCTCATTAAAGGATACGCACTCTTTGCCTTCATAGCGGTCGACTACCCACGTTCTTTCAATTCCTCATTAAAGGATACCAGCACATTAGAAACGATGCTCCTGTTATTATCAACTTTCAATTCCTCATTAAAGGATACCACATATTTTTATACCAACTTGACCCGATTTTAGAAAAGGCTTTCAATTCCTCATTAAAGGATACAGAACGAAGCGGAAGTACAGCGTTTTCGCAAGTACGCTTTCAATTCCTCATTAAAGGATACCGAATTACTGCAGCAAGCCGTGTTAGCCTTTGGTGCAGAACTTTCAATTCCTCATTAAAGGATACCAAACTCGAAAACGTTCACTTGTTCTTGTGTTGGATTACTTTCAATTCCTCATTAAAGGATACCAGATGAACATTTACAAGAAAATACTTGAGGAAAACCTTTCAATTCCTCATTAAAGGATACCAACCTTTCATCTCCTTATGAAGCGCTGATAGATATCTTTCAATTCCTCATTAAAGGATACTCGATTTTCTTCGGGTTGTCAATTACGGCAGGCATTGGCGCTTTCAATTCCTCATTAAAGGATACCTGGGACACCACAGTTACGTATAGTCAACTAGTAGTTAACTTTCAATTCCTCATTAAAGGATACAAGTCGTTATAAGGCACTTTTACGGTACACACGTGTCCGACTTTCAATTCCTCATTAAAGGATACAGGTTCTCAGGGACAGGACTGATGAACTGAAGCGGTATCTCTTTCAATTCCTCATTAAAGGATACCATACGATTGTTTGAATACTGCCTTCCAAGCGTTGATCTTTCAATTCCTCATTAAAGGATACGGATAAACAAGAAAGTCTTTCCCCATTCACTCAGACTTTCAATTCCTCATTAAAGGATACAATCTACATTCTACACAATAAAAGAATACAACGTATTTGCTTTCAATTCCTCATTAAAGGATACCGGGTAGAACACAGGTTTATAAGTGTCGCACAGTTTCTTAATCTTTCAATTCCTCATTAAAGGATACTTGCGAGTTTAACAGCCTGAAGGACGAAGTCAGGTCTTTCAATTCCTCATTAAAGGATACGAAATTGAACAACCTCAGGGTAGAGAATACAAAAAGCACATCTTTCAATTCCTCATTAAAGGATACCTAGAGAAAATCATAGAGTATTTCCTCGACAAGTTCTTTCAATTCCTCATTAAAGGATACCACAAGGTATGAGGAAAAAGCGTATTCAGTCCACTTAGCACTTTCAATTCCTCATTAAAGGATACTCCATATTCAGTAGACTTGGATAATAAGTTCCGAACATTCTTTCAATTCCTCATTAAAGGATACGTTCGTACCACTGCTCACATAGTCAGCGAACGCCGCTTTCAATTCCTCATTAAAGGATACTCGAGCTAGCTTTTACACTGAACATATTAACGGTTACTGCTTTCAATTCCTCATTAAAGGATACCCAAATTGTAACCGTAGCGAAAAAATATTACTAGTCTTTCAATTCCTCATTAAAGGATACACAGGAGAAGACAAGCAACTAGATGGTGGTATATTACTTTCAATTCCTCATTAAAGGATACTTCTTCCAACCTTCTGCACTATTCCAGCATAAACCCTTTCAATTCCTCATTAAAGGATACTAGAATGCTAGAGCGCTATCTACACTTGATTTTTTGTTAACTTTCAATTCCTCATTAAAGGATACCTAGCGATTATATCGATTATTGGTGCTTATGGTCTAGCCTTTCAATTCCTCATTAAAGGATACTATCATCGACCACACTACGTGGCGTTGGACATTAATCTTTCAATTCCTCATTAAAGGATACTGATATATGACAAAACATGACCGCAAAAAGGGTTTTACTTTTAATTCCTCATTAAAGGATACATTACTCTTTAAAGAAGCATTGTTTGACCAATTTGTCTTTCAATTCCTCATTAAAGGATACGATACGAAGGCGTTAGAGTGGTTCTTAGCAATACAAATTGCTTTCAATTCCTCATTAAAGGATACTTGGCTAGCGCTCGAACAAGAACTTACAAAGCAGAGTCACTTTCAATTCCTCATTAAAGGATACGAAATACGCAGAAAAAAGAGCGCAAAGTGCTACTGACTTTCAATTCCTCATTAAAGGATACCAGAAAGGGGTAATTTTCCTAAGTAAAGAAGAATAGACGCTTTCAATTCCTCATTAAAGGATACACGTAACAAACCCGCTAGTCAAGCAAATTCTCGAGAGGCTCTTTCAATTCCTCATTAAAGGATACGATTTTTATGCAGAACCTCAGGGCTTTCAGGAAGTACTTTCAATTCCTCATTAAAGGATACCATAGATAAAATGGTGAAGAGACTTGAGGGGATGGCAGCTTTCAATTCCTCATTAAAGGATACAATGTAACAGACTTATTGATACAAGCCTCAAGGGAGTGCTTTCAATTCCTCATTAAAGGATACTTTTACCCAAGCCGGTGTCTCTATGGATAAAGAATTAAACTTTCAATTCCTCATTAAAGGATACTTGGCAAGCCCTTCTCGATGTTGCTGGGGTGAGTGAGGCACTTTCAATTCCTCATTAAAGGATACACAAAGGTTTGGGGAGGAGGCTTACAGAAAGTTCACCTTTCAATTCCTCATTAAAGGATACACGGAGAGAGACGCGGAAAGTTTCGAGGACATGCTACTCTTTCAATTCCTCATTAAAGGATACAGGAGTTCATCAACGTGATTTCACACATCTTTTACAAGGGCTTTCAATTCCTCATTAAAGGATACTTCTTCCAACCTTCTGCACTATTCCAGCATAAACCCTTTCAATTCCTCATTAAAGGATACCCGAGATTGCGGATGTAGCGAAGAATAGGTGCGACTATCCTTTCAATTCCTCATTAAAGGATACCCCAAAAAAACGTGAACCGTGCGCGTGAAAAGCGCGCGTGCTTTCAATTCCTCATTAAAGGATACTTGATTTAAATTTTTTCATTTTTTCTTCATATTCTCTTTCAATTCCTCATTAAAGGATACTAGACAGGCCAGAAAGCGCCACCAAAGTAGTATCCATTCCCTTTCAATTCCTCATTAAAGGATACGATAGAACAGGAGCGGAATAACCAGTGCCACCGTCTGCTTTCAATTCCTCATTAAAGGATACTTGAGGAAGTGAGAGATATTATTACCAGCGAAGACTATACTTTCAATTCCTCATTAAAGGATACTTGAATGGCTCGACGGCATTGTTACATGGGACGTGATAGCTTTCAATTCCTCATTAAAGGATACTTACTGAAGGTAGAGGGGCGGCGAGAAAAATCCACCCTTTCAATTCCTCATTAAAGGATACCGATAAAGACGCATACATAACTGTTGTTGATGAGGACTTTCAATTCCTCATTAAAGGATACCCAGGGGGAAGATGTGCAAAGAAGGCATATATGTATGACTTTCAATTCCTCATTAAAGGATACCTTAGACCCCCAGTAAATCGACGTCGTGTCGCCTTTCTTTCAATTCCTCATTAAAGGATACCATACCCACTTGACGGCGCAGACATATACGTGTATGTCTTCTTTCAATTCCTCATTAAAGGATACCGCTGAGGTTTCAGCATTTCAGAGGGACTTTGATGCTTTCAATTCCTCATTAAAGGATACCTTCGTTATACCCCCTAACAACCCACAGGAGTAGTTGATCTTTCAATTCCTCATTAAAGGATACTAAGGTGGCAACAGATGAGTAACATAGCACAGTTGTCTTTCAATTCCTCATTAAAGGATACTCAATTACGCGAACAAGTTCATCATGCGCTTGGTTTACACTTTCAATTCCTCATTAAAGGATACCGGTTCCGTTTGAATTGGTCTTATTGGATCTAAAAATACGCTTTCAATTCCTCATTAAAGGATACGGTTTGTGACCCGTTGTGCGTTTATAAGCGCTATGTCTTTCAATTCCTCATTAAAGGATACACCGTGGACGGAGTAAAGCAGAGGGAGTTCGGGTACCACTTTCAATTCCTCATTAAAGGATACAGGGCGAGGAGGAGATCGTGGGGAACCCACGGAATTTCTTTCAATTCCTCATTAAAGGATACACATGTTAAAGTTGAAACTTTTGGCCGTGTTGCTTGTCTTTCAATTCCTCATTAAAGGATACACGAGATTGCTGTTCCTCTCTGTGCGGATTAGGTCTTTCAATTCCTCATTAAAGGATACGCGGTAGGCGCATGTAATAAAGCAGAAACCAAAAATCTTTCAATTCCTCATTAAAGGATACTTGACAAGTGGATTCCATTCACGCAAGGTGGGGTGTTTCACTTTCAATTCCTCATTAAAGGATACGCGAAGTTAATATTCGCGGTTATGTGCGTTTGGATAACTTTCAATTCCTCATTAAAGGATACTGAACACCTGACTAAAGCTATCAACTATTACACACCTTTCAATTCCTCATTAAAGGATACTTAGTATGGTTGCAATACAAAGGTGAAGAGATGCAAACTTTCAATTCCTCATTAAAGGATACCCGTATACGCGGCACTACGGGTGATCGGATACTCCGACTTTCAATTCCTCATTAAAGGATACCCTCATCAGGCGGTTGAGCAGAACACATTTTCCTTCAAGACTTTCAATTCCTCATTAAAGGATACTGGCTCAAAGCTTTGATGTCCCGCAAATAGATGAATTCTTTCAATTCCTCATTAAAGGATACCAGAACTTATAGTATGCTATAAGAATAACTGAGTGCGTCTTTCAATTCCTCATTAAAGGATACCCAAAAAGAATAAACCACCAAGAGCGGAATTAATACTTTCAATTCCTCATTAAAGGATACTTGTTGAGCTGTTTAGTGTGGATAAGATACCCGAAACTTTCAATTCCTCATTAAAGGATACCATTCGACTTCGGCAACGACACGGCGCAATCAGTGGCCTTTCAATTCCTCATTAAAGGATACAGAGCAACAAACGGGTTTGGCGTGTCTGGGGCTATTCTACTTTCAATTCCTCATTAAAGGATACCAAAAATGGCAGCGGTCATGAGCAAACTCATACCCGACATCTTTCAATTCCTCATTAAAGGATACACGGTTACTATGAGCCTATCGGCACACCAGAAAGTAACTTTCAATTCCTCATTAAAGGATACTAAACAGAAAGCAAAAACGGAGGACAAAAAGTGAAACTTTCAATTCCTCATTAAAGGATACTCGGCCTAAGTTTGCAAGAGGTGGTTGAAAATGGCTTTCAATTCCTCATTAAAGGATACGTAACCACAGCTAAGGTTACATCCCCATAGCCTTACTTTCAATTCCTCATTAAAGGATACCAGAGAAGTTGCAAAGGAGCTTTTTCCGAACGACCACTTTCAATTCCTCATTAAAGGATACCAAAAGCTCGAGCCAAAGAACACTACGAGGCTCTGATACTTTCAATTCCTCATTAAAGGATACCCAGAAAGCTGGATAGATATTACACACGTCCACCACTTCTTTCAATTCCTCATTAAAGGATACTTATGTTGTTTCCACCCTTAAGTGCCTGTGTTGCGATGCTTTCAATTCCTCATTAAAGGATACAGGTCTCGCCGAGGGGTGTTATCGCCTTCGTTGCTCCCGCTTTCAATTCCTCATTAAAGGATACCGTGTTAAATAAATTCACGTGTTAAACGAACCCCCTCCATCTTTCAATTCCTCATTAAAGGATACTAGAGTTAGGTTAGTAATTACCTTAATTTCTAATCTGGACTTTCAATTCCTCATTAAAGGATACCCGCATCAAAAAAGGACATCAACAAAATACTTATCACTCTCTTTCAATTCCTCATTAAAGGATACCAATCCAATTATTACACATGTTACGGTTACTGCAGATAACTTTCAATTCCTCATTAAAGGATACTAGTTACATGAAAACAGAAGAGGCGCAAAAGCTTGAATATCTTTCAATTCCTCATTAAAGGATACCTTTTATCACTTGTCGAATGATGGCATCAATAAGAGGCTTACTTTCAATTCCTCATTAAAGGATACTAAATATTGCCCAGAAAACATTGCGCCGACCAAAGTCTTTCAATTCCTCATTAAAGGATACTTATATAGTCACAAACAGGATTACCCGCTTGGTCAAAACTTTCAATTCCTCATTAAAGGATACTCCAATATGGATAACTTTATAACCAAGTTTCTCATTTCTTTCAATTCCTCATTAAAGGATACAATTAGTTACGGGGCGTATATTCGGGACTTCCCCTTACCTCTTTCAATTCCTCATTAAAGGATACCACCCGCTGCGGGTGGAGCGTAGGGCGTTAAATAACTTTCAATTCCTCATTAAAGGATACAAGCAACTTTGACCGAGAAAATACAGAAATTTGCCTCCTTTCAATTCCTCATTAAAGGATACTGAATACCTAACCACTGGTTATTCATTACGACGCCAATACTTTCAATTCCTCATTAAAGGATACCCCAAACATCCAATTATTGCGGTTTCAAAATTTGCTAGCTTTCAATTCCTCATTAAAGGATACCAAACTGAAACAGTGGCTGGTCGACCTTTTGGTGAATGGCTTTCAATTCCTCATTAAAGGATACTGAAACCCATAAAATTTATGCGAGCCTAAAGAAGCGTCTTTCAATTCCTCATTAAAGGATACATACCAATAATGCACAAGCTGGGTGAAATGAGCGGTTACTTTCAATTCCTCATTAAAGGATACCGATTTTTCTTCATTTTTCCGAAAAGTATATATATATCCTCTTTCAATTCCTCATTAAAGGATACGCGGAACGATAATAATTACATTTGCCATATAGTCCGCAGCTTTCAATTCCTCATTAAAGGATACCATATTGAAAATAATATACGATGACGCAAGTAGCAGCAAACTTTCAATTCCTCATTAAAGGATACAGCTGTCAAATTTATTATTTTCGGTATATTTATCCTCTTTCAATTCCTCATTAAAGGATACAGGTACATCTTTTATCAGTGTACATTGAACTCGTCAGACTTTCAATTCCTCATTAAAGGATACGCGGGTTGCACAACTCCTGGTACTCCGTGCTACTCTGCGCTTTCAATTCCTCATTAAAGGATACTTGCACAGTTTGGTGAATTCAAAGGTGAGTGAAACTTTCAATTCCTCATTAAAGGATACAAAGGATATTCTCACAATGCTAAGCAAATATTCAGCTTTCAATTCCTCATTAAAGGATACCGATTACCTGTGGGATATTCCCTTGTTTCTGCGTATATCCTTTCAATTCCTCATTAAAGGATACGTGGTGCAGGGTTTTGCGCAACTGTTTCAGCCTGTTTTACCTTTCAATTCCTCATTAAAGGATACCCCTAGTTTCCTCAGTAACACGATTGGCAATGGCAACTTTCAATTCCTCATTAAAGGATACAGGGCATAAAAAGTGTGCTGAGCCATTGTTTGTTTGTCTTTCAATTCCTCATTAAAGGATACCACACTCACGTTTCCTTTTGAACAACTTAGAAAATACTTCTTTCAATTCCTCATTAAAGGATACACATCTTCAAACCAAACCACCAAATTTCAATAAAAGCCTTTCAATTCCTCATTAAAGGATACTAGTCAGTGAACAATTCTTTTGGGACAGAATCTACGAAATCTTTCAATTCCTCATTAAAGGATACGCATACGACGACACGGAAAGTGAGGAAATATGGAGCTTTCAATTCCTCATTAAAGGATACTTGGCGAATTCACAGCCTACACCACTTTACCGCTTGACATCTTTCAATTCCTCATTAAAGGATACTCTTTATCCAGTAGTTCACAATATCAAACCATCTTTCATCTTTCAATTCCTCATTAAAGGATACCAAAAAGAGAGTTGTAAACGGCACAACTTTTCCAAGATACTTTCAATTCCTCATTAAAGGATACAGCATACCTTGTGCCAGCTAGTAAGTCCGCAATACGACCACTTTCAATTCCTCATTAAAGGATACTAAATGTTATGGCTTCGTCTGGATTTTTGTATAGCTGTTGCTTTCAATTCCTCATTAAAGGATACTTGGACCAGTCACAGAGAACACAATTGTGTATTCACCACTCTTTCAATTCCTCATTAAAGGATACCTGAAGCAGCAGCGGCACCCTTCGTTTCACCTACCACTCTTCTTTCAATTCCTCATTAAAGGATACTACAAGCGGTGAGCAACATAGCCGAGAATGGTGAAACTTTCAATTCCTCATTAAAGGATACTCCTGCACCAACCACTGCGAATAGAAAGTCAAACCTTTCAATTCCTCATTAAAGGATACTGAACACGCAGAGCACCTCCACCACGCTCTCACCTCTTCCTTTCAATTCCTCATTAAAGGATACAGAGATAGATATATTCTAAAAAGGGAGGGTATATAAACTTTCAATTCCTCATTAAAGGATACGTGAGTGCAGATACGCTGACACGAGGAAGCGTATTCTGACTTTCAATTCCTCATTAAAGGATACCTACACTCGATTTTTTGTTTATCACATCATAACCAAGAACTTTCAATTCCTCATTAAAGGATACCCTACTTTGATAATAAAGAAAAGGCAATCCAATATATCTTTCAATTCCTCATTAAAGGATACTTTGGCTTTCAAAAATAGCCCGTCTGTTAATGCAATAACCTTTCAATTCCTCATTAAAGGATACGACTTTATCTTTGTCCCGCAGAGCTTAACAGTGAACGTAACTTTCAATTCCTCATTAAAGGATACGTAGTGAAGAAATATGGAGTGCGGGAACTGTAAAATCGCTCTTTCAATTCCTCATTAAAGGATACTGTTTGAAGCGTTCTAATTGATTGCGCAACTGTTAATCTTTCAATTCCTCATTAAAGGATACCTGGATAAAAATTATCAAGTGTTGCGAATGGCAAGAAAACTTTCAATTCCTCATTAAAGGATACTGCTGGTTTTGACGGTTACATAGGTGACGCAATAACTTTCAATTCCTCATTAAAGGATACGTGCAGAAAATTTCACACATTTCATACTCATGCTTTTCACTTTCAATTCCTCATTAAAGGATACATAAATTTCAAATAATACTAAATGTAACAAGTATTTACCTTTCAATTCCTCATTAAAGGATACGCTAAGTGCTGGCAAGAAATATTTGGGTTTATTCTGCTTTCAATTCCTCATTAAAGGATACTATAATTTGGTTTTGGTTGTTTTTGGAATTTCTTGCTTTCAATTCCTCATTAAAGGATACAACAATGTAATCATCACTTCACCTATCGACTCTAACTTTCAATTCCTCATTAAAGGATACTCGAATTCAAGAAAATCCGTTGGCTAGAAATTAACTTTCAATTCCTCATTAAAGGATACCTGGTAGAGGTGGTAGGCGATGGCGAAGCTTAAAGTAACTTTCAATTCCTCATTAAAGGATACCCTAAGAGAGGCCAACTTTTTGAGTTGGCTTACGACTTTCAATTCCTCATTAAAGGATACCAAAGTGACGTCCAGAACAAACTGACAAAGAGTGTCGCTTTCAATTCCTCATTAAAGGATACGTCTCTAACTGTAACAGTTATAGCAAATAGCGTCGCGGCACTTTCAATTCCTCATTAAAGGATACACTGCGCTGCACCCAGTTACTTGTCGCTACCTCAGGCTTTCAATTCCTCATTAAAGGATACCGGCAGCTGAGGATGAGGATATAATAATAACACCACCTTTCAATTCCTCATTAAAGGATACTACATGCTTGCAACGTCTAACACTAAGACGTTTTCTTTCAATTCCTCATTAAAGGATACTAGCACGTACACGAATAAGCGCGGTTGAACAACGGATACCTTTCAATTCCTCATTAAAGGATACTGAAGGTTGCACTACTAACAATTGCAACCACAACACACACTTTCAATTCCTCATTAAAGGATACCTATAGTATATGCGCCGATTATTATCGCCGTCGCTAATACTTTCAATTCCTCATTAAAGGATACAGTGAAGGACGCTGAACAAGCTTATAGCGAAAACTTCTTTCAATTCCTCATTAAAGGATACTGTTTTTTAATGAGCACAAAATACACTTTTCTTCGCTTTCAATTCCTCATTAAAGGATACCGCAAATACTGCAAAGTATTAGCGGTATTGGTAATCTTGTCTTTCAATTCCTCATTAAAGGATACCTGCGTACGCAGGTAAACTGTTGGGGTTTTGACCCCAAGCTTTCAATTCCTCATTAAAGGATACTGGGGTTCAAAAATCAAGGGTTGGTGTAAAAGAGGGAGACTTTCAATTCCTCATTAAAGGATACCAGAATACAGCCAGCTCAGCTATCAACGCACTAGTATCCTTTCAATTCCTCATTAA
>Ga0081529_118620_pt1 | contig 14327 bp, 15 predicted proteins | sample EchGeymetagenome_FD_71012 | JGI IMG/M metagenome (GOLD analysis project Ga0081529, IMG submission 71012) | Ferrous microbial mat and aquatic microbial communities from Echinus Geyser, Yellowstone National Park, USA - transect B T=78-80 C v2... ...
CAAATATTCTTTCTTCTTTCATTTTGCATCTCACACTGAATAATCTTTATTAGTTCTCCAAGCTGTCCTATAGCTTATGCCTAATTTTTCCGCCCATTGTGATAACTTCATGGTAATAATATAAAACAAAAGCATAAGTTTGTCAATAGAAAAACATAAAAGAGTATCAAATCATAGACTAGTTCTTAGACGATCTCATAAAGTAGTAAGCTGTGAACTAAAATATTTAAATATTCAACATATACCCGTTTTCTCTTAGCCATCTGTCTTTTTCTTCATAGTCTGGCATTAAAACTTTTACTTTACTCCAAAAGTTCTTGCTGTGATTTTTTTCTTCTAAGTGAACTAATTCATGAATTACTACATAATCTATTACAGACAAGGGAGCCATTATTAGCCTCCAAGTAAAGTTTAGATTTCCAAGGCTGCTACAAGAACCCCATCTTCTTTGTGCGTTTGTTATGTTTATTTTACTGTAAGTACAGCCTTTTATTTTGGCGTAAAATTCTACCCTTTCAGATATTTTTTCAAAAGCTCTTTCTTTATACCAATCAATAAATACTTCTCTTGCTTTATGCAAATGGCTTTCTGAAAGATGAAAATATTTGTCTTTTAGTATTAAAGGCTCTTCTTGGTTTTTTATTATGTTTAAGCGGTAATGTTTTCCTAAGTATAAAAATCCTTCTCCGTTTACAAATTCTTTTTCTTTGAATTTTGGGTCTCTTGATTGTATTTTTTTTATTTTCTCTTCAATCCAAGATTGATTTTTTAAAATTACTTTGTTTATTGTTTCATTGGTTGCTTGTTTTGGTGCTTTTATTATGATCGTTCCCCTGTCTGTAATTTGTATGGCAATGCTTTTTCTGTCTGACCTTATTATCTTTTCTACTATTAAGTTAATTTCTTTTACCATGTATGTTCCATGCAAGCTCTAATAGTTTTTGAGTAATTTCATTTCTCTTGTCATAAATATTAGGAAATATATTTTCTTTTTCAAGAAGAAAATCTCTTATGCGACTTTTTAAACGGTTTTGTTTATGTTCAGAATCCCAAAAATCTACTTTTTTTGTTTCTTTTTCTATCAATGATATTATATCCTTTGTTAGTTCTATTAAAGCATCTATCTCTTTGTCTGAAAGCTCTGTAATGTTTTTCTTGTCGTAAAGCTCTTTTTTTATTAATCCTAAGAATGGCATCTCTTTTTTTGGGTCTAATCCGAACGTCTCTTCAGAAGCTCTACCTATTTTTAGCTGTTCTCTCAAAGATTCAAGTTCGTTTGCTAAATTTTCCCAGCTTTCTTTGTAATGCTCTAAGATATTTTTTAATCTTTCTGAAAATCTTTCATAGAACTCTGGGTCTTCTTGAAAGTGGTTTTCTATGTGTTCATAGATAGCATGTTCTAACTCTTTTGCTCTTTGTTTTGGTGTTTTTTCTTTTTTAAGCTTTTCTAAAAACTCATCACTGAGTATAGGGGTTGGTGGGACTTTTGGGTCTATTCCTTTTGATATTAGATGTTCTTCTATAATGCTCCTAAGTTTGTTAGGAGCATCGCTTATGCTTAAATTGGGATCTCTGTATCTGTTTCTTGCTGTTTCTTTTATAAAGCTTAGTAGTTTTAGGTCTGGTAGATACTTTAAAGCTTCTTTATCTGGAAAGAGTTTATCTAATGCTCTGTTAAAACTTCTAAATAAGTTTATAAACTCATTTCTTTTCTCTTTATCTTCAAGTAGGTCTATACAATCATCTTTATTGTCTCTCCAGTTTGATATTTGGTTTTTATTGAAAAATTCATCTATCTTGTTTTGATAGTGTTTAGCTTCATCTTTGATTTTAGCTTTGTTTATGATTGTTTGGCTTATTTCTTCAATATCTTCATCGGCGTATATTGATAGAGAATCTTTTAGATTTTTTAACACTCCTACGTAATCTACAACGTATCCGCAGCTTTTTCCTTCGTATGCTCTGTTTACTCTTGCGATTGCTTGCAAAAGGTTGTGGTCTTTTATTACGTTATCAAGATACATTGCTTGCTCTATTGGTGCATCAAATCCTGTTAGTAGCATTTGATTTACTACAATTATGCCAACGTCCCCTGTTATTCCGCTTTCATCTTTTTTGTTAAATGGTGTTTTAAAGCTTTTGATGTTTTTTTGATGTTCGTTTGGGTTTGTGTATTCATCTTTAAAAATGCTTGGGTCTTCGTTGTTTGAACCTTTTGAGATTACAACGGCTACTTTTAATCTTTTTAGAGTTTCTATATCTATCTTGGTTGGGTTATTTTCTTCAAGCTGTTTTATTTTTTCTTTTATTGCTTCTTCAAGGGCTTCTTTGTATCTTACCGCTGCAAGCCTTGAAACTGCTACCACCTGGGCTTTAAAACCGTTTGGAAATATGCTATTAACATAGTGCTCTATCATATCCTTTGCTTTTTCTTTTATTACCTCTTGGGCTTCTAAGTAGGATCTCCAAGTATACTTTCCAAGTATTTCTCGTTTTTCTTCGTTGTCTGCATATTTAAAAACTTCTTCAAATTTTACGTTTGCTTTTTCTTCGTCTATTAGTTCTGCTGAGTGGGTTCTTCCTTCGTAAATTATACCTACCGTCACGCCGTCTTCTATTGCTTGTCTTATTCCGTATTTGTCTATATACTGTCCGAATGTAAGCTCTGTTTTTTCTATCGGGGTTCCTGTAAATGCTATTTTTACCGAGTTTGGAAGTGCTTTTCTTAAGTTTGCTCCAAGTAGTTTATACTGGGTTCTGTGAGCTTCATCTATCATAACAAGAATGTTTTCTGATGTGTTTAATACTGGAAATCCTTTTTTAAGGTCTGATTCTCTGAATTTATGCACCATTCCCATTATTAGGTCTGGTGTGTTTGTTTTTAGAAGTTCTTTAAAGTGTTCTATGTTTTTTGCTTGGTGGACTGTAAAGCCAACGCTTTTTGATGTATCAAGGAGTTGTTTTTCAAGCTGTTCTCTATCTGTAATGAATACTATTTTGAATTTACTAAGTTCTGGGTCGTGATAAAAAGCTCTGACCGTTTGCATCATTGTAAGGGATTTGCCTGAGCCTTGTGTATGCCATACTATACCACTTTTTTCTTCTGGGTTTTTTCCTTTTTTGATTTTCTCTATGATTTTGTTGACCGTTCTAAATTGTTGATATCTTGGGGCTACTTTTTTAATGCCCCCTTTGTCATCTTCAACAAATAATATAAAATTTCTTATAATGCTTAGTAGGTTATTTTTTGAAAGCATTCCTTGGACTAATATGTCTTGGCTTGTAGGGTTTTTGTTTGCAATGTTTGGTATGTCTGATAATGAGTAGGGGTATGGGTCTTTCCATTCATAAAAATGTTCTGGGCTTGATGTGATCGTGCCGTATTTTGCTCTTTGGTTGAATGTGGCTATCATAAAAGCGTTATAATAAAATAGTTTTTCGTTTCCTTCTTTTTCTCCTCGCCTATTTGAATATCTCATTAGCTGTTTGATTGCTTCGCTCATTGGGTCTGAGATTGCAGAGGATTTGCATTCTATTACAACAAGGGGCAATCCATTTATAAAAAGCACAATATCGGGAATTATGTGTTTTTCTGTGCCGGGTACGTTTAGTTTGAATCGAGATATTGCTATAAATGTGTTGTTTTCTGGGTTTTTAAAATCTATAAATCTAACTGTTGGGCTTTTTTCTCCTGTTTGTCTGTTTTCTTGGACTGATGTATTTTCTAAAAGTAGGTCATGTATTTCTTTGTTTGCTTCAAGTAGAGAGTTTGCTTGTGGTGTTGTAATTTTTCTGATTACTTCTTTTATTTGGTCTTCTTCTATCCATGGATTTATTTTTTTAATTGATTGGGCTAATACGTTTTCAAGTATGACTTCTTTAAAGGTTTCTCTGAATTTTTGGCTTTCGCCGTAATTAGGCTCACCATTACTATTGAATGTTAAAATCTCTTTTACATTTTCGGGGTTATCTTTGCTTTGTCTGTAAATCTTCCATCCCAACTGTTGTAATTGGGCAAGGAAGGGATTTTCTACATAGTGTTCTTCATCAAGTTTGGAATACATGTTTACTCCTTTTCAAGAAGAAATTTTTACGTTTTTTAGACATATATAGCTTCCTCAATGATGAAAGGTTTTATGCGGGGATTTATAGCCGATTTAATCACAAGGTCAACCTTTTTACCAAAAAGTTCTTCAAGATAGAATTTCAAGTTCATGTAATTATCAAAAGTCTTCCAGCCTTCTTTAAAATCAACTATGAGATCTACATCACTATCCTTCCTTTGTTCACCTCTTGCATAAGAGCCAAAGATAGCAATTTCAATTACTCCAAACTTTTCTGCTAAATAATTTTTACGTTCTTGTAAAATTGCTTGTATATCTCTGTTCATTTTCTTTCTCCTCAACAAGGTGGTTAACTCTAACTTTTCCTGTTAATAGGTCTTGCATAAGTCCTTGTTTTATTTTTTGTAGTTTTTCTTTGTACTGCTCTTCTTTTTCAATTGTTTGGTCTATTTGTGTGAGTATTTCGGCTATGCGTTGCTGTTCTGGGAGTGGAGGGAGGGGGATATATAATTTAGAATATTCTGAAATCCAAAATCTTTTATGTTCACTTCCGGGTTTTACTCTTATCATTTGCATTGTATTAAATACATAAAATAAGTTAATGTTTTTATCCTTTGCTTTTAAAAGCTTTGTCGCAGATGATTTAATTTTAAATGGAAAATTAACAAATCTTGAATCTGTTGTAAAATCATCAAATAGAATAACTGGTAAGGCATCATATATTCCAAAGTTATCGCTTGTATAACCTAAAATAAATGTTTTTCCTGCTGTTAATACAGGTGTACCTGATTTATCTTCATAATTTTCTGTTGAAACAATATATTTTTGAGGTTGCTCATATTCAATCACTTCCCCCAATCTTACCACTTCCCACTCTTCTGGTATCCTGCCAAGTGGGGAGCCTTTAAACTTATGAGTTTTTTCGCTTCTTATGTTGCCGTTTTCGTCTATGCCTTTGGTGAGTAAATCCTGCATCAAGCCCTGTTTTATGCGTTTGTATTTTTCTGTAATCTTGTCTGTCTTTTCTATAGCATTGTCAATTGTTTCAAGAATTTCAGCTATTTTTTGCTGTTCGGGTAGCGGGGGGAGAGTTACAATAAAATTAGTTAATTGATTAAACTTTAAGGCTACACGTGTTGTTCCTTTAATTTCTTTGTAAATTTGTCTTTTTATCTCCACAGAATTATTCAATAAGTATTTTAGATAATCTCCGCTGTATCCTTCTTTAACTTGAAAGACAAAATAAGCTGGGCTAACTAAACCTACGGGAACATCTTCCAATCTATTAAAAACGAAAGTTTCATCATCACTCATAGAACGATATGTAAATTCTCCTTTTTTAATCATTTTATAATTTGAAATGTCTTTACTTGCCACAATTCTATTAAAATATTCATCTTGGAGATAAATTCCTTTTCTGGAAGATGTCAATATTGGTAAATTCTTGTTATGCTTATTTTTTTCTTTTACTTCTTCAATCACCTCTCCCAACCTTACCCACTTCCAACCCTCTGGCAAATCTTTAAACTCTTTATCACCACTCATAATTAAATCACCTCTAAACAAAATAAACTGCGTGCAATAAAATCAAAAACACCACACACAAAAATTTTTGCGTGCATTACACCACACACAAAACAATCTTTAAGCATTTATAATATCCAATATTTTAGCAAATTCATAAACTGCTGGATTGTTGCCTTTTGAAGGAGTTCTTAAAATTATCAAATTAGAATACACCAATTTATTAAGAACCTCTATTCCCGACTTTTTTGGAGCTTTTATTAATTCTAAAAACGATTTAGTATCAATAACAGGTTGCTTAAAAAACGCATCAAGAGCAGGAATAGCATATTGAGATTTAGTCGCTTGTATAAATCTATCTTTCATCTCATTGTAAAGATTTAAAAGCTTTTGAGCTTTATCGATATTTATTTTAGCCTGTTGTATTACTGCCGTCAAAAAGAAATCTATCCAGCCAGACCAATCACCATCTTTTGTTATCATTAGCAACCTATCATAATACTCATCTCTATTTTTTTCAAAATACTCACTCAAATAAAAACTTGGCCTTAATATTAGGCTTTTCCAATACAAAAACAAAGGAATTATAAGACGCCCAACTCTACCATTGCCATCTTCAAAAGGATGAAGAATTTCAAACTGAGCATGCAATAAACCAAGCTGGACTATTTTATCAGGATAATCATCAGATTTTAAAAACTTATCCCAGTATTCAAGATGCTCTGGCAAAATAATAGGGTCTGGTGGTATGTATCTTGCATTTTCAATTGGTGTTCCAGGTGTACCAATCCAATTTTGAGATTTCCTAAACTCACCAAGCAGTCTATTTCTTCCTCTAACATTAGTTAATAAAATCTTTTGGAGTTCTTTAATTAAAGATAGTGATAAATCTCTATACTCAATTGCCTGTGAGCCATAGATTAAAGCCTTTTTATAGTTTAAAACCTCTTTTAAATCCTCTTTTAAAGATGGAGATATGTTTTTAGGAGTTATGCCAGCCTCTTCTTTTAAAACATCTTCAAAAGTTGTTTGAGTTCCTTCAATCCTGCTTGATAATACAGCTTCATTTGTGATTAACGGAGCAAGTAAGATATCTGGATTTGGCAATGCTCTTAATATTCCATCAAATAGAGCTACTCCCCTGTTTGCTTCTACTATCTTTTTTATAAATGGCTCTAAGGTTAAATCTTTTGGTGGAAACTCTGCCGGTATGTATGGCTTTGATTTACTCATTAACATATCCCAACTTTTCTAAAAACTCATCTAACTTTTTAACTTCTAAATCTCTCTCAGCTTCAAGCTCTTTTAAAGAAACCTTATACTTATCCCAAAGATTTTCAAAAATCTTTATTAGCTCTTTCTTTTGGGCATTTAAATACCTTTCAAGATGCTGTTTAGCGGTTTGATAGATTTTGTCTAAAATTAACTCTTTAGCCTCTTCCTCGGATATGGAATTTCTTTTTTCTTTTACTGCTTTAATTAAATTATCATTTATCTGTTTTATTTGCTTGTTGATATCTTTCTGCTCTTTTTCTTTTTTCTCAATATCTTTAAGCAAAGCTTCCCATTTTTCAGCCTCTTTGATAGATTCTTGATTGTTTGTTTTTAAATCTTTAATAAGAGCTTTTAGATATGTTTTTACTTTACTGACTGATTTTTCGCCTTGGTCTTCTTCGTCCCAGTCTTCAATCTCTTCTAAAAGCTCATTTAGCTCTCCTTCAATTTCTGATTTTTTTGCTTCAATCTCTTCTAATGTTTCTAAATCTTCTTTAAAGAAAGCTTCTTTAATTTTTTGGTCATCTATGATTAAGCTACTCCATCCTGATGTTATAATTGTTTTAAAGTCATAGCTTAAATCTTCCCACCAGTTAACAAAAATACCAGTCAATTTAAACTCATCTAAAACATTCAAAGGAATAAACTTATCTTTTAAGCTGTTTAAAGCTCTAATTCTAAACGCCCAAAGATTTTTACTGTTTGGAAAGCTTTCAATCTCGCCTTTTATTTCTTCCCACCACTGGTTAAGCTTTTGATGATGCAGATAAAACACATCATTTACACTCTCATCAGAATCTATAATCTCTTTTATCTGGCTTTTATCTATCAAATCATGTTTAAAATCAAACGAGCTTTCATCTTTTTCTATAAAGATTTTAAATATATCAAAATTTAGTTTGTCAATTTGAGATTTGTAAAGCTCTACTTCATTCTTAGGTACGCTTCCCATTATATGATGATGGACGTTTTCAATTTCTGGCTCTGGAGAGTTATCAACGTATCTTCTGATGTTTAGGTTAAAGTCGTTTTCTTCAATCTCTTTAATATCTACCAATCTTGAATATTTAGGTATTTCTAATTTTTTCTCAAAGACTGTAACGATTTTTTCAATATCTTCATGTCTTAAATAGTTTTGATTTCTTCCTTCTCCATATTCCTTATCTGCATTTATAAACAATATTTTGTTTTTAAGCTCTTTTGGTTTGTTTTTGTTAATAACTATAATGCAGGCTGGAATGCCTGTGTTGTAAAATAGCTTTGGAGGTAGTCCGATGATTGCTTCAATCAAATCATCTTTAATAATACCTGTTCTAATTACCTTTTCTTGACCACCTCTAAACAGCACTCCATGAGGCATAACGGTTGCCAATATTCCATTGTCTTTTAAGCTTGCTATCATATGCTGTAAAAACATTAAGTCTGCTTTTTTGCCTTTCTCTGGAGCAAAGCCATACTTAAATCTCTCTTCAAACTTCATGTTTGCTCTTGAGTAATTTTGAGAAAATGGAGGATTTGCGAGAATTCTATCAAATCTTTTTATGTATCCATTTTCTATATGTTTTGGTTCTGTCAAAACATCTTCATTCTCTATGTGGGCATCAGGTATACCGTGAAGTATCATGTTCATTTTACAAATTGACCAAGTAACACCGTTTAATTCTTGTCCATAAAGTCCTAAGTTGGTAGGGTCTTGTCCTATCTCTTCTACATAATTTCTCGCTTCAATGAGAAATCCACCAGAGCCAACCGTAGGGTCGTATATGGTCATTCCTTCTTGCGGCTTTACAAGTCTAACCATTAAAGTTTTTACACCTGCGGGAGTATAAAACTCTCCGCCTTTTTTACCAGCCGAGTCGGCAAAATCTTTTAAAAGGTACTCATAAGCTGCACCGAGCAAGTCAGGAAATTCAAAATCTTCATTTCTCAATCTATACTTGTTAAAATGATGAATAAGGTCAATAAGTTGTTGGTCTTTTAGCTTTGTTCTGCCTTTTACAGCGTTAAAATCTATATGTCTAAGAACACCTTCAAGGCTTAGATTGGCTTCTTCTAACGATATAAGAGCTTTATTTAGTTGGTCTCCTATATCTTCTTTTAAGTTTAAGATATTTTGCCATCTTGCCCTTTCTGGAACAAAGAAAGTATCTTCATAAGAAATAGGATCTTCTATTAAACTTTGTATCTTTTCTTCTGAATAGCCTTTTTGTCTGTATTTTGCTATAAGCTCTTCCCTCTTTGCTTCAAATTCATCGGAAACACGCTTTAAAAAAAGCATACCAAATATATACTCTTTATACTCCGAAGCATCCATCTGACCCCTTAATATATCAGCAGCTTTAAACAAATGTTCTTCAAGCTGTCTCAATGTAATTTTGTTTTCATTCATCGCTTATACTCCTTAACTATTTAATTGTTTAAGCACCCACAAAATAACCTTTTTCCAATAGTAGTCCTGAAGTTCCGTTACTCTTCTTCATATCTATTATAGCATTCTTGGTTTTCTTTTGTAAAAACAGGGTTGTGTGGAATCTTTTCTCTAAACATTCCAAAGTCAAGACAGCAGACTAAGTTATGCTATAATATATATATGCCCATAGACGAAGCTTATAAGACCAAAGACCTAAAAAAACTTTTAGACTTAAAAGCTTATATCGAGCCTATTATAAAAGAAGAAATTGAAAACATAGATGAAGACGATTTGGAGTTTGGATACTCTTTTGAAAAAGAACTTGACAAAAACCTTTGGGACGAGGCCGTAGAACAAAACAACTACTACGATGTAAAAACAGAAATATTGGAACACCACGACGGAGTTTATCTAAAAAGCACATTTGTAAACTCAATAGAAAATATAACTGCAGAAAGGTACGTAAATATAAGATCAAACGCAAAAATAGAAATCTCTTACAGATGCTTTATAGATGTAGACAACATCAAAGCTATAATAGAGAAAAAAGATAAGTTTAAAATCACTTTAAAAAGTGGATGATTTATTTTTATCGGTAGGGGATTTATCAGCTGCTAACTATGTAGTAAATATATTAAAACATTTAAAAGATAAGCATCTAAACATATCAGGTATAACAGACACACGCATGGAAGAGCTTGGAGTAAAATCTATAGCCAACATAAAAGATTTAAATTTGGTGGGCATAATAGAAGTCCTTCCAAAGGTTTTTAAGATAAAAAAGATATTAAATCTTGCTTTAGAAAAAGCCAACAACTCAAGATGGGTGATGCTTTGCGATGCTCCTGGGTTTAACTTCCGTCTTATGAAAAGCCTAAAACACAACCATATAATATATTTTATATCTCCTCAGGTATGGGCTTGGAAACCTCAAAGGATAAAAGAGATTGTAAAGTATGTAAGACATCTTATCGTTATACTTCCATTTGAGCTTGATATATATAAACCCTATGAAAACGAGCACTTTAATGTCCACTATTTTGGTCATCCACTTCTTGATATAATAAAACCCTCAAGCGTGCAAAAAGAAAACACAATAGCTATGCTCCCAGGTTCTAGAAACTCTGAGTTTAAAAGACATATTGGGCTTTTAGAAGAGCTATCTTATTATATATATAAAACTTTTCATATGAAAAGCCTAATACCAATAGCAAGCACGGTAGATTATCCAATATACAAAAAAGATTATATAGAAACCACGAAAGAAAGTTCTTTGGATGTGATGAGAAGGGCAAAGTTTGGCATAATAGCCTCTGGGACAGCTTCTTTAGAAGCATCACTTTTAGGACTTCCTCATATAATATTTTATAGATTAAATCCAATAACCCTTCAAATAGCAAAACGCCTTGTAAAATCAAAATACATAGGCCTTCCAAACATAATAATGGATAAAGAGATAATACCAGAGCTCATACAACCATCAAAAGAAGATATTATAAACGTTGTAAGCTCTTACTTAGAAAACCCTTTAAAGGTAAACTCTATGAGAGAAAACCTTTCTTTTTTAAGAGAAAAACTTGGCCCAGAAAATGCTACCCAAAGAATAGCAGATTTTATAGAAAATATTTTAAAATCGGGGTAGCAGGACTCGAACCTGCGACATTCGGCTCCCAAAGCCGACGCTCTACCACCTGAGCCACACCCCGTAGTATATACATTATAGCACAATTTTTAATTTTGTAAAGAGGTTTTTTATAATTTTTTATAATATAGCACTCTATTAGCCAATACCAAGCTCTTTTAACTTTCTCCAAAGAGTGGTACGGTGTATACCAAGCATTTTTGCTGCCAAACTCTTGTTGTAATTTACCTTTTCTAAGACAGCCTTTATCCTTTCTTTTTCTTCTTGCTGTTTATGGTTGTTGCTTTGAAAATCTAAACTTATATCTTCGATATTTATTATGCTACCTCTACATGTTATTACAGCCTTTTCTATAATATGCTCTAATTCTCTGATGTTACCTGGAAAATCATAACCAAGGAGCATTTTTATAGCATCACCAGATATTGATTTTACCCTTTTTGAATAGAGTTTTGAATATTTTTCTATAAAATTATTTATTAAAAGCGGTATATCTTCTTTTCTTTCTCTAAGAGGGGGTAGATATATGTTCACGACACTTAACCTATAATAAAGATCTTCTCTAAAACGCCCTTGTCTCATAAGCTCTTTTATGTTTTTGTTGGTGGAAGCTATAATCCTTGTATTTGTCTTTCTAGGGGTGTTTGAGCCAAGCCTTTCAAATTCTTTTTCTTCTACAAGGTGGAGAATTTTTGCCTGTAAGCTCAGTGGCATATCCCCTATCTCATCCAAAAACAAAGTTCCGCCATCAGCTATCTCCGCTTTACCGGGTTTATCTTTTGTGGCCCCTGTAAAAGCTCCTTTTACATATCCAAAAAGCTCTGCCTCTAAGAGGTTCTCTGGTATAGCAGCACAGTTTACTTTAACAAAAGGAGCATCTCTTCTTGGGGACAAGAGATGTATGTATTTTGCCAAAAGACTTTTGCCTGTGCCGGTTTCTCCTTCTATAAGCACGTTTACATTGTGCTCTGAACAAGATTTCACTAAATCAAGTAATTTTTGAAATGTTGGGCTTTTGGTAAAAATGTAATCTAGTTTATCGCAAAAAGACATATTATCTTGCTGGATCACATAAAAAGATACCACATAACCAAAACCAAGATTCATAGGGGATACAAGCGTTGATGCTTTTTGCCTACCACACGGAGTTTCTATGTATACATCTGTTCTTTCTCCTTGTGGAGGAAACTCTTCTAAACTCAGATTCACAAGCTCTTTTATATGCCTTCCTATCAAAGATTCTTCACTGGTTCTACAAAGCATTTTTTTGGCTATATTGTTGTGCTCTACTATATAACCGTTTTCATCCAAAACAAGTATTGCCTCTACTATAGAGTTTAAAATTGTTTCTTTGTAGGTTTTTTGTCTTTGAGATTCTAATATACAAGAAACTACGTTGCTTACATCTTTAAAGACCTCCACTACCCCCTCGCATTTATCACCATTAAAAAGAGGGCTCATACTCCAACAAGCATGAACATCTGTGTTGGTTTTTATATCGTAAACCTGCACGCTTTCTCTCTCTTCCAAAACAAGCTTTAAAGGACAAGAATTACATATACTAAAAAGTCCTTTACAAAAATCGTTTTCTTTTACGTCAAGAAGCTTTTTAGCAGAATCGTTGGCATAAACTATCTTATAGTCTAAGCCTATTACCAAAACCCCGTCAAGAAGCTCATCGAATATACTAAAATCCATAAAACATATTAAGCATTCCAATCCACAGGTACGCTACCCATCATCCTCAAACTCTCCTCAAAAGCTCCCATATATTTCATAGCTGTTATCATAGAACCCTTAAACTTTAACTTCTTTGTAAGCATGGCAGCTTTTGGTCCCATTTGCCCTGTAGCAAGCGATTTCCAATCTTCCAATGTAGCCCACATTTCAAAATCGTAATCTTTACCGTCTGCCATTCCACAGCTTATAGCCTCTCCATTTTTTATTATAAGCTCTACCGCTTCATTATCTTTAGAGATTATATAATATTTTAGCTTAGCAGAGAAGTTTTTAAGATCATTTTTAAGTTTCTCGTTTTTGTTCCATTGGTCTTTGTAAGCTTTTATAAAATCATAAGATAAAAATTTATACATAAATTCCACTCCTAAACAAAAAATGTGGGGGCTTCCCACCCCCAGTAACACCATAAACCTTAGGAAGAAAGAGCTTTGAACACTTCGTTAAAAGATACTTCGTCGTTGTTTACAAAAACGCCAACACCCTTTCCAACGCAAACAGAGTACTTTGGACCAGTAAGAGCAAAGCCTACAAGAGGAGTCCACTCTTTGCCAGACATGGCTGTATAACCTTGGGTTTGCATCTCAGCCATCATCATATTGGCAGCACACATCATAGCTGCCATAGCAGCTTCTTCTTCATTTATGTTGCCTTTGTAAGCCAATAGTTTACCATCCTGAGAAAACTCACCAGCTGCCCATACACCTTTTATGCTTAAAAGTTGATCAAGGTTTGCCATATTACACCTCCTTAAATATATTTTGATAGTACTTCAAAGGTCTTGTCAAAATCAGCTTTTGAAAGTTCCAAAAACACACCTACGTTGCCGAAAATACAAGCTACATACTTACCACCAGCCACCGCAAAGCCCTCTACTGGATAAAAACCGCCTTTGCCAGTGTAAGTGCTCCAGCCTTTAGCCTGCATATTACCCATAAGCTTGTTGGCAGCACACATCATAGCTGCAATTTCGGCAGATTTCTCATCAAGATCCCCGTAGTAGGCTACCAACCTACCATCGTCTGCAAACTCGCCCGCTGCCACAGCACCCGGGAGAGTCATGAGCTCTTTTAGCTTGCTAACTGTAGCCATAAGTCACACCTCCTAACGTTTGATACTATTTATGTGGCAAACATCGTGCCATCACAATGTAATAAACTTTTAATAATAAACCATTGACATTCTAATGACTTTAAAAAATGCTAATGTTTCATGTTGCATCAATGTTGCATCAATGTTGCAATAGATGTTATTTAAGTGTTTCTTCTATTATAACTTTTGTTTTATCAAAAGCTACAAACTCATATAAGCCGTCTTCAAGCTTTTTAAAATAAGATGGAACAAGTGGAACTTTGCCCTTACCACCAGGTAAATCTATAGCGTAAGTGGGTATACCAAACCCGCTTAGTCTTCCTCTCATATAATCCATTATTTCTAAGCCTTTTTCTATAGAGGTCCTAAAATGAATTGTGCCTGTGATGGGATCACAGTGGAAAAGGTATTGAGGTTTTACCTTTATACTTAAGAGTTTTCTCATTAGTTCAAGCATCGTTTCTTTGTCATCGTTTACACCTTTTAAAAGTACAGCTTGATTGTTTACTGGCACACCAGCCTTTAGCAGATTTCTTATAGCTACTTTGGCATCTTCTGTGATTTCGTTTGGATGGTTAAAATG
>Ga0081529_107585_pt1 | contig 14311 bp, 8 predicted proteins | sample EchGeymetagenome_FD_71012 | JGI IMG/M metagenome (GOLD analysis project Ga0081529, IMG submission 71012) | Ferrous microbial mat and aquatic microbial communities from Echinus Geyser, Yellowstone National Park, USA - transect B T=78-80 C v2... ...
CACGCAAAGTTATACATAATGCACAACAATAATGCCTACATAGCACTAATAGGCTCCTCAAACCTAACGAAGAGAGGACTCACGGTTAATTTCGAGGTTGACGTAATGCTCAAGGGCGAGGTAACGGATAGCTATTACGAGCAATTACTTAAAATATTCAACACAATATGGAACGCATCAAGACCAATAACACAAAACGACCTAGCTCTCCTCCAATCAATAAATAAAAACGTTAAAGTAACCATAACTAGGAACGAAATAATACGCATTGAACACCAAGCACTTAAACTACTAGGCATAAATAAGGACGCATTGATTAAGTGCAAGAGCACAGATAAGGAAGATAGAAAACAATGCATAAACACAATCTACAACAAACTAAGGAGATTCACCCAAGGCAACGCACTCCCAGAACAAGCATTTAGAACAGAAATAAGTAAGAACGCACATATTGAGAAACTAGGCAAATTATGCCATGAAGCCCCATCTGAATGGTTTCTTGGGATACCCTGTATAATGATCTATATAGCTTACGAACTAGGTCGAAGCGGGAAAACTTACGATACAGGCATAAGCTTTTACGAAGACATACTCGAGAAATCCCTTAATCAGACTAGAAAAATCAAAGGCGTTAAAAACGATGTAATCAATTTCATAACGCAGGAATTAGATAGAGTTAGAAACGATAAAGAGTACAGGGAGCAGGTCATCGAACGTAAAATAGGCGCCACAATACTACCACTAATCCTAGCCCTACCAAGAAACTGCAACATAACAGGCATATTCAAGAGAAACAGATACGAAAGAAAAATAACATGCTAATACACCTACACAAGGCACCATAAAGAGGGCAGTAGAAATAGAAATAAACCTAACCCTCAGGAAACTGAGGAACTCCAAATCTCTCTGGCAATGCACAGGCCGGTACTGGTCGTCCCTGTACATGGGCCAGGGCGTTGTGTTGCTCCTCGGGTGGTGTTATTGGGTCTTGTTGGGTCGGTAATTTTATTAATTGTTTTGTGGTTGATTGTTTTAATGCCTACGTTGCTTGAGCGTGGTATCCCAATCGATGTCATCAATGATTACTCCAGTGTTGAGAAGGGCCCAGGCAGATCACCGCATTGGGAGATGGTCTTCTGGTGGACTAGGAAACCACTGGCCGGTGCCAGGGCAATAATCGCAGCATCACTCCTACAAGACAACGCCTACCAAAACATGGAGCAATTCCTAAACGACCTATTCCCATGCAGGGGCGAGAAGAGGACAGTACATAGTTGCAACCCATCACAACGATTAATCGAGAAGCTCAGGGGGAAGAGACTGCTTGATCCGTTTGCCGGCTTTGGTTCGATACCGCTTGAGGCTTCGAGGCTTGGTGTTGATGCTGTGGCTGTTGAGTTGTTGCCGACAGCCTACGTGTTCCTAAAGGCAGTACTCGAGCACCCAAGGCTCTTTAGGGACAGGTTCATAGAGGTTGATGGGAAGACCATAAAGGAGTTAGGGCTTGAGGACGTCGCCAAGCAATTCAGCGGTAAGAGGGAGGTGAGTGAGTCTGGTAGGTACAGGGTGCCTATGCTCATTTATGATGTTGCCAGGTGGGGTTCATGGATAATCAACAGGCTCAGGGAGGACCCAGTGATTAAGGAGCTGTATGACGCCGATGTGTACATTGGTACGTGGGAGGTCAAGTGCCCAGTGTGTGGTAGGTACACACCGTTGGTTGGCAATTGGTGGCTAGCAAGGGTGAAGAGGGGCAATAGGGATTACGAGAGGCTTGCCTGGATGGAGTGGCAAAACGGTGAAATCAAGGTGGTGGACCTAAACGAACAATGCAGACAGCAGAGGCTGGGGAATTGCGATAACCTAAGCGCCGAGGTAACCACAAGGGGTGAGGAGGGCGGTTCCGTGAGGTGGGCGAACCAGAAGTTCGTTGTGCCGATAAAGAATGTGGATGCAAAGCGCGAGACCGCCCAGTGCCTGTACTGCAGGGCTGAGATAAACCACCGCGTAGTAAACGGTAAGGTGGTTAAGGGCAGTAAGAAGGATGGTGATTGGTATGTGAAGTGGTCGCTCAGGCAGTGGAATGAGAATTACGAGAAGTACCTAAGGGGTGAAATAGCACTTGAGGAGCTGAAGCAATCACCAGCAAGGCCCACACTACTTGTTAAGATTTCTATCAAGGATGGAGACCTACAATTCAAACCAGCAACACAACAGGACACGGAGAGACTGTGGAAAGCCGCTGAGGAGCTAAGGAAAACGTGGGGAGACCCGGATATACCAATAGAAGATACAGCAAAATACGAGGATAGAAGCATATGGGTTATTATATATGGATTTGACAAATGGTTTAAACTATTTAACCCACGTCAACTTCTCACTCTAATTAAGCTGGTCAAATTAATTAGACAGGTAGGGCATGCAGTTGAGGAGGAGAAGCTGAAGGAGAGTTGGAACACCAAAGACGCGAGAAAGTACGCAGAAGCGGTAACGACATATTTAACTATAGCATTGGTAAGATACGTAGACTATAATTGTGTATCTACGATATGGAACTATGGCGGTCAGCTTCCGGCACAGGTGGCTCACGCACTTTCAACCAGAGGCATTGCCATGACTTGGAACTGGGGTGATGTTTCGCCATTTGCTTATATGAGTGGAACTGGCACGTTCCGCACAAACTTAGAAAAGCTCAACAAAGTTATTTCATATCTAGTAGGTGCATTACCGCAAAGTATTACCCCTAAAGTTCTTCTTGACGACGCTTCCGAGCTTTCTAGGCTTGAGGGTGAGAGGTTCGATGTGATAGTGACTGATCCGCCTTATGCTGATGATGTGCCGTATTCGGAGCTTAGTGATTTCTACTATGTCTGGCTTAAGAGGGCTCTCAGTGATGTTGAGAATAATGAATTGAAACCGCGCTTCCTGCCTGAGGCATTCTTCGACGAGTTTGGCTTGGAGATACCGACTCAGTGGCAGAGGTTTGCGCCTAAGGAGGTAAGTGAGAATGAGGGTCGTTGGGAGCACTTCGAGGTGAAGGTCACGTTTGCTGAGTTGTTGACGAGGGCTTTTGCCAATGTCCTACGTTTCCTCAAGGAGGACGGTTTGCTCATTGCGTACTACGTTGCCAAGAAGCCTGAGGCTTGGGCTGCGTTGGTTGATGCTTTGTGGCGTGAGAATGGGCTTGAGCTTGTTGCTGCCTATCCGGTGGAGACTGAGAGTGAGGAGAGTGTTGTTGCTAGGGGTAAGGCTTCGGTTCTCGGTGGTTATGTTTCGGCATGGAAGAGGCGGGTTGGGGAGAGGTCGCTTGATTTGGATGTGGCGAGGGAGGAGGCGTTTAGGGAGGTTGCTTCGAGGCTTGAGGCTAGGCTTAAGGTTTTGAGGGGTAGGAAGGGTGGTGCGACGACGTGGGTTTACTCCTACTTGACTGCCCTGGAGTACTTGACGGCTCATTACCCGGTGCGGCTTGGTGGTGTGGAGCTTGGTTCTGATGGTTTGATGAGGCAGGCTGTTGTGCTTGCGTTTGAGGCGTTGCTGAGGAGTTCCGGTATTAAGTTGACTGATAGGGGTGCGCATGCCTACCTGGCTCTTAGGATTATGGAGAGTGAGAGTGGTCGTGTAGATAGTGATACATTGTCATACGTAGAGAAGGCTGTTGGGCTGGAGCATAAGGACCTAATCGGGCTTGGCTTGATTACGGAGGTTGAGACTGGCGGGCCTAATGTGGCTAAGCGCAAAACATTTGAGGTGTTGGCGCCGCGTAGTGATACTGTGGATGAGGTTAAGAGGGTTTACTCGCTCCAGCGTGGGAAGTCTGCCGTGATTGATTGCCTCAGGCAGCTCCAGCTTAATGCATTAATTAAGTCAGTGGCCAAATGTACCCCTGAGGTTAGGGAGGAGTCCCTTAACCTGGCTAGGGCTTTAATTGAGCTTTCTAAGTCGGGTTTGCTTGATGAGGATGATGTTGACGTAAAGCTTTCAAGGCTGGTTCTTGGTATGGAGTGGTGGCAATGAGTGTTGAGAACTTAAGATTACTCGCCGAGGGGAAGGTAAGCCCTGCCATAGACATATACGAGGTATATAGGGCATTATTCCTAAACGAGAAACCCGAGGAAGTATACAAAATATACTGTGACCTGCAATCATTCTTCTCCATCACGTACGTAACCCCAGCCTTTGAGCATTACATAGAGGATTTCTTGGTGAAACTCAGTAGGGGCGAGAGCGAGGTTTACCTAATGCCTGCCCTGATGGGTGCTGGTAAATCGCACTTCCTAGCCTTAATACTCCACCTTCTAGCCCTTTATAGGCGGTGTAATGGTGTTGGGGATTGCGTTAGTAGGGAGTTGACGAGGTACGGCATCGACATCAAGATACCGTCGATAAGTAAGGTTCCTAGTGTCGCTGTTTTTAGGGGTAGGCAGAGGTTGGGTGATTTCGAAAGGAGGCTTAGGATGACGAAAATTAAGGATGACTTAAGGAGTATTGTTAGAAGTAATGCGCCGTTGGTCATTATTTTTGATGAGACGCAATTCTTCGAGATTGATGAGGGCGATGATTTTATCGCTTGGTTGCAGACACTGGCTGAGGTTGTTCGTGAGGTGCCTGAAGTGTTCTTGTTCGTGTCCTTCTCATTGTTTGCGACAGAGAGGCCGGAGTTGGAGGGTCGTAGATCAATAGATGTTGTGAATAGGGTTAATCCGGTTATTGTTTCGTTGGATACGGTCAGTAATATCTCAGCCATACTCAGGAGATGGGGTGGTATAGCTGTTAGGGATGTTGATTTAGGAACACTAAAGGGTTTGGTTAGTGAGGAGGAGTATAAGCGCCTTGGCTCTGATTTTAAGCAGGTGTATCCCGTTAACCCAAGACTCTTGGATGTCGTTCTTAAATTGGCTGATGAGTCTTTAGTTGAGAGGACGAGGATACAATTAACGAGGGAGCTCCTTAGGACTTTAGCGCGTGCTTATTTAAGCACGAACATGGAGAGGGGAGAATTGATAACCTTTGCCCATTTACCAGAACCTAATGAGTTGTTAATCATAGGTGGTGCATCAGCGGAGCTTTGGAGATCGCTACTGCACGCCTATGATGATGACATTGATGATCTTAAAAATAGGGGCTTAAGCAATCCGACATACAAGGCTGCACTTTCAATGCTTAGGTATACGCTACTTGCAACTTTCCTCTCGAGGTTAATGCCATCGCTTGTACTATACCCCACGGAGCATGACCTACTCATAGGTAGTTACAATAACCTTGATGCTAGTCCTTCAACTCTTAAAGAGGCAATTAATGAAATCGATAGGGAAACACATGTTACAAAGGTTAGGGATAGGTACATCTATTGGTTTTTACGTGATGAGACGCAGGTAATACATGATGTGGCAATTACGTACTCAGACAATGATGGTCTTGATGTAGCTATTAATGAATTAATAAATACTGTTAAGGATAGGTCAGGTGCTTTCTCTGGGGTTTATATTTCAGGAATTAACCCTAACTCATTGGGTAGGGTCAACGTAGTTAGTGATAGGAGTTCTTGGCAAAAAGTGTTCAGTAATAATGATGGGTCCATACTTTCAATAGATGTGCTTGAATTTGGTGTTAACGTGCGGAAAAATAACTTAATCATTATATTACCTAATAATGAGTTGAAAACACCTACGAGGGCTATTGAGATCCTTAGGGATTTTAAGATGGAGGTTAAGGAAGATCGAGGCATTAAAAGCGCAATTATTGACATTGGTAGGATAATAAGGGCTATTGATGAGGTAAACGATAGACCCCTAGACTATTTTCCAGACCTACTTGGGATTGAGGATGAGAATTTTAGGAGGGAGATGGAGGAGCTTTTGAGATCTAGGCTTAACAATAGGAAGTCCATTGCAAGATCTATACTTAAGGATGCGGTTAATTTGTGGCTTAGCAAGGCAGTGATTGGATTCAATGAGCAAATATTTAATAGGCTTGATAATGCCTTAGTTGAGGTTAGTAAGAGAAGGGGGGAGGTCTTGAATAAGATTGCTGAAGATATCTTCAATTATGATTTAATTAAGAGTCGAATTAAGCAGGGCAACTTCATTAGTGTTGGTGATTTATGGAGTCTGTACTTAAATAACTCAGCATTCCCGTCTGCGCCAATAGGCTTTAACGAATTCTTAGATGCCATTAAGGATTACTGTAAGGGCTATAGATGTGTTTTTAAGGTGAATGATAATATGGTGTGGATACCAGAATGCACAGGTAAACGTGAGATACCAAGTTTAGATGAGAATAGTAGTATTGCCCCTATAATTATTGGTAAGGAGACTAAGGAACTTCTCGATTGGCCCATTAGGCAGTTCCTTGAAAAGCTTCGTGAGATGGAGGGAGGTTCTGTCAGGTATTACATTAAGTATAAAAGGCCTAGCGGTGAGGAGGTTAGGATAAGCGTTGACGAGGCACTTTCTGAGAAGGTAAGGAGCGATTGGCAGTTCTTTACGGAGGGTTGTATCGAGAAAGAGGTGATTAAGGCATACATACAAAAAGTTCTGGTTGATGGTATCGAGCAATACATTATTGATAGAGACCCTGGTTCCAAAGTGAGCATTGAGGTCTTAGCGAGTGAGGAGATGAGTGCGGTATCTTATGGTATTAATGGTATTGTGAACAGGGTTGATTCACCAGGTGTTAATTATCAGTTTGAGGTTGAGGTACCGAAAGAGCCAGGTGAACATACACTCAGTATCGAAGTAGTTTTCAAGAGTGGGGGTAAGGATCAAAGGACTGTAACGATCAGGGTACGGGGTAAACGTAAAAGATCGTGTACTCGATATGGTGTTTCTCGAAATGATTTAATTATGAGCATTAGGGCATCAGATACAAGCACTGCAATTAACCTCCTAAAGTACTTATGGGATTATCGCAAGTTTAACTTCAGTCTTACGATAAGTACTGAGAGGAGAGCTGATGAGGAAGAAATAAGGTTAAGTGCAAGGTTTAGAATAAGGGATAGTACATCCTATAATAACGTTTTGCGCTTACTAATGGCATTGAATAATGTAACTCCTAGCGTAGAGGCTGTGTTTGGATTTTCTGAGCCTGTCATTGTAGATGATGATATGATGCAGAAATTTAAGGGTTGGCAATTAGAGTTCACGGTTATATGTGAGCAGTAATGTTAATTATTTTTATAGGGTAGAAATGTATATATTGCTGAAAGTTAAACATTAATGGAATGGTATCATTAGTAGATATTTTGAGACTCGCTGGCAAGGACTTGTATAAGCACCAGCTAGACCTTGTATCGGACGCACTATGGCTTCCAAGACCTAGGTTTTTACTTGCTGATGATGTTGGTCTTGGCAAGACAATACAGGCATTGTTACTCGTTAGGGCTCTAATGGAGTTAGGTAGGGTTAAGAACGTTCTCGTTATCGTTCCGCGCTCGGTACTTAATCAATGGTCTGATGAGTTGAATAAATTCGAGCTACGGCATTACCTCATTGAATCGCCAGAATACCCACTGGGTTATCGGGTCTATTTGATCACGCTTGATAGGGCTAAGATGGTTGATTACATGAATTCGCTACAGAAAATACAGTGGGATTTGGTTATAATAGATGAGGCTCACAAGATCAGGTTGGGTAGAGAGAGGGAGAGACTTGCATACCTATGTAATAGGGCTAATGGTTGCATCCTCCTAACAGCAACGCCGCACACAGGTAATGAGAAGGACTACAGGTTCCTCACATCGCTTGTTAACAACGTCGTAATTAGGAGGGAGAAGAAGGACGTGGAGGAGTACGAAGGTAAGAAGATATTCCCTAGATTGAATTATTGGATTGTCCAGGTTAAGGCAAGCAATGAGGAGTCTCGGGCGCTTTACGAGGTCCTTAAATTGCTCGAGAAATACAATGTTGAGAATATTGTTCGTGTCGTTGTTGAGAAGAGGGCTATGTCAAGCCCATTATCTTTTTTCACAACCCTTAAGAGGGTCGTTGCGAGGGGCAGGTGTGATGAGGAGGAGCTCGAGGAGGGCGAGTTGGATTCCTGCCTAAGTGGGGTGGCTAATTGGAGGGATCTTATGGAACTGGCGAATCAATACTCAGGCGCGGTCGATAGGAAGTTTGAGGCCCTTAAGAAGTTGCTAACTGAGAATGTGGAGTTAATTGGTAAGAAGGTTATTGTATTCACCGAGTACGCAACTACGGCTGAGTACCTCTTTCAAAGGCTCACGAGTGAGTTGGGTAATTGTAGGGTTGTCGAATCGTTCGATGGTTATGCCAGGGCTGATTGCGGGGAGTTCGGGATTATGTACGCTACATCGCAGGCTAGGGAGAAGATAGACATTGGGGTAGTTGCCTCGAACCTGGCTGAGTCCTTTAAGACTGCCGTTTTTATATCTACGGACATAATGTCAGAGGGCGTTAATCTGCAGGCTTTTAATGTGGTTGTTAATTATGAGGTTGTTTGGAGCCCCACTAAGCATGTTCAGAGGGTTGGGAGGATTTGGAGGTTTGGGCAAAAGGCTGATTCTGTGCTGGTTATCGATATGGTGCTTAAGACTACGCTTGAACGTGATGAGTACACCATGTACCTAGACCTCCTGGAGAAGTTGTATGAAATATCACTTAAGGCATTGCCTCCCCAAAGCTACGGCGAGTTCGAAATCTACGAGGTTGGGGAGGAGGAGATATACAAGATAATGGAGATTGGCTCATCAGTGTTCCTAAGGGAGGATGAGGTGTATAACGCCTTATTAAATAGTCCTCGTTTAAACGAACTACGTAAAAGAATCGAGACAATACTGAGGGAGAGGGAGAAGATTAGGTGGAAGCCTAAGCAGGATGTCGATAAAGGATTAAGGATTAAGATGGGTTATCCTCCAAGTGCTGATGTTGAACCTGGTGGTGGTTATTACATTGTTGATTTAGCTTACCTAGTGAAGGATAGGGAGATTAATGAAGAGATGGAGGCCTATAGGGAAAGATTGTTGATTCGTTTATCAACACCGTTAAGTAGAAGTAGGGAGGTTAGGGAAGCCTTGATTAGGGAGGTTGAGGTGAATTGGGATAGTGTAGAGACTGATAGTGGTGAGGTTAAGGAGGATGAGAGGAGTGAGATTGAGAAGAAGGTTCATACGGAGTTGTGGCTAGATCTAAAGAATTACCTCGAAAAGCTACAGCAGTACTTAGCGATAGGTGAGCCGGGGTATAAGATAGTTGGCATTGCCAGGGCTAGGGTTAGGGGTGATGTGCAGACCTCGGTGAAGTACCTGGAGGACTTTGAGGATACAGTCATGAGGGAGGTCAGGTTCAGTCACTTAAGGCAGAGGACCGAGTTAGTGGCTGCCGAGTATGCTAAGGAGTATCTACTCAGTATGGGTTATAAAATGATTGAGGATTATAGGAGTGTCCCAAGGCCCTTCGACATGGTGGTTTCTAAGGGCGGTAGGTTATTTACAGTTGAGGTGAAGGGTAGGTGGGTTCCCCGGGAGAGGTGGGGTGATAGGTATGGTGAGATTATTTCGTTTACTGCTAACGAGATTGATTGGGCATCGAAGTTCCCAAGCAACCATATTGTATGCGTTGTGTACATGAGCGATGGTGAGCTTTATGAGGTGAATTGCACGACCTTCGAGGAATTCCAGAGGAGGTGGGTGCTTGAGACCGTTAGGGGTATTGAGTACAAGTACAACGCACGCATTAAAAGCCCTGAATAATAATAATAATAATCAACGAGTTATTCCTCGACTGTGGTTAATTTAGTTGCTATGAGCCTTTCTTCTTCCCTTAGTCTCTCAGTGTCGATAATTCCCTCACTTCATCCCTATACTCCGCTAAGGCGTCTCTAATCTCCCTAACTCTCTTGGCTGTCCATATTCTGAGCCTTCCCTGTAACTCGTGGAATGAGCCCTTTAGGTGTGGTTCAACGAGTCTACGAGCTCTCTCCACATCTTCCTCTTCCGTGACTACCAGGTATAGCCCGTAGATGTTCCACCTATCCAATGCATGCTTAAGCCTAGCCAAGGCCTCAACCAAACTACCACCACGCTGAACCTCAAAAACAGCGGCAGGATGCCTCTTGCCATTGAAATCCCTCTCACTACCCCACCAAACAACATCGAACCTATGGATATCATTCTCAAACTCAGTCCTAACATAGTAGCCGAGCACCTCACCAATCTCTCTCAACCAATCCTTAACGGTCTCGTGCTCAAACGCTACCTTACTACCCGCCCTAAGTCTCCTCATGATTAATTCGCACAACTCATTGGATACTGGCTTTTTACTAAAGTTCATGCCGAATATGCGTAGTTTCGATCCAGATAACTTACCTTGGCTTTCCTCCAGTGGCAGTATCTTCGATAATTCGCTGTAGACCTCGTTAATCGGTACCTTACCGCTTGCCAGTAACCCTAACGCCAATGACCCATGGGTACTTAACCTCGTTATCCTTAGTCTCATCGGGCCAGGTCGGCTTGCTCGACCTACGCCAGTCACTGACGACCTCAAGAACAGCGGCGAATGATTCACATAGCTCACTGCAACCTCTCTTCATTACGTAGACAACAATGCGATCGCCAACACGTACCAGTTGCACAAGCTTCTCCGCCCGTTTATTGGGAATGCCGTAGATGCCGTGCTCAATCGTGTACCTGAGGTTTTCCTCATTCATGAGGACTAGCCAGCAATTAGGCATTGAATGCTAATCAACACACCACTAATATGCATTACTTAGCCATCAACAAGATGGTTAACGGGTCGTGGTTGGTCTCGGCTTAATCCTTATGTAGAACTCGGGCTTTCCCTTGCCCGTGGTGTTTATGTAGTGGTTGAATTTTCCGCCACATTTATTGCATTTGTACTGCGTCACATCATAGAACCTGAACCTCCATGACTTGATTTGTGTTATGTCCTCTGAGCCGCAGTATGGGCATTTGGGCATTAATTCTTGTTTCAACTGGGTTTATTTGGGTGTTTCGGTTACAATACCTCGCCATTTATTATCGCTTCGCATACTTTCTTCGCCCTGTTTGGTCCTTCCGCGTTTATTTTCTCGGCTGTTTCTTCGTAGACCGTGTTCACGGTGCCTGTGGCTTAGCGAAATGCCTAATATTATGTGGCTTGAATAATGGGGTTTGTAGTGAGAATTCATGGCCAGTGTAATTGTGTAATGATAATAAGGACGTGTAGTGAGGAGTTGGTCAGGGAGGCAATTAGGCTCGGTGCCGATGAGGCGCGATGTGAAGGCAATAAACTGATAGTAACATGGAACAAGGAGGAGCCACCATGCAGCTTGAAGTGCTTGGTGATGCAGACGATGGGTGAGATGATTTGGAAGACATGATTTGGCTATCTATAAAATGGTGTTTTAATTAATTCGTGACCCGTGATTCTCATGCAATACTTAAATAATTTATTGTACTCTGTACTAGGGTGTCTTAACTTGAGTGGTTTGTCTGAGACTCCGTTGTCAGTCGATAGGGTTAGGGGGATTATTGATGGATTTATTAGTAAGGGGGTTGCCTATGTGGTTGGGCTTTACTCATACCTTTGTAGTTCTGAGACATATAGTATTATATCGACCCTTGAACCAGCCTTTGGGAGGCTGGTTGCTGAGAAGGTAGGTTCAGAAATTGCTGAAGCATTTAAGGGTATAAGTCTATACACTAAAGTGAAGATTGGAGATTCAGAAGTATACTTAATAGATTATCTTCGGAAATACATACTTAATGAACACGCATATCAAGGTTTACTTGAGGAGATTGGGAAGCGCTTTAACTCGATGTCTAATGATGAGAGGAATGTGCTCTCAATTGCTTCCGCCATAATCAATGCAGTTAAGGATAAGGATTATCCAGCACTCTACGTTAGGAAAGATGAGTATGGTTTATCTGTGGATTCTACGGATTATGAGTACTTCTCCGACGTGGTCTCGTCACTCCTAGGCTTCGAAATCAATGTTAGACCTCTCTTCTACAAGTACCTCTTAGGCTTCAATTGCGGTCAGGAATCACGTAGGCATACCTATTATTCGCTAAGGATATACCCATTTGCTGAGCCATACATTGAGAGGTTGGCGTCTGAGGCTAGGAATTACGTTAAAATTCCCGATAAGAGTGAGGTTGAGGGGAAACTGAATGAGCTTTATAGGAATGGCGATTTCCTAAAGCTATCCCTAATCTTCCACGTATCGGCTCCCTATGATAATTGGTGGATATTGAAATTTCTAACGCACTTTAGCGGTATACCGGATGAACGCATGCTCTGTAACAGTGCTACGATTGAGGGTATATACATTAATTGCTTCGTAAACCCACTCGTTTATGGTTATGTAAAAACGCAATAGAGACCATATATAAAAATGCCCTAAATGAGTTAATGAGGACGTTTAAGGGCATCTTTGAGAAGGCTGGGTATAACTCCCTCTGTATAGATAATTGCTGTGCATTTACTAAGGATTCGGCAAGACCAGTCTATACGTGCTTCTCACCATGGCCTGATCCTAATGTCAGTAGTGAGGCATCGTTTAGGTGCACTGTACCTGGGTGTGTTAGTGTTGCTGTTGTGCAGGGCATACCCTCGCAATTAATTCTTAAGTACTTTGAGAGCCGCGATGAGAAGGCTCTTTGGCTATTTACTCATAAGAACAGAGTCGTCGTTGTCCCAACCACGTACAAAGAGGACAATCATAGGGAGGTCATCGATGTCCTTAGGAGTGGTGGGTTTAGTGTGGAGTTCCTCGGTTCAGTTACGAAGGAGGTCACCATAATCCAACAGCCTACCATACAGTCCGTTGGACGGCAGAGTATATGTGAAACTAGCGCTTTTGTTGGTGTTAGACCGACTAGGGACATTCTTGAGGGCATTGTTGCCCAGGTATTGAAGGATTTGGGGTTTAATGTTCAAACTGACGTGAAGCTTAGGGCTAAGGGTGGTGAGGTTGAGGTTGATGTTTGGGCTGAGAAGAGGGTTGGCGATTTAGTGTTTAGGGTCTATGTGTCCTGTAAGAATTGGGATAGGAATGTTGATAGGCAGGTTGTTGATCAGGAGTTCGGTAGGGTTTTACAGCTCGATAACATGCCGCATCTGAGGGTTTTAGTTGTTAAGAGCCTAACGGATCCTGCCAAGAAGGCCGCTTTGGATGATGGATTCTTCGTAATAGAGCTTGGTGAGAAGGCATCTACGGAGAATGCCGAGGAGATATGCAACATCGTTTACAAAAGATTCAGGGAGTTATTCCTAGGCATAGCACCGGACAAGGTCAGGGACATAATAAATAGGCTAGAAGCAGTAATGAAGGACCTAGAGGAACTAACGAAGTAATTTGTAATTTACCTCCCGAGGTATTCGTATACGCTGTTTAGGGAGTCTGCGGTATCGATTAATTCATAAAGCTTCTTCTGTGGGTTGCGGAATGGTACCTTCACCCTCGGCTTGGGCTTGTATTTTTCGATGTTACGTATAAACCTTAATTAGTGTGGATGTGGGAGGTATGGTGAGTCCTTAGTACGGGTTGTTGTGGTATTTGTGGGAGGAGTTTGTGAACATCGCCGTTGGCTTCCCTAAGGGGTCTGGTAATGGGTGTTTTAGTGAACTATGCACTGATGTTCAGTGTAGGTTTTGCTGACTTAGTGAGTAAGGTGGTATGTTCCCTAGAATCAAGTTATTTGTTCGGAATCCGCAATAAAGCTCATACCATTTTCATCATTAGCCACGTTATAAACAATTTTCATCATGTGACCTCCATAAATCGTTTTATCTTTACTACAACAGCGATATTAATGTGCGTATCTATAACATCGTTAATATAGATGTTAATACCCCCAGGTCTTGCTTGGTAAATACTAACAGGTAGTGAGGGGCTATTTTCATAATCATAGTTGGCGTCTGATGAGCTTTAGTACGTTAACGCTGGTGTAACTTCCAAGGTTTTTAGGCAAGGTCCATAGAAGATACTTTACGCCATACACATCATTACTTTTCCTAATAACGTACACCAGAAGCTTTTCAATACCATTATACGTTGCCGCAGACTTTAACCCATTCATGTACATTGTGCTTTTCACTAGGGGCTTAAATTTTCTCTTGGGTATTAATTATTGGGTGATGAGCTACGCAACTGAACCCGTGAAGAACCACACCCAGCTGATAAAATAATGACCCTGCTTTTTGAACCTCCAACCCTAAAGATAGGCGGCACAAGGGCGAGAAGTTTCGATATGAGAAAATGAATTAAGTTATCTGTTCCCTAATTAGACTTAGTGTCTTTAATAAATCGTTAGCTTTAAACATTGTTATTTCTGGCACTATGGTGACGTCGT
>Ga0081529_119510_pt1 | contig 14310 bp, 12 predicted proteins | sample EchGeymetagenome_FD_71012 | JGI IMG/M metagenome (GOLD analysis project Ga0081529, IMG submission 71012) | Ferrous microbial mat and aquatic microbial communities from Echinus Geyser, Yellowstone National Park, USA - transect B T=78-80 C v2... ...
TTGGGCATAGCCCACATCGGTGTGAGAGATCATTATTTATCAACAAAAGTTTGTCACAAACAGCTATAAAAAGATTTCTATTAACACGAAAAAGGATTCAGCCCTCTCAACATCTCCATGGGTACGAATGTAGCGTGGTGGACACCAGCTACCAGTAAGGCCTCCTTGGAGTTTTCCTTAACCCCTTTGGCTATCCTCAAGGCGGTGTTGTGGGCTGCCGTGGCATGAAGGGTGATCCCGATCAAGTCGGGATCAAAGGACTCTGCCACTTCTAGAACCTCTTGGACTCCTATTTGATCAGCTTCCATATCCAAGACCCTCACTTCCCACTTCCCCAAGCTCATAACGTCAGCAGCTAGCTGGAGTAAACCCAGGGGAGCGGGAAGAAAACCGAACGACTTCAAGTACGCACTGCCTGTGGGATTACTGGGTCTTATGAACAGACCCTTCACATTAATACTTTCTGGCAATGGTATATAAGGGTGTAAATCTAAACCTAGGGAAAAATTATAATTATTGAATACAGGGAATATGTAGTACGAGATCGATCAAGAAGTGAAGACTGAACATAATAGTATGACAAAAAGAACAACAAGCCTCGCCCTTTATGGCGGGGAGGAGGTCAGCTAGTGTTTAAAACCGACATAGATCGATCTCGAGTAGTGAAAACCCCTAAACTAGCTCTTGAGGTGCGCCCTTGTCTCCTCATGGGCTGTGGTGAGTATGGTCGGATTTTCATGGTACTTGATATCAACCCTCATCCTCATCCGCAGTTCCCTGCGCCTGGGTTAGGGACAGACCCTAAACCACGACGTGAGGAGCATCACCTAACTCATCCTCCCCTTCACATCGCTCCTCGAGCTCACTGTAGGGCTCTACAGGATTGAATAGACTACGAAATTCATAAGGTTTGGGTTTAAGGGGGTTAGAAATGAGAAATGATACCAAAATATAAATTTTCATGGCTGAAACTGCTGACGACGGCGTACCCCAGGGCCGGCCCGTGGAGCCTGCTGAGCCCTCCACCCTTGGCCAAGGTGGAACCAGGAAGTCCCGTCCGTCAGGGTTGGGGTAGCTCACTGACCTTATCTATGGAGTGTTGTCCTCACATTTAAGGTTCACCCTGACGTCTGGACTGACCAACTGTATAGGGTGTAGCCCATTAGGGCTGAGTCCACCCCAGTGAGGGGGTTCCATGCATCGTTGAACTCCATCCCCACCTGAACGGCGTCGAGGTAATACTGAGGGGGAGATAGGGAAGAGAAGACCTTGCCTATGACCCTGAACTCATCCTTCACGAAGAAGGTGAGGGGGATCTCCACCTTCCCCTCTAACTGGCGTGAGGAGAGGTAGTAGACCCCTATCCAACCGTTAGCGTTCCCTGTGTGGGGCAAAACGTAAACGCTGAAGGTATCCTCCATGGGGGTGCCGTTCACCTTCACAGTGACGTTGACCTCCCCCTCGTAGATGAAGTATGGGGTGCCGTTCAGGTTCCCCTGGTGGAAGAGCCAGATCATGAGTTCCACGTCGGGGAACTGGAGCTGAGTGACGTTAGGATCCTGGGTCAACCAGATGTCGTAGGAGAAGTCCACCACGCTCCCATTCCTCACCCAGACCCTGTAGTCCAGTGTGGAGTAGAGCTGGGGCAGGGAAGTGATGTTAGCTGGGAAGAGAAGGGGTTTGTCCATGACGGTCCTCCCACTGAATGGGAACCAGAGCTCCTGTCCATACATGAGGCCTGGGTAGCCGTCCACATCGATCTGTGGACTGACCTTGGCCACGTTGGTTAGGTTGATCACTGTGATCAGGGTGGAGTTGCTGTAGGTCAAGTTAACGTAACCCTGCGCTGACTGGACGTTCCACAGGAAAGGGGAGAGGAAGAGGGAAGTGTGGGAAGAGTGGGAGTAGATCTCGGCCATGGAGTAGAGGCTGTCGGAGGAATAACTTCCTATGACACTAAAGTCATCCACGTGTGTGAGGACTAGACCTCTACTGGAACTAGAGGGCCTCTCCAGTAGAAACAAGGAGATCGCGAGGATCACCGCGACTGTTATTCCCAAAGTCTTGACCCATTTCACGAGGTGTTCCGAGCTAGTGGGAATTATTAAGGTTTTGTCCTTGAGCAATTTTGTTCCCATAGCTCTCCTGTTTTCACCAGTTCACTGACTACGGCCAAGTTCCCTCTATACCCGCTCTATACTCACTGTTGGTGTCTGCCCGTGGCATAACTTCCCGCTACTTCCACCCTTCTAATCCAGCCACGGCTTCTTGAGGTTTCACACAGGATTGCACCCAACTCCTTGGGGTCAATCGGGGGAACGCACCGCCCTCCCATCCGCTTCGTCCCTCCCCCAAGACTCGTGGGCAGAGCCCACCATCAGTAGGGAGAACCGTAGGAAATTACAGTAGATACCATGTAGACATAACTCACGGAGGTACTCAGAACTGACTTCCTCCCCACCCTGGAAGGGTTCCATTCAAAGGGGTTCTTTTTCTCACAGTGAGGGGTTACACCTGGTGGACAGTCGGGGGCGCCAGAACTCCCCCCAGTGGAGGGGACTTCCATCCAGTCTAGTCCCTGCAGGGAAGAGGGGTGATACTGGTTGCTCCCCCCTCAGTCCCGTTCCCCCCAATCGAGCTGGGGAGAGGCGTCAATGCATTACTAACCGTTATTCTGAAGGGGGAGCATTTAACCCTGGGGGCTTTCCGCCCCCTCAACCTTTTTTGTAGGCTTTCCGGCCATGGATGGTAATGTGGAATCACCCCTCAGCTCCTCGATATTGTCTAGTCCCTCCGGCTTTTCCGATCCGCAGTGAAGGGTGGAGCTCAACTGTTACATCGGAGGCCACGTCCGCAAGGCGGGTAATTCGCTTCCGTTCATGGGAAACCCACTTATGGGTTTCTGGGAAGGGTGAGGATAACTGATACCCTAGGCATTATCCCTCGCCTCGGCTTTTGGACATGAGTAGGAGGCGAAACCCAGGGGTCGAGGGCGGTCCACACCTCGAATCCCCGGGTTCACCCTAGCCTAACGGGGCAGAATTGTACCTCACTCCAGTCCAAACTGAAGAGTCTCGACGATATTCACCCCACTGTGGTGCCTCCAATGGATGTCCGTGGGAAGGAGTTATTGATATATGCGGGTGATTCACCTGTATTCACACTGAATGGTGAACCTCCCCGTTGAAAACGTTTCAATGAGTGAGCTAAAGGGTGACCAGTGAGACGCGGAATTGAGAGGGATTCGAGTGACGTTGAGGTTCTTACCGAATCACCTTATTCTCTCCCGCTGTCCTGACCTTACGCTCTGGGAGACTCGAAGGGAAATCTGCTGGTTAATTAGATCTCACATTAAACCAGCCATTATCAACCTCGGTACTCTCGACTTCCTCAGTGGAGTCCCGCTTCCCTTTCATTGTACTCTTAGGGGTGGGGGAAGGACTGAGTCCGACGTGTAGAATTATTTACCCCCATTAAGATTAAGGAGATCATGACATGGAAAAAGTCGTGGGGCTTGACCCTCGGTTTGATCTCGATCGTATTGATATCAGCCGTCTCAGTTCTTTTCCAGTTACCCGTGGCTCAGACCTCACCGCAATTAATAGCGTATAGGGTCAGTGGGAGGACCAACTTGGGTTCCCCCGGGAGTGAGAGCTTCTGGGGCCAGATACCTTGGGTTAACGTGTCCCTGAGCGCGAACCTACAGGGGGTACCGACTTCCGGTATAACCCCATACGTGGCCGTGAAGGCCGCGTGGAACGGTACTGACTTCATCCTGCTGGCTAGGTGGCAGTCCCCCGAACCAGCGAGCGGGGCCTGGTCCGCCGCCGCAGCCGCACTCTACCCTCCGGCCTCCGGGCCCGGTCTCTTCAGGGTCATAGAGCTTACCCCTGGGACGTCCTACAGGGTTGAGTCGAACTACACAGGCTACGTATCGGTAGTCAATGGTAAGTCAATGGTAGGGAGGATCCTCTTCAACTACTCCGGGATAACCCTCTTGGCTCCCAATGATACCCAGATCTACGTCCTTCAGAACGGTACGATCCTCTTCTACCACTCGCCTAGGCCCATGGAGTACCTCTTCGACCAAGACGGTATGTTCTACGGCTACTACGTTAACTCCACTTGGTACTACCCCGACAGATTCGCGGTTATGTGGTACATGGGGGCTGAGTCGAGTCCCATGGACTGCATGAACATCGGTGGGAAGTTCCCCGGGCAGCTCTACGACGGAGTGAGGATAAAGGACGCGGGTGGTTCCCTCTCCGCCGGGCCCGCCAGTATATGGATGTGGGTTTCGGGAGCTACGTGGAACTCCTCCGGTGATCCCGCCTTCGCTGCCGATCTCTGGCAGAACACTTCCGCCACAGGCCTACCGTACGTGGATCAGGGCAACCACGGCTTCGCGGTCCCACTCTTCACCAACCAGACGAACATCTACGAGGTGGACACGGCGGGTATATGGTACTCCCCCGTAACGTCCTCTGGGCTCAACGGTTCCCTTTACTACGTGTGGACAGGGGCCAGCTGGAGTAGCGGGTACTGGACCCTGGAGATCGTGAGGCCTATGAGTGTCCCCTCGGGATGGGGGAAGTGGATGCCGGAGCTCCAGCCTGGTCACGAGTACGACGTGGCTTTCGCGGTGTGGCAGGGGAGAGGCGGGGAGACCCTTTTCGACAAGTCCATAACCTCGTCTTTCCTTACCCTTTACATATCCAACCAGAGCTACACCACTACTACCTCCTCCACTTCCTCGGTGAGCACCTCGACCACCTACTCTCCCCTCTCCTCTGTCTCGTTCACGGTTACAATAATCGGTTTGGTGGTGGCCCTCGTGGTGCTGGCACTGCTCTACGTGGTGTTCAGGAAGTGACGTGGGGTTCCAGCGACTCGAAGGGGGAAAGGGCCTTCATCCTCACTTTCCTGGTAGGAGGACTCTTACAGTTCTTCTTCAGACAGTCTCTCCTCCCCCTCCTGCCCTTACCCCTCCACATCCCAACCGGAGTGACGTATTTGGGCCTCCTTGGGACATTCGGGCTCTTCCTGGAGTTCTGCTCTGCCGTAGCCTTAACAGTCCTATTGGCCAAGGAGATCAGGGCTACAATCCCCCTCGCTGCAGTCCTGCTTGGCGGTACTGCGTTCTCTGCCATCTACCCGTTGTACTATGCGACCCCTTGGTGGTATGCCTTCACCGTTGTGATCCCCTTGTTCGCGATGGTCTCATCCGTAGAGGCCCACCTCAAGGTGAAGTCCTGGGTCTCGATCCTCTTATTGCCGACTTTCGTCCTCATGGGATCGGTTTACTACTGGAGTTCAGCCCTCTACCTCCACCTACCCGCTCCTCAGCTCAACTTCGTATACCTCTTCCTCTCCTCCGCGATCTCCTTCGCAGCCTACTCCACTACATGGAGGGCCTCCCCGAACTGGCGCAACTTGGCGGCGACGCTTGGCGGAGTAGCGGGGTTCTCACTGTTCCTCCCACTCTATCTCTCTGTGACCAGTAACAGGTTCCTGGAGGTGATAATAGACATGGTAGTCCCCACCGCAGTGGGGGTGACCATGCCTAGCGGGTCCCTCCTCGGCCCTCTCATACTAGGGTTCGGCGCAGCTGCATACGGGGTGGTGAGCGCTGCTGTTAAGGGGGACCTGGGCGCCGCTGCGGGTTACACGGTCTTCGTCACGACTGTGTTCACAGGACTCACTGGTTTCCACCTAGTCCTCTTCGAGATCGCGCCCGCCCTGGGGTATGTGCTCGCAGTTAGGGGCTCTAGATCCATTGGACTCCACACCCTCACTTCCCCTGCGAATCCTAGGTTTAAGACTTATTTCCTCTATCTTCGCAAGGAGTTGGGTGAGATCCTTGGGTAACGTGATCAGGAAGAGGATCCTGAGCTTCCCTGACCTTCTCTTCGTGAGGGGCCTCGCTAAGGCCATGCAGGATCCCAAGAGGAGGTTCGATGAGCGCGAGTTCGTCAGGAAAGGAGAGGGGTATCTTTTCCACTACGTCGAGAAGAACGTTTCCCCAGTGGACGAGAGTAGGAGGAAATTCCTGAAAGCATTGGTATTCGGGATATCGGCCGCGGCCGTGGTTGGTGCCATCCCAGGTCTAAGGTATCTCCCCTCACCCAGTGTAGGTTCGTCAGGTTTCCCGAAGCTGATCCTGGTGAGCTCCTCTGGAACGCCGATCAAGGCCTCTTCCATCCCAGTGAACGAGCCAATTATCACGGTATTCGAGTACCCACTTCAGAATGAGCCAAACTTCCTAGTGAACTTGGGGGATCAGGACGGAAAGCCCTTCCCCGTGCCTGCAGGTAAGGTGTTGGTTCTAGCCACTGGGTCGACTTACGACTTCCCAGGCGGGGTTGGACCGTATAAGTCCATAGTGGCCTACAGCGCCATATGCCAGCACTTAGGCTGTCAGCCCCCGGAAATTCACTTCTACCCTCCGGAGTACATGAAGGTGGGTATGCCGGCCCCAGCCGATATAACCGCTACTGCAATACTGGCGGCCAAGAGGGCCGGCGTACCTGGAGTTATCCACTGCGATTGTCACGGTTCCACCTACGATCCGTATCACGGTGCAGCGGTCCTCACTGGGCCGACGGAGAGACCCCTTCCGGCTGTGGTCTTAGAGTGGGATCAGTCCACTGACTACCTTTATGCTGTGGGGGAGGTGGGGGTACCCGTCTACGGACACACAAACGACCTCTCCGGCGGTAACCCTGTGACTGGGGATTCCACAGAGGTAGTCCAGAGCGTGAACCCCTTCCCCAGCTGAGGTGATACCTTGTCCCTCATCGACAGGATCTCCGGTTGGTTCAGGGAGAGATTGGGGATGGAGGACCTCCCCTTCTTCCGCACGCCGGACTACATGTACCACGTTGGGTATTGGCTCGGGTCGCTTGTAGCGGCCGCTTTCGCCTACGAGGTAGTGAGCGGGTTGATGTTACTGCTCTATTACTACCCGGAGTCACCCTATGATCAGACGCTATACATCATGGACAAGGTCCCCTACGGATCGGTCCTACTATTCAGTCACCTCTATGGAGCATACATAATGATATTCCTAGTCTACGTCCACATGTTCAGGAACTACTTCGTGGGGGCATACAAGAGACCTCGGGAGATCCTCTGGATCCTTGGAGTGATCTTACTAGCCCTGACCCTGGGGGCATCGTTCGTAGGGTACTCCCTCATAGGTGACGTCCTGGGGGTAGATGCGTTGGGGGTGGGGAAGGGACTGGTGGGGGCCCTGCCTGGGGGGAACGTCCTCGTTTCCCTGTTCTTCGGAAACGGGACGACTCAGGACCTCTTCACCAGGCTGCTGGCGTGGCACATAATATTAGTGGCGTTAATAGGGTTCTTCTTCGCGATCCACTTCTTCCTGGCGGAACACTACGGGATCATGCCCTCTCTGAAGGTGAGACCGAAGGTTCCGGCGATCTACACCAAGGAGGAGTGGTCCAAGTTCAACCCCTGGTGGCCGAGGAACTTCGTCTATATGATGTCCCTAGTCCTCATGACATGGGGCATCATCCTGGTGATCCCAGACCTACTGGCGAACATAAACGGCCTTCCCCTAGTGCTGAACCCGCACCCTGCCCCATCGCCTACCAGCCCAGCCGCTTCCACGGTCCCTCCCTATCCCCCCTGGTTCTTCCTCTTCTTCTACAAGCTAGTGGACTTCCTGCTTCCCAACGGGAGTTCCCTGACCTTACTGCAGGACGATGCGATAGCCATGATCGTCTTGGCCTATCTAGTCCTACTCCCCTTCCTGGATAGGTCCACAGACCTGAATCCGCTGAGCAGGGGCAGGAAAGTCTTCACCTGGATCGGCGTCATGTTCGTAGTTTACCTAGTCCAGCTGAGCGTGTGGGGATTCATGGCCCCTGGGGTACCCGAGCCCTTCCCTGTCCAAGTGATGGTACTCCTGCCACCGGCAGTAGTCTCCGCCTTAGGGGTGTGGACGATGAAACCCGAGGGAGTCAAACCGTCCTCCAGCAGAGTCAGGAGCGATGAGAGGAAGGGGATCTCGATGAGGTCCGTGGTCCCCCTGTGGGCGCTCGCTGTCTCAGCCGCCGCCGTCACGTTGGCGGGAACAGTGGGGGATTTCCTGAGTAGTCCCACAATACTAGGCGCAGTACTCACTGTGGGACTCCTGGCTTTCCTGTCTCTGGCTTTCAGGAGATCTGGATCAGCGCCTGCTCCGGCGGGAGGTGATGAGAAGGTGGTGGGTAGGGCGGCTTGGAAGTTGAACTTAGCTGAAGGCCTAATGGCGGTGCTCTTCTCGCTCTCAGTGGTGCTCGCGTTTCAGATGTGGACGATACCCCCCATTGGGCCGGCCTCGACTTACTTCGGGATAGACCTGGGATTAATATTCCTCATGCTCGGAGAGGGTTTGTCCCTTTACCACTACGTGGTTTATGGGGGTGGACCTTCATGATAAACGTGGGGATCCACTATAGGGTGAAGCCTGGAAGAGAGAGGGATTTCGAGGAGGCCTTCGGAAGGGTCGTGGAGTTCCTGAGGAGTAGACCTGGAGTGATCGAGGCCAGACTTTACAGGAACGTGAACGACCCCAGGGAGTACTTGGTTTACTCTGAGTGGACAGACCTGGACTCCTTCAGGGAGTTCGTGTCAAGTCAGGCTTACAGGGAGACCACTCAGTATGGAAGGGAGATACTGGAGGGTAGGCCTGTGCATAGGGTCCTAGTAGAGGAAAAGTCCGAGCCACACGAGCGTTGAGGATGCGTTGAATGGACAACTCGGATCTGCTTCGACAGGCCTATACTTATGCAGTTCTCGAGCCCTAACTACAGGTCGGCTAAGGGGAAAGCGAACTCTCCACGGCATCTCACTTCTGCCTCCGTGTCCCTTAGGCAAGCTTGAAGGCCTCCTATATTTGGTGACTACGCGTGACTTATGCTTTTGAATGGGACGATTTCCCACCATGAGAGTGTTTACCCATGGCGTAACTTTCCCTCATTTTTAGTCCCTTCCAAATACTCCACGGACGCCTGTTCCATGAACTACGAGGTCTTCTCGACTCACTTAACCTTCTTTCTGCAATTTATTTATACCACTGTCCCCCATCGATCTCTCGATGACAGAGGAAGCGGTGAGGAGGTTAGCCAAAGACGAGGAGTTCGTCAGGAAGGTAGCAGACTTACTCTACGATCGGCTGAAGAACGATGTGGTGCTGGGGAAACTTGAGGAACTGGAGAAACTGATCGGGAAACTGACTGAGTCGGTCAGAAACAACACCGATCACATAGTGCTGATCTGGGAGAAACTGGGCGAAACCGATAGGGAGATAGCGGAAATGACGAAGGCCATCGAGAGCAACACGGAGTCCATAAGGAACCTCCAGGAGCAGATGACGGGTGTGCAGCAGACCCTGGAGAGGCACTCCAAGGCCATAGAGAGCATGCAGCAGACCCTGGAGAGGCACTCCAAGGCCATAGAGAGCATGCAGCAGACCCTGGAGAGGCACGATCAGCTCTTGCTCAAGCTGGCTACGGAGATCGGGAGTTTCACCATGAGGGCTGGGAAGGGTTTGGAGAGGGCGATCTTGAATGTATACAAGGAGGCCATGAGGATACACGGGATCGATGTGGATAGGGTAGTCCACGGGAAGATAAGGGACACCATGGGTGTAGTGGACAAGGACAAGGAGTTCGAAGTAGACTTCTACGAGACTGATGACTACGTCTACGTGTTCGAGGTCAAGAACTACGCTGATGAGGGTGTAGTGGAGCAGATGAGGAACAGGGTGAAACTTTTCTCCGCCCTCTACAGGAAACCTGTGAAGTTCTACGTAGTTGCGAACTTCGTAGAGGGTAAGGTGAAAGAAGAGGTGGAGAGGGAAGGAGCAACTGTTATAGCCTCCAATGTGGTCCAAGAGGAGTGAAGAGTGAAATGCGAAGGGTCACATGTTTAAGTGAAGTAGCTGAGAACTCAAATTAATAATTAAAAAAACACCTACCTTTGAAGCGCCTTTAGCTCTGACTGGCCTGTTGCGATACAGGTGTAGTTATGACCCAAGCGAAAATGGGTGAAACCACGGAAGCTGTGGCTATACCGTTGCTCACAGTGTAATCAGTCTTCGCAGTGACATTGATGAAGGCTCCAGTTATTGGGTTCCATATCCAGAAGTTATTTCCGTTAGTCTCAATGGATATCATCAATTGGTAGACTTTACCGTCTAGGAAGAAGAACACTGGACTATTGGATCCTGGGTTGAAGTAATACTGCCCATTCACCATGAAGCCGAAGGCTTTGACCCCTACTGTGCCAGGGGGGAAGTTCTTCGGTCCAGGACCGGTCTGTCCTGTAGCCCATTGGAGGATGCTGAAAGTGGTGACGGGCACGATCAAGGTGCCTCCGCTGCTCTGGACCTCTACCTCAAGGCCGGCGGGTATGTAGACAGTTACGCCGTAGGCCGAGAAGACCCCTCCGTTAGGTCCCACTTGGAAGGTCTGCATCGACGTGGGATTGGTGCTGGGCGAAGCAGCCCCCAGACTCATCAGATTCATTGAGATTAGGAATAAGGGGAGGGATAGGGCTATTGCCTTAGCCATTTTCTTCAATTATACCACCTTCTGCGCTCTCCTCGGAGAAGAGATTTTAAATTTTTTCCCAATTTCATGATAGAATTCTCTTGGATCATTTAGGTCACATACACCCAATGCGCCAGGGCCTTTTATCACACAGTCCTTACTCCGGCTCCCAAGCGAAGGGATTATCTATCCTCCCTGAGTTCCATTAACTCCTTATGCGACGCTCATATTGGAGATCCAGCGGTCTAGCCCTGGAACAGGATGGAGGTTCATTATCATTCCTTGGCTAGTGTCCACACTTCAATCCTCTCTATAAGACAGAGGGACTGATCTCCAAATAACCCAGCACAGTCCAACGGCAAAGTCTTTTTAATCTCTATAACAAGATTCAGACTATGATTCGTGGATGTGAACTACCACGCCCTTACGGACGTGGCTTCCTGCTTCATAGCCCCACCTTGCCCGTAGCGTTTGGCCACGGGTAGAGGGTAAAGCTCCACAGGCACTAAGGGTGGTTCCCACCCCGAGCACTGATATGGACCCATGGTGTTCCCCTATGGAACTGCTGGATGGAGCAGAGGCGTACCTCACCGACCCTCGCTTTAACCAAGGCGTCTCGGTGACGCTTACTCCGTCAGTTAGTGCCATTAATAGAGTGTTTGGAAAAGATGTATATAAGAGTTACAAAGGGGGCTATCCATCCCCGCCCTCACGGACGGGGTCTTCCGCCCCCTTGAACCCCCGATAAGATAAACTCGACAATTTTTTAAACAGGCTCCGCTCTAGGACTATGTGAAAACTGAAGTATATAGTAGGAGCCGGTGGTGGAGGTTATCCAGGGGCCTTCAGGCTGTCACAGGCAGGAATGGAGGTCCTCATGGTTGACCCGAAGGGTGAATTGGGTGGAAACTGCCTCTACTCCGGCTGTATTCCCTCCAAGACAATCAGGGAGCTTGTACAGCTCCATTGGAGAAATAGGAAGCTTTTGGGCTCACGGGACGCTCCAGACTTCAACGGGATCCAGGAAAGGAAGGACTCAGTCCAACTGACGAGGTTCATCCAGCACAGGAAGGAGCTAGCAGCGCACAAGGGGGTATCATTCGTTAAGGGGGAGGCGAGGTTCGTTGATGACCACAGGGCCATTGTCCAAGGGGAAGAAGTGGAGTTCAGATACGCCATAGTGGCGACTGGTAGTACTCCCTCCAGACCTCACTTCCCTGGAGCCGAACTCTGTCTCACCAGCGACGACCTATACTCCTACAGGACATCATTTAGGAAACTGCCGCAAGAGATGGTGATAATAGGGGGAGGATACGTGGCTCTTGAGACGGCGACTTTCTTCAACGCCCTAGGGTCGAAGGTCCATGTTTTAGTGAGATCAGATAGGGCCCTGAGGGGTGTGGATCCCGACCTGAGAGACCTCCTCCTCAAGTTGCTGGACTCCAACATAGACGTCAGATACAATTCACCTATTCTGGAAGTCTCCAAGGTGGGTGAGAAATACGAGGTGTTATTTTCCTCATCCGGAAAGAAGGATAAGTTGATGGGAGACGTTGTGGTTGCGGCTACCGGCAGAACTCCCGTAGTACCAGAGGGACTCGAGAAGGTGGTAGAGACTACTCAGAAGGGTTTCATAAAGGTGACTGACTCCATGAGGACGAGTTCTTCAAACATCTTCGCCACGGGGGATGTTAATGGACTGGCCCCATACTTCCACTCAGCAGTCAGGATGTCGGTAGCTGCGGCAAACAACATCATGTCGGGCAACATAGACTCGGATAGGGTCGATGTTAGGGGAATACCTGTCACAGTATTCACCATACCCCCAGCGTCCTATGTGGGACTCACCAGGAGTCAGCTGAGGGCAATGAATATTCCCTTCATTGAGACATCCTTTCAGCTTGAAGACGATTCAATGGCCCAGATGTACGATGAAAGGAGAGGAGAGGTTAGATTGTTCTTCGAGAAGAGTTCCCTTAGATTTCTAGGAGCCTGGGTGGCGGGAGTCCACTCTGGGTTCCTAATAAACGAGTTGACTCAGGCCGTAGTTAATGGACTCACGGCGAGACAGATGTCCAACGTTGCTGAGCAACATCCTACCACGAACGAGGCTATAGCTTACGCCGTAAGGAAGTTGGTTTAGGGTGTTGTTTAACGCATTACTAACTCCCAGGGACGCTTCAGGGCTCCACCGTGAATTATAATATTTGTTAGATTAACGTGGTTCGATAGATGTCCTGATGTCGTGAGCCTGAATTCATGTTTAATTACTCTAAATTCTGCTAAATAAAACGAATTTGTAATTGATCCGTGAATCGCCCTCTCTTTCGCCATAGGTCTCCCTAGCCTTCGAAGAGTTCGAACAAGAACGTTAACTCACGTCCCGTGATAGTGTCCTCGTCGTACTTGCTTCAATCCTCAGTGAATTTGCCCTCGTTCACAGGTAATACTTTAAGGCAACGAAAATTTGCATAACCAAGGAGTTAGTCTACACACTACCTCACCAGGTAGTAGAGGAACACCCCCTCAACTGTGTTCACGGGTGTCAGGAGTAGGGTGACCGCGAGGGTGAACTTCAGGTCGAAGCCATAGATCCTGACGAACACAGAGTCGGTGACAGCTGGGGGCATGGCGGACTCCAACACCACCTGTCTCAGGGCATCAGTGTTCCCCCTAAGGAACAGGAAACCCAGGGCAAGTATCAGGAGCGGTGAGAGCACACACCTGGTTAAGGCAACCAGTGTTAACCCCTTCCTCTCCGCCGAGTTCACAGATACACCTAGGACCCTTAACGAGACACCGAAGGAGAATATTATCGCGGAGAGCCCTACCACGGTACTCAAGGAAGTCACCAATGGAGATAAGTCAAGGAAGGGGTGAGGATCCCTCCCGTCAACAGGCCCGCTATGGAGAGACTACCTTGAACGTATGTTTGGGGAGAGGTTTTCCCATTCCTCCCCATGAGCAGATGGTAAGCTGTCAGGGCAACTATGGGCCTGAAGAAGCTCACCCCTGAGGTGAAGGTCGCGGCGTAGCCGTAACTTCCCTGTAGTATCAAGAGGAGGGAGAAGGGTAGGTTCACGCTGTTCATGAATGCTCCAGCCAAGATCACAGAGCCCAAGGTCGGCCTGCTCATCCCCTTACTCATAAGGAGTATCACGGGGACTATCAGGAGCAGGTAGACCACGAGGAGGAGGAAGAGGTTCAGGTCCTCAGGTAGGAGGCCTCTGTCTATGACTCCCATGAAGAACAACATTGGGATGACGAACCAACTGTTCAGGGGGTTGACGAACTTGAGGACGTTCACGGTACCAGCCCAGGTGGAGGCAAGCAGGTATCCCAGAACTCCAGAGGTGAGGAGTACGAGTCCTTGGGTGAACTGAGACATGTGAGACAAGCAGAGACAGGGACTAAAATTCCTTTGAGCCCTCTACTGTGTTTCATGTTTAACCTTGACTCAGGATCTCCATTCATCAACTTTGTAGGCGTATGCCAGGTAGGATATTACCCATGACACGGCAAACACCCCCACTATGGTTACACCGACCAGACTCCAATAGGTCTCATTGTTTACCTCCCCCACGAGATACCAGGGCCACCCCCTTAGGTTGAGTTGGGCCTGCACTAGGCCCAGGAGCTCCAGGGAGCCAACCAGGAACGCCACGATCACCGAGATCACGGTCATACTGAGGTTATACCAGACCTTCCTCACTGTGTCCCCGGAGAAGGCCCACCTGTAGGCTGAATTCAT
>Ga0081529_119610_pt1 | contig 14291 bp, 23 predicted proteins | sample EchGeymetagenome_FD_71012 | JGI IMG/M metagenome (GOLD analysis project Ga0081529, IMG submission 71012) | Ferrous microbial mat and aquatic microbial communities from Echinus Geyser, Yellowstone National Park, USA - transect B T=78-80 C v2... ...
GCCAAGCCATAAGGTAGCCCAAAGCCAGGGACAAAGCCATGATGCCTAAAAAGATTAGTGCATAGACTATAGGGCTGGCTGGAAGGATAAGCTTAAGGCCAAGTTCATAGATGATAGTGGCATAAGCTATAGCACTGAGCCACCAGGCAATGTAGTTGCCCCAGCCTAACTTAGTATAAAAGAAGGCTTTGGCAAAGGCTTCGACAAGCTTCATTTGGCTACACCTTTCAAACTTTGTTGAATGGCAGACATTTAGAAAGATTTGCGCTTATTATATTATTGTGTATATAACTTCTATTTACATATAAGATATATGCGTTGCTACTCGCATTTTCATAAAAGCAACCCGTGAGGGTTGTGTAGTTAAACTCGCGCACATGTTGTATTGTAATATAAAAGTATGCTAATGTATCACCAATACCATCTAATAAAGGCGTTGTCATGGTCAGAAGCTCTAAAAATAACAAGAATAATATTTGCCAAGATTTTTCTCTACGATATCTTGTTTCTTTTACAAAAAGCAAATATATTGTTATGAAAATCGCAAAAGGTATGGTATATAACAAAAGATATTCTATTGAATAAAAAGAGAAACCTATGGTTGCCCATCTTGGTATGTTGAAAACGTTCTGCTCTACTACAATATGTTTGACAAGGACTAGTTTATACGTAAAGAATAATGCAACAGCTATGCTTACTATGGTTGCTATAAATAATATTGCAGTTACTTTGAGATAAAATTTATTAATGTTTGTGTTTTCTTCTTTACTAAGCAGAAGTGACTTTTGTTTGATTTTTGCTATTATACGTATTCCATCACTATTATAGATCGTTTTGCTTTTTTCTTTTGTTTTTACCATTTAATCACCCAAGTTAATTATGATAAGTTATAGTAAGCTGGGCTTCGTAAGGTGTGACATTTGTTGCATTAGAGAGATATGCACTAGTAAGCAATGTAAGTTTTGCCGAACCTGGAAGCACTGGCATGATTAAACTTCTTACTGAAAAATTAAGAGCCCCAATTACAGCAGTATCGTTTGTGCCCAGCCATGTTTTTGAATAATTCTGCACCAATATTACAAAAAGGTTATCTTTACTCGTTGTATTTATAACAATATATCCAGGATGGCTAAAATTAAAGTGCAAGGTTAGATTAGCTGCAGGATGATAATAAAAGCAAGTAAAGTTATTGCATGAACTCATAAGCGGTCTTGGGCCTATTGATATGGGCTTATTAAAGATAACCTGAGATTCGTTTAGGTTTAAGAGGTTTGTTAGGTTTGCAATCTGGACTTTTTGTTGGCTTAGGCTGGCGTTGGCTTGGGCTAGGCTGTGGGTTAGGTTGAGGATTTGGCTATGGGCTTGGGCTATGGTGAGGTTGGCTTGATTAAACTGAGTAATAAAAAATATAGATAGAATAGATAATATCAAATCTGTGCCTAATGCCACTATTGTAATGAGTTTATAAGATTCTTTTATTTCGTCTTTTTCTTTTGTTTTCATTTTATCAACCTTTTATTCGTCCATATCTTTATCTATTTTAATACCCAACCAAACCATAAATATACCAAAACCCAAAAAAGAACCAGACATTATAAGACTAATTAAAGGAGGAATACTGAATGCAACTTTTATATATAATAGTCCTGCAATTACATAAAATATCAACCCAAGATAATAAAGTGCCATCTCAAGAATATACATAGATTTAGAGTGCCAGTCTATTTTCATTTTTTCACCTTTCCATTTTATCCCTCTAAAATTGTTTATGATTACGCTTATTCAAAAGATATGAATAAACTAATACCCAAAATAACACAATACCAAAAGAAAGTAAAATAGTATATAAAGTCATTTTTTCACCTTCAGAAATAAAAGATAAATGTGCTTGCCGTCTTTGGCTATATGGCGCTCATAGCCTTGATCAATCAATGAAAGATATTCGCCTATCTGCAGGTCACGGGCTGGTTTAAAGAAATAAACGCCAGCCTCCATGCCTGCATAGCTTTGGTTTACGCTTGGCATCAGCTCACCTTGTAAACTGCATATCTACCTTTTTCATCTCTAGCTATGTCTACTGTCTTTATGCCCTGCTTTAGAAGGTCTAGGAGGCGCTGCGCCACCTGACTCTTTTTGCTTATGCTGAAGAACCTGGCTTCACCGTTAGGTGTTTTTTCCGTAGTCTCAAAATCTAGTTTATCGCTCTGCCAAGGACTTCCTGATTCGTTTGTTCCCTGAGCTTTGCGCTCATATATGTTGCCTGTTAGGGTTATGGTTTTGCGTTCGCCATTCTCTATTCGCACGAAGCGGCTGTTGGCTTGAGCTTGGGCACGGGCCTGGGCCACCTGGCTGAAGGCCTCATCTAGGCTAAGCTGACGCCTTTCGCCGCTACTCTGGCTTTGGTTTAGGCTTTCCATTTATACCACCTTTTCAGTATAATATTTTTTCTTTACATCATCCCAAGTATCAAAAACTAAATAAAGAAGGGCAGCAAAATAAAGTAATACGACCGTGAGATTAAGGAGAGAAGGTGCAATTAAAAGAACATAAGCCCAGAATGGAACAGATAAAATAGCAAAAACAAGAAGGATAAATGGAAAATATTTATAAAGTGTTCTACCCACCAATACTTTTCTACCCCACACCCCTTTTAAAGGCACTAGACGATCATAAAGCACCCAAATTAAAATAATTGATATAATACCAATTGTTATGTTTATTAAATCAAAATAGATATTAAGACCGACCCATATGGCAAAGATCCATAAAAAGTTGTATAGAATAGTTGTTAGGATAGATAACACGGTATCAAATATTCTAAGTTCTAGGTAAAGTGGATAAATTACACCAAATGCAAACAAAGTAAGAAGCATAGCTATATATATGTTAGTCGTAGTAGAAACACGAAGTAAATATGCTAGAGAAATTAAAGCAAACTCTACTGTAAACAAGCCACTTATCAAAAGATTTCCTTTTGCTCTCTTATTCATCTACACCACCTTTTTCAATATATTTCTTTGCTTCGATCCAAGCATCTAAAGTGTAATAAGTAAAGTATCCAATAACAAACAACGTTATTGCAAAATTTAGAACAGAAAAACCAAATGAAAGAACAACAAGCATTACATAGGCTATCAAACCTGTTCCTACGAGATATAAAAATGGTATACCTACTATGTTTATTTCTTTTGGTATAATTTTTCTATTCCATACTCCTTTTATAGGCTGCAAACTATCATAAGTCACCCAAAGCAAAATAGCTAGTATTACGCCGATTGCTACATTCAAGAAAATAGAGTAGATATTTAAGCCGACCTTAAGAGAAATACCCCATAAAAGATCATAAAAAGCAACTATTAAAATAGATGAAATATATTCAAACAAGTTAAAATTCCAAAGTAAGTCTATTATAGCTAAAGTAATAAACACCACTAATATTGAAGAATATAGATTAACTTGAGTAACATTGCCTGCTGCAAGCGCTATAAATATTGTTGAAATAGCGAAAAGTTGGACCAGAATCCATGTGTACCAATCCGTTTTGGTTTTAGTTTGATCCTTCATTTATACCACCTCAATAGCACCACGGCATAAGCTTAAAGCTGTAAACAACCACAGTTTGGCTGTCGCCATCTACCTCAAAGGCATCCTGCCTGCTAAGCCAGGCAAGGCTTACGTCTTGCCATTTATAAACCTGCTTTTGGGCTAATTTATAAGACATTTTTATCACCTCAATTCCTTTTCTCTTTTCTCATAGCATTGCAAATGATAATATTCTTCATTAATACCGTCAAACCTAGGATAACGCAAATGCACCATGTAGTCTGCGCTTGATATGGGCTTGCCACAATAGCTGCAAAGCTTTTCAAACACCATGATCACCATTTACCTGCAGAGCCTGCTTTTGAGAATCCTTAATAAAGGAATATATTAAATGTATAGAAAAATACACAATTCCTATAGTTACAATTGCTATAAATGCTTTTATAAGAGCCGCGGGGCCATAATAGATTCCAACAAAAAATAGAAATAATATAATTGTAACAGAAGTAATAGCTGCTATAACATCTGAAAAAGCAGTTAAATCTTGCCTTTTCTTTTTTCCTAAAAATCCCTTTTTCTCTAGTATTATTATGATAGAAAAGAGTACGGCCGATATTGTAAGTACTGAGATAGACGGTATAAAAATATGATTATTCTGTGTTACAAACCCTACTATAGTACCTAAGCATGAAATAAAGAGATCAAACACGGCAAAAATTGACATGCTGATAAAATCGTCAGAAGCTAAAAAATAATTTTTTGTTTTCATTCACTCATCCCCTTTGCTTTGGCTAGGGCCTGCCTGGCCCTCTGCCATGTCGAGCAGCTTGTTTATAACGCTATCATAGGTGTCGTTCATTTTGCCGAAGGCCTTGAGCCTCTGCCTAGTGCTGAGGCGGATTGCGATTGTAACCAAGTGATCGTCGTTCATTTTATCAACCTTCCTTAATATCAGAGTATTTTATATAAAGCATCCCTGCTACCCAAAACAGAAAACCAGAAATATAAAGTAAGTTCCAATCAAAATTATTTAAACCTGGACCAAATATAATACGGATATTACTGTATATTATTACAAACGCAAATATAATCCAACTTAAGATAAAAAAGATTGCTGTATATTTTTGCTTTTTGTTTTTATATAACCAGGATGGTAATATTTTCATTTTATCAAACCTCATTTTCTTTTACTTCGATATAAAGCATATGACTTAATTTCAAGCTCTAAACTTTTTAAGACAGCTTCAGAGAACTCTTTTGCAAAATCTTTTAATAAGTTCACTGCATTTTCCTCTTTCATTTTATCACCAATTACATATTATATACAAAGATATATAAATATTATAGTTTGTTGTGTATAGCATAGTATTATTGCTCCCCGGCCCCTTCGCCCCCACCTTCGCCTTCGCCCTCGCCAGAGCCTTGGGCCTCAGGCTCAGGCTGGGCCTTGGCTGGGCTTTGGCTCTGCTGCTGGGCCTTGTAGCTAGCGAGCATCTGATCATAAGGTGTTGAGTAATTTGCTTTTTCTTTGAGCCAACGGTAATAGCCTGTAGGTGTTAAGTGAAGCATCTTCGCTTCCAGCTTAAACTGCAGTGGCAAACTTACAGCAACCTTCTTTTCGATTTGGTTTACTTTTCCTTTAGGCATGCAACTTCACCTCTTTTGCCAAAGCCTTTCTAAAGGCTTTGCCCGCGCGAAGCGCGGCTTGAGCCAAGGCTTTGGGCTTTGGCCTGGGCCTTTAGCCCTATTATATTGTATTACAGATAAATATATAAACCTTTCTTTAATCTTAAATTTACCAAGTTTTTGAGTCAAAATCCATATAATTTTAATCTAATTTTTCATATATGTTTATCTCGATATAATTTATATGTTATCGTCGATATTTATTTATTTTTAATTTATAGCTTTTTTAAATAAAAAAGTTGGAAAATTTAATATTAAAGAAAGATTTAAATACTTTACTATATTAATATAATATGCAGTTTAATATAAGAAAAGAACAAAAAGGCGATGTAATGCGTTTGGGTGCAGGTGCTAAAGAATACCTATATACTGAGGTTGACGCAAAACACAAATTCCTATATACTGCTGGAACACTTTATGAGCTAATGCCAAATGGTATCTATGCTAAAGCAGAAGACCACCAAGTTGAAAGCTATCTAACAAGCCTATCGCTGCGGGAATTTGGCATGGACTTGCTTAAGCGTTCAGAGAAAGCCAATTTTGTTGACTATATAAAAAGCAAATACTTTGTGCGCTGGGAGGACGTGCAGGCAAAGCAAAACAAAAATCTAATACCATTTAAAAACATTGTTTTTAATATCGCAGAGTTCAAAAAAGAAAACATAGAAGATATGGCAGCACACTATTTCTTCTTTCAAATACCCCATAATCTAAATGAAGGAATGCTCATTGAGAGCCTAGACAAAAACTATGCACCCGAAGTTGCTCTCAAAATTTTTGCTCCGAGGATATATCAATTCTTTTCAGAGATAGTCGGCGAAGATAAGGTTATGTTGCAGCTTGCCAAGATTGGCTATACCTTCTACCCCAGCAACCCCTTCAAGCTCATGTTTATGGAGCTCGGGCCGAAGGATGCGGGTAAGACCACCTTCCTCAAGCTCTTCACTTATGTCATAGGAGAACGCAATATTTCAAACATCTCGTTGCAAGATCTTGCCGACTACCGCTTTGCCAGAGCAGAGCTCTGGGGCAAGCTTGCAAATATCTACGACGATTTGCCGATAACAGCAATTAAAAATCAAGGCATAATAAAGATGATAAGCGGAGAGAGTAGGATAGATGCACCAGTCAAAATGAAGCAGGAAATACAGAGCTTCGTAAACACCGCGAAGAGTATATATACAACAAACCGCCTACCTTATGTCTATGACAGCACCGACGAAGCCTTCTTCTCACGCTGGATTATAACTAATTATCCTAACCACTTTCAGAGAAACGACGGCTTTTATGCTAGCCTTATCTCTAACGAGCAGGAGATAGAGGGCCTTATAGTGGCAAGCCTTCTGGCGCTCCGCGACCTTCTGGCTAGGCGCTTCAGCTTTGAGGATAAGACAAAGGAGAACATGGAGCTCTGGCAGAAGCAAAACAACAATATATATGCTTTTGTAAGTGACTCTATTCAAGCAGGCGCATTTAAACTAGATAAGGACTTAAAGATAGAAAAAGATGAGCTTTACGAGGCCTATGTAAGCTATTGCAAAGATATGGAAATTGATGCAGTTACAAAAACCAAGTTTACACAAGAATTGCAAAGGCTTTTTAACATAAGCACCACCAAATTCCAAAAAGATGGAAAGCTGGTCTGGGGCTACACTGGAATTGGCATTAAAACAAGCGTACAAGCAAAGATCGCACCGCAAGCCACAATAAATACCACTTCACAGGAAAACGCTGAAAAAACGCAATTAAACGCAAAAGAAGGGCAAGCTGTACTTGAAGCTAAAGTCGCCTATGAAGATCCAGTTAAAAAAGTAATATGTCCACGCTGTGTCAAGGCTGTAAGTAAACTCTATGAATATGGTGGTCAGTGGCTTTGCGTTGATTGTCTAAATGAAGTTCAACACCAAAACGATGATATATACGAAGCTTAACATGATGTTCCATAAGGGTGCTGTGGCTAAATTGCAATCAACTGGTCGCCTTGCCACAGCACCGTGGGGAAAAGGTGGTTGAATGAATAGAAACTATAATAACGGCGCAAGGAGAGAGCGCCGTATAATGAAAAAGCTTGAGCAGGAAGGCTGGTTTTGTATAAGGAGTGCAGGCAGCCACAGCCCTATAGATATAATAGCTATAATGCCTATGACAGAATACATAAAACATTTAGACAAAAAAGCAGAAAAGGAAAAATGGAACAAAGAAGACTGGCAAAAAGCACAAGAGCAATCTAGTAGATTTAGTAGTATTTTAATACCAAATCAAGACATTGTGATCGCAAGCCCTGTTAAAGAGCCAGATAAGGCAATCATCAGATTTATTCAGAGCAAAAAGACAGGCTACCTCACGCCACAGGAGCGTGCTGAGAAGCAGAGGCTTGAGCAGAAGCTCGGCATAAATATAGAGGTGATATAAAATCGTAAAGGTGGCATGTAATGCAAACCTTAACAGTCTATAATCAACACGTTTTGCAAGCCTTAAAGCAGATACCAGACAACTCTGTTGACTGCATCGTAACGTCACCGCCATACTATGGCTTGAGGTTATATAAAGGTGCTGAAACCATATGGGGTGGTGATCCTAATTGTGAGCATGAATTTGAAACTGAAAAACATTATACACAAGGACAATCGGGCAAAGCAACCACACGGAGTCCTATTAAAGGATTAGAGAAAAAATGGGAAGAGGGTTTTTGTTCAAAATGTGGAGCATGGAAAGGGCAGCTTGGTTTAGAGCCAACCTATCAGATGTATCTTGAGCACTTGCTTATGGTCACTGCAGAGCTTAAGCGTGTGCTTAAACCTTCAGGCACACTATTTTGGAATATAGGAGATACATATAACGGAAGTAACAAAACAAAAATAACTAATAAAAAGCTTGCAGACTATCTTAAAAACATGACTGGCTTGTCAAAGAGTAAACAAAAAATGCCTGAAAAATCTCTAATGATGATACCAGAACGTTTTGCTATCGGTATGATAGATCAGGGGTGGATTCTCAGAAATAAAATTATTTGGTATAAACCTAATGGCTTGCCTTCTTCTGTGAAAGATCGTCTTACAAATAAATGGGAGTATGTATTTTTCTTCGTAAAATCTAAGAAATACTTCTTTAATTTAGATGCTATCAGAAAGCCATTAGCTGATCCAGATAGAATGCTAAAGGGCGTTTCTGGCAATAAATCCAGACAAAATATTAAACATGATTTGGCTGTTAATAGAAAGGGTTCTTATAATGATCCTCTACATACAAAACCCTATAATTCAAAAGGTGCAAATCCAGGCGATGTCATAGATACTCCTGCAGTAAGGTATAAGTCATGGTATTCTAACCCAGGTCATAAATTTACACATGAAAGAAAATATGATCCAAATGCTGATGGTAGTGACTTTTGGGATATACCAACAAAGCCCCACACCTTCGCTCACTTTGCAGTTTTTCCAGAGACACTTGTCGAACCACTAATTAAAGCAGGTTGTCCACAAAACGGAGTTGTCCTTGATCCCTTCGCAGGCTCAGGCACAACTTTATTAGTAGCATTAAATCATGGCTTAGATGCTATTGGTATAGAAATTTCCAAAGAATACATACCCATAATTGAAACACGTACACACGCAAAAGAACGCCAAAAGTTGGGAACGCTAGATTATAGGTTGATTGCATGAAGAAAATGTGGATTGTTTTAGCTGGCAACGTACCTATATGTATAAAAGGTGGGGAAATATTTCCAATAACCGCGTTCATTAAACAAAGAAAAAATATCTTTATTCCCGTATTTGCTGACCTCCATAAAGCGAGAATCTTTGCCTACAGAATTAAAAACCGAGATATGCTTTTTGCAACAAGCGTTAAGATCGCAGAAGTAAAATTTTATGAAGACAATCAAAACAGGTCGATTGTGTGAACGTTATAACCCCCTTCTTTTCAATTCACCCTAAATATGTGTTACCAAACGGCGAAGTCGTGCCCAGCGTAACCCAAATCCTCAACGCAGTCATAGCCAAGCCTGGGCTCCAGAAGTGGGCAAATCAGCTCGGCTTAAACAACAAAAACATAGACAACGAAAGCAGAGCAACGCTTGACATAGGCAAGCTATTACACGCTTATATTCAAGCAGACCTTGAAGGTGCGATTGTAGATGAAGTCGGCTACACACAGGAGCAAATTGCTTTAGCTAAAAAGAGCTTTGCCCAATACCTTCGCTGGAAAGATAGCAAGCAAATAAAGACAATAAAGACGGAATATGTTATGGTAAGTGAAAAATACAGGTATGGTGGCACGCTCGATGCTTTACTCGAGGTTAATGGCGAGCTCACGCTCTTAGATTGGAAGACCAGCACTCACATAAGTTTAGATTATAAACTGCAAGTTGCCGCTTATCTTTATCTTTTGCAGGAGCAGAACATTATACCAAGCCGAGTTGGTGTTTTAAAGCTTCCTAAGTCTGATGGTGAGTTTGAATACTACGAAGCTGATGCTAGTGATCATTTGCAGAAGTATGGCGAAGCATGGCTTAAAGCTTTAGAGTGGTACAAGGCTTTATCTGCTTTGCAAGGTGATTAATTAAAAATCTTGCAAATAATTGCGTTATTTTGCAAGATTTTATAGTAATTCAATATTTTTATCGCTTAGCCAAATCGCTTAAATTTGCTTATTTAAACGCAAAATCCAAAGCCTTCGACGACAAAGCAAAGAAATAAGCAGAAAGCGCAGCGGAGCGCTAGTGCGGTCACTGCGCCTTGCCATGGCCTTGCAATCAGCCTACCTGGAGTAGGCTGTCGGCACCAAAGAGCTCCAACAGCACGACAATGCCGCCAATTATGAATACCAAGTTCACAATTGGGGTTATTGTCGATATTACTCCAGCCAGCGTGCTAACCTGCACGTATGAGCTTAGGTTAGCCGTTGCTGTGTTGAGGCTCGCTAGTGCCATTCCAGTCGCAGTGAAGATAACATCTACGACTAGAATGCCTACTGCTATTGTTGCAAGGTCACGGATGGCTTTCTTTATGTCTGCCATCCAATTCCCCTAATGTAATATAAGCAAAGCAAAAGTATAAATACCTTTCTTTAGCTTTTGACTGCAGCGGTTACGGCAATTGCCAAATCAACAAGGCTTGCAATAACCAATATTGTAGGCATATTAGCCCAGAACAAGAACAGTAGGTTGCCACTGCCACCTAGCGTATTATATATTGTTATCATTTTTGCGGTAGCAATAAGGTAATGGCTCACAAAAATACTCGCAGCGGTATATAAGAATAGCCATACTATGCTAACTACTGCGCTGAGTGGTGAAGCCTTGAAGAAGGCACCAAGCATCCACGATACAGCTATTAAAATAATTACAAAGAACACACTTAAGCTCACAAGAAAACGCTCCGTTCCACTAAACATACTTGTGGCACTTTGCACATTATAATAACTTGGCATATTTGCAGTTGCATTAGCAATATATGACATTCCAGTAATGCCGACATAACTTAGTGTAAGCATAAGCAGGCCTAAGGCTGAAGAAACTACGACAACTGCCCAAAATATATCAAGCGTTGTCATGCTATCGCCCTCATTGCTTCATACTGCTGCACAATCTCAATATTCCTAAGTGCATTCTTTATATCTGCATAATAGTTTACCATTTCTCCACTATCCCAATGCAGAAGCTGCTGCACAAGCCAAGGCGGATACCTATGTTCTACTATAAGGTCAAAGGCCTTCAAATGTCTGAGCATGTGTGGAGTTAAATAGCCTTCTACAGGTTCTTTTTTCTCTGGATCATAAAGCATTGCCTTAAATATCTTAAACTTTTTATTGATATCATTAAACATATTGCTCTGCTCTTTTTCATAATGCTTTAGTAGTTTATTCATGCCATATTTTTGAAACCTTGGCGGAAGCAAAGGCGTAAAATCTATGGTTACAATATTTCTTGAGCCTAGCAGCTGGTAAAAGAAATTCCTTTCCCATTCATTCTGCGTCTGCCAAGGCGTGATAACCTCTCTCCTATACCCTATCGCCCTAAGCCTATGCCCAAGCCTTTTGTGCTCCTTTTGTGCCTTTTGGCTTTGCAACACCTCGCCGCAAGCCTCGCAGAACTTTGCCTTAGTCTCAAAGTGCTTTGCCACAGCACTTGTGACATAGAAATAAGTATGCTTATTATAAACAACTTTTTCTATCACAACTTTGCGTAGAAATGGCTCAATGCGCCTCATGCCTGTAGCCATAAGGAGCGCGGAATACTTAAAGAAAAGTTCCTTGTTCCTTCTATCTTCCTGCATATTAATCATAGCATTAAGCTGGATTTTATAAAGTTGTTTATCAATATCATGCATATTTGCCAAAGTCCATTTATTTCTATGTAGCTGCATTATTCCTCACCTGGGTTTACAAACAACGTTATAATGAAGAACAGTGCTATAGAAATCATTTCAAAGGTTGCAAACCAGCCGACTGTGGTTAAGCTGCCTAACATTTCTACATAAGCAAGTGCAGTATAGGCTACGCTTATTGCAAGCAGGTTGGTTCTTGTGCTGATATTTGTCCTTGTATCTATAATATACATGCTCAGCGCCATGAGAAACATCGTTATTGCTGGAAAGAACCACGGTATATTGCCTATAACTATGTTTGGAAAGTTGCTTGGGTTGCTTGGAATAGTGGCATTCCATGGAGTAACATTGTTAAGGTTTGTATAGAACTGAAGCATAATATAAGCTAATCCAAACATACTATCCACTCTTCATTTGATACTTTTCAATTGCACTTACACCCATAAGCAGCATTGATAGAAGCATATATGCATAAAGTAGGCCAATACCAACCTTAAATATACCTACTAAAAAGTTTGGTAGAGCATAACTCATTCCAGTAAGTATAAAATTCATTGAGACATAATCTAAATATGGTATCATAACTATATCCTGCATTACAGTGCCAAAACCTAGCAATATAAAAGCAAAAGCTTGGAAGATTGTAGGATTTGCATAAAAGCTACCATTCGTGCTGAGCAAGGTTGTGTTTAGCCCAGAAACAGAGCGTAGAAATTGGTTTTGAACATAAAGCGAAGTATTATTCATTTGTGTTGAAAGGTCAGTTGCATTTATATTTGAGCCCTGCATAAGTATGGGTGGTGGTGTGGGCGCAGTGCCCAAGATAAGTGCAAACATCGGCAATACAAACGCCATTATCAAACCAGCTTTTATAATGCTTCCTAAATTAATATCCACTCCTTATCACCTTGTCTTTATACTCCATATTGATACTAGTGCCTCTAAAACTATAAATACCAATATGGTGTTAATTCCAATCGCTTCTAATCCTATAAATGTTATAAAGAACATGCCTGCTCCCATTAGCATAGTAAGAACAAGTGGCTTGCCAGTCAATACCCCTATAAATATAAGCGCTAACATTAAAATAAACGCAATAAACCCAGCAAGTGGTGTTGAAAGTGGTGCTTTTGGAAATAGCAGCTGACCGCTATTTATTACAAAAATAGGGTCTAAATTCCTAAACGCATAGCCAATAATTTTATAGCTATATGTGCCATTTGCTGGCAATGTTATATTATAAGTAAATGCAGAGCTTGTGAAGTTCTTTTCTAATATCAACTGCTCTGCGCCTAAAACATTTGTTTGATTATAGACATAAAGCGTATACTTATACGTCTGGCTTGTGGGGTCGCTTGCGGCGCAGAAGAGCTTCCAAGTTGTAGTATTCAATGTACATGCCCCCGTAGCTTGTGTCATATTGTATATTACTGCCTGGTTTGGTCCACTGGTTAAAGTAAGGTAAGTTGGATTTGTCGGGCTTACAAAGCTGCCCTTAAAGTAAACATTCTTGCAGTTTGGTGAATATATAATATATTGATATTCCTGCCCTGTAGTCTCTAATGGCACTGCCATAGGCAGGCTGGGTGGTATAACCAGGCTTTCAGCTCCTATCGGGCTCGTGCCTTTTAGCTCATTTATAAACAGAATGTCTTGTGCTGCACTCGTTCCAGTTGAAGTATAAACATAGAAGCTATACTTTGTGCCGTTGGTATCTGGCAAGCCTATTGTATATGTAGCGCTCTGCCCATTCGCCACAGTGCTTGGGCAGAAGAGCTGTGTAAGTGAGAAGAAGTTTGGCTGTGCCACCGTTCCATTCAGCTGAAACGTAATGTTTGGGTTTTGAAAGTTACTTTTTAGTATTTGGATATAGAATGTATTTGAGCCATAATTAGATACAGCTTTTGAGAATACATAATTGTTGAAGTTGAAGTTTATAAGCCAGCTTTGATTTGCTGGTATTAATTTGAAATTCTGCTGGTTGAAAGTTGTTATGTTTGCTATTAATCTATAACTTGCATTTATTGTATTTGAAAAGTAAACTTGGAATGGGGCAATTAATATACTGTTCTGCACTTTTGGGTTATTACTATAATTTAATATGAAGCTCGTGAATGGATAATTTAATTTTATATAAGGCGAAAAGGAAGTTGCATAAGGAGTACTAAACATAACACCGCTGGAGCTGTTAGGATACCACGTTACTTGATCCAAGCTTATAGCCCAGCTTGTTGGCTTTGCTGTCCAACTTGGCGTATGTGCTAAAATTGGAAAGTATTGCAGAAGTGAAGAATAATTTATAGCTGAGTTTATATCTGTCATGTTTAAAGATATTGTCGCTTTCATTAAAACTATGCTATTGCTTTGCAGTTCTTTTATTTTATAAGTATAAGTTCCAGTAGGCTGGTTTACTGGAGGTATATAGTTTATATTTAATGTATTTGTCTGTAGGCTTGTTGTTACAGTATTAAAAGTCTGGTTCAGGCTGTAGGTTATAGTGTTTGCAGGACTGTTTGTGTAAAGCTTAATCGGATAATAGCTGAATATACTAAGATTGCTTGGTGTTATGCTTGCTGTTTTTGTTGTGTTTTCAAGATAAACAGGCACATAATTTATATAACTTGCACTTGTGGTTGCTGCAGTGTAGTTTGCATTGCCCAGGCTGTTAAAGGTTAAAGTCCATGAACCTACATAATAAGGCGCATTATACGTAAGCACGCTGTTTGTCGAGCCTAC
>Ga0081529_124601_pt1 | contig 14152 bp, 18 predicted proteins | sample EchGeymetagenome_FD_71012 | JGI IMG/M metagenome (GOLD analysis project Ga0081529, IMG submission 71012) | Ferrous microbial mat and aquatic microbial communities from Echinus Geyser, Yellowstone National Park, USA - transect B T=78-80 C v2... ...
CAACATTTATAATCATTACAGTTAGTATCACACAAGCTTAGCCCGGCGTAAACTACTAATTTATCAATTTTCAATGCTTGAGATATTGCAATAAAGGAAGCGTTAGTATTATATGGCCCTTCCCCATTTACTAAATACTCTACGTTAACGTACCCTGAAGGATCTCCTATAGGTGCAAAAAGAATCTCCATGAAGTAAAATAGTAAAAATCCTTTTAAAATATTTTCCGATTATGCTAAATACGCTATATTAGAGCCTCAATAAACCCAAAGCACTTGTACAGGACTATTTCATTTCAAAGTGTATAACGATTCTGGCACGCCAACGCTACTTGTACCTTACTATGCCAAGGAAATATGTTGAATAATAAATTTTAATACTTTATACTAATTATTTACTAAATATTTTTAATTTTAACTATCAACAACAAATATTTAAACTTTTATAGTATAGAGAAGGTTTAGTCATCAATTTTTACGGCATAAGTCTCTTTTAAGTTGAATTTAATTCTAACAACAACGGCGTTTATGACCGTGTATTACGTAAAGAGCAATTTATTAGTCGTGAAGGGATTTATCACTAAAAATGAAAAACGTGAGAAGATGATTTACCTCTATACTTACTTGAGGTTAACTGAAATTTCCTACAAGTATCAGAATAAATTCTATATATTGCGTTGAGTTACAGCTCACAATTGAGAAAGATTCCACAAAGTAGTCGTTCGCTACTTTGCCTTCTTAAGATATTGCAAAACTCTTCTCCATTTAGAAGTTTAATGAGTTTGCATAAAACCATCTCTAAGTTCGTGGAATACATGCATAAAGCATTGCTGCATATAATGCACTGACTCCTCCCCGCCAGTGAGGGTTCCCTCCTCATCGTTCCCACCATCGATTCGGGATTACATCTCTCATTTAGCAGTCGGGGTAATCAGACAGGCCCCCCACATGAATAGGGATCTTTCATCGCATAGCTCTAGTCCCTTGAAGGGAAATACTGCTTGCTCCTCCCACAGTCCCATTAAGCCCTCGATCGAGCCGGGGAGGAGCGTCATTAACGTCACTAAAAGAGAAAAAGAAGTATTTAAATATAAGGGGGGCTATCCATCTGGCGAGGGTTTCCGCCCCCTTAACCCCTTTCTTTGTAAAGAAAAAGAAAGTAATGAATAAAAGAACTGTTATAATATTCATATAGAGATAATAAAAAGATAAATGATGAAGCGGGATGAGTGACCCTCGCCCGAGGGCCACTCTGAGCGGTGATGAAAGCGTGGCCCGCTGAACCCGCTGATATATATCTCTGATTCTGTAGTTTTAAACTTTCTTCTCATCCAATTTTGAAAGATTGAGCCAAGAATGAGGTTGGATCCTAACGTTAAATTTACGACGTGGGAATAATTAAATAAACTTCCAGTTTGCAAAGAAAAATTCAAAGTTTATAAAACTTTCTCTACAAGGAGAATTTTAGGGCGATGATGACGAGATGACATACTGAAAAGATTAAGAAAGACTTAGAAGCTGAGCCCCGCCTCAGAGAAGCGAGGGTTTCCGCCCCCTTAACCCCTTTCTTTGTAAAGAAAAAGAAAGTAATGAATAAAAGAACTGTTATAATATTCATATAGAGATAATAAATGTGCAGAAAAAGAAACCAAAAGATTTAAATATCTATTTAACTGCACATCTAAATAGGGGGCAACCCCCCGGAGGTGGTCAAACGGTCTTTTTCGACCGACCCGGTGATGACGGGGGTTTCCCAATAGGTGACGAAGAACCCAGGGCTGATCAGGGGGCCCCCATTATATTTTACCTTCTTCCTCATTTATACTTTTCCATGTCAATGTTGTACTTCTTAGCGTATTCTTTTAGGCCTAAGTCTAAGACCTCGTCGGCAACGTCTGAGTATCTTTTCCCTATGTCTACAGCTATCTTCTTTATTATCCTGGCGTATTGAGGGCTTACCCACAGTTGTTCCTTATTTGTTGGGTGAGACACCATTTCCCTCACTAAGTAAATATCTGTTTAGATGTTTAAGAGCTTTACTGTTGAGATAAAGAGATTGTATAAACTCCCCAGTTTAGTGTAGAAAATTCAACTACTGGTAATAACTACTACTAAGGGTTTGGAAAGTAAAAGCAACGAGTGAAAGTGTAGGCCCCCTAAAAGGAAGTGCGTAAGGCCTTCTTTCTTTTCATAAAATTTTCTAAAAATAAAAATAAAAATTCAATTAGTCTCAAAAAAGTTTAAGTTAGTCTTCATAAAAAATAGGTAAAATTGAAAGAGTAAAAAAGTATTGTGAAAGTTCGGAAAAAATTCAGTAGTAGTAAATACTAGCAAAATCTCTTTTTAAAGAAATAGAATTTTTTCGGTAAACTGGGGAGTTATTTTGAGAAAGTAGTTTGCTCTTATCCAAAACTTTTTCAAATTAAACTCCCCAGTTTATCAAACTTAGGATATTTATTACAGTTATGAGAAATTAGAAAGATAGGGTCAGGTTATGTTATTTCTTACTTAGAGATGGTTCTTATTCAGTCTTACCTTTAAGATTAGACCGTTCTTTAACCTATATGCAAACAATACCCTGGCCTTAGTGAACTCATCTAATATTTCACTTATCCTAGAGTCAATTCCTCAACCCAGCCTAAGTCGACTAGGAAGTTGAGACCTTCACCACTGTGAAGGGGGTCGATCCACGAGGTGGAACGTTCACTTAACGTAATTCTCAGGTCTTTTCTTGAACTCCGCCATACACATCGGGGAACAGAAGAGGTATGTCTTTCCCTTATACGTAACCTTGTAAGGTGATTGGGTCACCTCCTCCCCACACACGGGATCCTTCAAGTGGGCTCACCTTGTCTATTTAAACTTCCACAATTTATTCCTTAACTCCACAACTTCCCCCACCACTATGAGGGCTGGAGAGGTTACGTTATGCTCTCTCACCGTCTTTGCTAGCTCCCTCAAAGTGCACGTGAGTACCCTCTGGCCCTCCGTTGTGGCCTTCTCTATCACAGCCACAGGTGTCCTCTCACTCCTCACCTTCATCAGATTCTCGGCTACCTCCTCGACCCTCGACACGCTCATCAGGAGAACCACTGTGCCCTTCTTTGGGATGTAGTCCAGATCCATGGCTGATCCATCAGCCCTCTGTCCTGTCACGACCGAGAATCCAGAGGAGTACCAACGACTTGTCACAGGAATCCCAGCGTAGGCCGGTCCCGCTATGGCACTGGTCACTCCGGGTATCACTTCGCACTCCACCCCCCTCTCTATCAGAAAGAGGCATTCTTCTTCTCCCCTTCCGAAAACGTAGGGATCTCCACCCTTCAGCCTGACAACCGTGAGTCCCATTCTAGCCTTCTTTAGAAGCAGGGCGTTGATTTCCTCCTGGATCTCAGCCTCCCCCCTCTCCTTCCCAACGTAGATGAGCTCCGCCCCATTCCTGATTTCCCTCAGTAGTTCGGGAGAGATCAACCTATCGTACAGGACAACGTCGGCCTGCCTCAGTACCTTTAGTCCCTTGACCGTGATCAATCCTGGATCCCCTGGACCTCCACCCACTATATAGACCTTCCCGCTCATCTTCTCTCCTCAAACAGCGTTAACCCGTCTCACGATATAAACCCCGAAGGCCACTCCCTCCAGTAACTTAATCAGATACGCCAGTATGAAGACGTCGTTTAACAAGACCTGTTGTGAGACGTGGAAGATTCCGGAGTCAATGTAGAGGATAATTATGAAGAAGACGTCTGCCGCAAATCCCAGGGAGTAGAGTGTGAACTTCTCCATGAACCTCAACGAGGTGATAGAGTAACCTATTATGAACCCGCCCGCGAATTCCGACAGGAACGCCCCAATGAAGAGCCACTGTAACTGCAGTGCCATGGTGTAAACGAAGGGAGTGAACCAAGGTAACATCATCAGGATCGCAATGGAAATGAACAGCCAGGCTCTCCCCCTGAGAACAACAGAGGCTATGGGTATTAGCTCACCGTCCTCCGTCTCCACATATTTTTCCTTGGGGGTGTAATTGTGCATGGCGAACCAACCCAGGAGTGCCCCAGACAGGATGGGACCCTGATAGGAGATCAGTCTCAGCAATGGGTCCCCCACACCGTAGACGACTCCAGAAACTATCAGGAGGACTAACCCCGCATATTTGGCCACAGCTGTCTGCTTCAATCGGCCGACCTCCTCTCAGTCCTTAGGACAACGGTCTCCCTATCTCTCAGGGAGCAAACCCCCTCACGGAGGCTACTCGGTTGTGGCTCACAACGAAGGAGATCTGGCCCCCTGAAGGCTGAACCCACGACGCCGATCATCAACACTTCTCGCTGACCGTTCAGGTCGAAGTGAGGCGTTTGGTCAAGGGGACGGTAGATGACTCCCACGGGCTTTCTCAACACCTCCAAGTTGCTGAGATAACAGAGCCTGGACGTATCCTCCAGAGTTCCCCTCAAGGCAGCCTCCACTTGAAGGAGATGTTGTCCCTCCTCATGGCTTAACCGGTCGTGAATGCCAGCTGAGACATATGTCAATCTCCTCACATCCCTATCCGTTGAATCAATGGCCGAAAGACTAATCATGTTGCTCCTCCCGATCCTAAACTCAACCTCACACCTACCCTCCTCGAGTGTCGCATTGGGTAATTCTCTTCCCGCTCCTCACCTCTACTAAGTTGACTGGAGGAGGGCATCTCTGGAATAAGTGAAGTCCTCAATTTTAACTTTACCTACCTCCTCACTTTATGAGTTTGCCTCAATTTTTACAAAGAAGCTTTCAAGTTTTCCTCCATTAATCTAACATCACCTTAAAGACTTTATATAGATTTAATTACAACATCTCCCCAAGTAAGTTGGAGTGTAACGTAAAAACTCGACCCCTGGAGTGAGTTTACCCCCATTAAGGGAGGTAGATCAAATATGTTACCTTTCCGTCAACCTTCTCCTTGCTCACTATCTTAACTCCCTGCTCTTTCATTGCCTGGGCCCACATCTCTACTTGATCTTCCTGAGCTCCAGGGGTAGCTAATACCTTAATCTCCCTGTTCCCTCCGGTTTCTAACCACTTCCTCATTAACACCACCGCAGGGGCGTTGGCTCCACAGCTCCCTGTCTCCTTAGTAAGGTCAATCTCTTCCGTCAAGCAGCCTCAATATATCATATCGGAGCTCAACTTTAAGATACTTTCGTTTTCAGCGAAGTAAACCTTCTCCCACGACCTTCGTTCCATCTCAGCTATGATGGACCTAATAATTGAGACCGCGTTGCAGAGGGAGGTCCTGCACCCCGTCATAACGAAAGATCTCCCTCCTCTCTCCTTCAGTTTCCTCTCCCTCTCATCCCCGGAGGACAGTACTATCACCTTCCTACCCACGCTGGCGAATATGGGAGAGTGGAGAAATTGTTCCAGTGTTTACCCGTGGCGTAACTTACCTTCTTTAACCACTTCTAATTCCGCCACGGGCACCCCTCCTAAGGGGTCATACACGGTCACCCCCAGATCACTGGGGCTGGTCGAGGTAAACTTCAATACCCTCCCATCCAACTTCTCCCATCCTCGTGAGCAGTGCCCGTCATCGGTTGGGAGATCATCAAGAGAGAATTCTTGGGTAATACTACATGAACATGACCGACGTCAAAACGATATTTATAAAATTGAAAATAACGAGTAGTTACGTGAAAGAGTTACAGTCTGTGGAGTACATCCCTCATCTCGGCAGCTCCAAGAACTCCATCCAATTCTCCGATGACGAGAAGTTGAGGCGTCGATTTCTCGCACAATAAGGGGGAGATGTGCGGAGAGTGGCAAGATCATTCACGAGAGGAAAACTTGGAGAACTCCTCAGGTCGAGGAGGCGTTTAGAAGTAGAAAATAGGAGAGGAGAAAATTAAACTTAATTTATGGTTCAACCTGACTGAGAATAGGTTGAAGATACTAATAACCTCAGGTTTAGCTTACCTTAAGGACGGACCTGTGAAGGGCGCTAACATAGGGGTAAACGAGTCCCGGGTTGAGGCCATAACCAAGGAGATCCCACCAGACTTCGAGGACGCCGAGCTCCAAATAGGAGGAAAGGATAGGATAGTCTCTCCAGGTTTCGTGACCACCCACACTTATCTCTCCCTCTACCCCTTCAGGTACTCTCTGGTCTCAGGAAAGTTAAACGTCAACGATTTAGTATCAGTGTTAACCCCTAAGGATATCTATTCGCTGTCGCTGTTGGCCTCTTATCACCTCTTGAGAAGCGGCGTCACGGCCGCAGTGACTGCAGATCCCAGCCCAGAGAGCGCAGCCAGGGCCATGATGAGCGTGGGACTTAAACCTTTCCTGGCTGTGGGAGTTGGGTGCAACTGGGGCCCCTCAGATTGGAAGAGGGAATTCAAGGTCCTGAGGGAGAGGTGGGGAGGACCTGAGGGAAGGGTACTCTTAAAGATATGTGACCAGCAGGAGTTGGAGGAGGCCCTCCATGTGGCGTCCGAAGCTAGAGTTCCGGTACTTCTGGACAGGCTCGTCACCTTAGAGGGCATCTCCCAAGTGCCCAACTACACTACAGCCCTCGGAGGAGGATCCAGACAGGATCTGGAGGCGGTGAAGCGACTGGGGGCCGGGCTCTCTTTCCTCCCATCAATGGAGGTGTGCAAGTTCACTTTGGGTTCCTTCTCACCGTCGATATCTCTGGACGCTAGTTTGAGGTATGATGCCAGGGTGGAACTGGGTTTCGCTATCTCTAGGCTGACGCTGACTCCAGATGAGGCGTTCAAGGCACTGACTTCGTGGGGTTATCAGGCTCTAGGTATTAAGGGATCCCTCGAGGTGGGAGCTGTACCAGACTTGGTTGTGTTTCAGGTCGGGGAACCACCTAGCTATCCCCTGGATAGGAGTTCCCCGTATGAGACACTCATCTTCTCCACTGGGGTGCCTGAGACCGTAATAGTGGGAGGGGAGCCAGTTTTAGACGGGGGAGTTCCCCTAAACGTAGGGATCAAGGACATCGAGGAGGCGGAGGAGGTAGTCCAGGAGATTGCAGGAAAGAGGATCAGTTCTCTGGAAAAGGGTTGAGGTAGTTGGGGACATAGCCATCGTGGGGGTCCCCTTCAACGCTGACGAAGAGGAACTCAGACGTTTCGCAGAGGAGATGATGAGGAGAACTGGGGTGAGGGCGGTATGGGGGAAGAAGAGGGATACGTCCGGAGATTTCAGACTTCCGACTTATGTTCACCTGGCCGGTGAGAGGCGTAGCGAGACCTTATATAGGGAACACTCCTGCGTCTATTTCCTGGACATAACTAAGGTGTTCTTCTCTTCCAAGCTCTCCTACGAGCACCGAAGGATAGCCAAGATGGTCAGACGTGGGGAAGTTGTGGTAAACATGTTTGCGGGCTTCGGGCCCTTCTCCATCCTCTCCTTCAAGCTAGGTCAACCAAAGGTGGTCTACTCTATTGATATTAATCCCTATGCATATTATTATATGATTGTAAATATCGAATTGAATAAGACCTACGGTGTGATTCCAATGTACGGAGACGCCTTTAGGAGGTTGAAGGAGCTGGGAGTGGTGGACAGGATAATCTCGCCGTTGCCTGAGAGAGGCAAAGAAGTTTACTGTGAGGCCATGGAGCATCTCAGGAGCGGAGGATACCTTCATCTATTTGTCGAGATTAAAGTCGAGAGGGGCGAGGATCCCTTAGAGAGGGCACTGAGGGAGTATCCTGCAGAGGGTGGAAGAGTGGTGAGGAGCGTGAATCCCTCAACCTACCACGTGGTCTTGGACATAAGGAAGGGTGAGAGCGTTTCTCCTTATAAGTCAGTTTGCTGAAACCTTCATCCAATGGAGTTCAACTTGAGAGATCTGGAGGACATGAACTTGGGCGTAATAGCCTGTCAAAGGAAGAGGGTGGAGGTGGGGAACTATCGCATAGTCTTCCGGAGGAGAAAGGTAGAGGGCGACTACATGTATCTGGTGGAGCTCTCACTGGGAGGAAAGGTAATAGAGAGGGGAGCCTTCACGGACTTCAGGGAGGCTACAATTTTTGCTGGGAGATTGTTCAGGGCGTTACTGTGAGGTTGAAATGCTTTTTATCTTTCCCGGGAGATGTGGGGCCTGAGAAGAGTTGTCAAAGGACGACGTACTCGAGGCGCTGAAGTCTGGGAGAATAGATTACGTGAGGGTGGAGTTCATAGATCTCTTGGGGAACGTCAGGGGCAGATCTTTGAGGAGGGCAGAGTTCGAGAAGGTCATGGGTCAGGATATGGGGGTGCCCTACGCCGAGTCCCTCGTGTTATTAGATTACTTGGACAGACCCATCAAGTCCAAGTATGAGGACATAATAGCCATGCCAGATCCACAGTCCTTCATTATTATTCCTTACTTGGAGAGGACGGCCAGGGTTCTCTCCTACCTCTTCTCCCCAGACGGTACGCCTTCGAAGTTCTGTACTAGGGGGATACTTAGGAGCGCCGTACAGAAGCTTGAGGAGATGGGTTTGGAGTTGGAGATCTCCTTCGAACCGACCTTCTATCTATTGAAAAAGGATCAAAAGGGCATGGTTCCATCGGATTTCGGCAAGGCCTTCTCACCAGAGGGACTCATGGAGGAACAGGGCTTCCTGAAGGACGTCATAAAGTACTTGGAATTGGTGGGGGTTCAGGTCGAGATGATAAATAAGCACTACGGTCCGGGGCAGTACGAGATCACCTTCTCGACAAGGGACGCCATATCATCTGCAGACTCGTTGATAACAGCCAGGGAGATTATAAGGGATGTGGCCAAAATCTACAGTCAAGTAGCTACATTCATGCCTAAGCCCTTCTCTGACCTCCCGGGGAGTAGCATGGACATCTACATCAAGATAAAGAGAAAGGACGGTTCAGACGCGATGTTAGATCCCAACGATCCTAAGGGGATAGGTATCAGCAGGGTCGCCTACAGTTTCTTCGGTGGTATACTAGAACACATAGGGAGCATAATAGCCATAGCCTCTCCAACCATTAACTCGTACAAGAGGTTCAGGGAGGTAATAACTCCGAACCTTGGGGGAATAGGTCAAGAGAGGCACTTCATAATCAGGATCCCGAGCAACTTTAGGGAGTCGAAATCCCTGGAGTTTAGGCTGGCAGACCCCCTGGCCAACTCCTACCTACTGCTAGCCTCCCTCATATTCTCAGGGATAGAGGGAATGGAGAAGGGGGCAGATGTGGAGGTCAACGAGGTGGTCACCACCATACCCAAGGACATGAGAGAGGCGTTAAACGTGTTGGATGGAGACTCATCCCTGAAGTTCTCTCTTGGAACTGAGCTCATATCCTCGTTCCTCGAACTCAAGAAGAGGGAACTAGAGAGTTACGAAAACTATGTCTCTGAGTGGGAGAGGGAAGCTTACCTTAAGGCAGGATGGTAATGCTGGCAGCAATATTGAGGGAATTCGGCAAACCCCTGACTCTCGAGGAGATGGAAGTCCCCCATGGTGTCATGAAGGTCGGAGCCACAGGTCTCTGCCACGGAGATTTGCACATAATTATGGGAGAGTGGAGTTGGGACCTGGGGATCAAGCCCCCTCTCATCCTGGGACACGAAATTGCACTGGAGGGGGAGGACGGGACGTCCCTCCTGCTATATAACGCGAGAGGGTGTGGTAAATGTAAGGTGTGCTCTAAGGGTTTCCCCCAATTCTGCGAGAGGGTGAGGGTACTAGGTGTTCACGAGCACGGTGGATTCGCGGAGTACGTCCAGATCCCAAGTGGATACCCCCTAGTGCCGGTGAAGGGGGAAGCCTTTGAAGTAGCTCCCTTGGCTGACGCTGGCGTCACAGCCTACAATAGCGTGAAGGGGATAGGAGAGGGCGACAGCGTGGCGGTGTTAGGGACCGGGGCGGTGAGCATGTTCGCTGTCCAGATGCTCTCCATTAAGGGGGCAGAAGTCACCGTGGTGGGAAGGAACGAGAGTAAGCTGTCCAAGATGTTGGAGTTAGGGGCGTCAGAGGTGGTCAAGGCCAAAGGAGAGTACTCCACCGCCTTAGGAGAGGCCTACCCTAGGAGGAAATTCGACTACGTCATAGACTACGTGGGGAGCGACAGTTCACTGAGGGACGCGCCTTGGCTGTTGTCAAGGATGGGGGAGCTGAGGTTAGTGGGAGAATTCGGTGGGGAACTTAACGTTTCGGGTCAGCTACTTGTCCTGAGAGGGATAAGGGTTAGGGGAGTTCTATACGGAACCCTCAGGGACTTGATCTGGGTGAAGAGACTGTTCGAGAGAGGATCGTTAAGACCCATCTCGGTACCCTACACCCTATCTGAGATCAACGAGGCAATATCTGACTTGATGGAGGGAAGGGTAGTGGGTAGGGCAGTGATAGTACCTTAAGTCCCCTCAGTTTTACATTCCAGAAAGAACGGCCTCTCTCCCCTCAAGGTTATGTTCACGTTCAAGAACTTCCGGATTACCTCCAGGTTCGTCTTCGCGTGCTCCGTGAGTTGTGCCCCCGTGTACCTGAGATTGTTGAGGGCGCACAGCACCATGAGCATGTCTGACATGTGTCTGTCTAGGGCTCCTCCGCTGGACATGTCCTGGAGCAGTTGTTCAGCTGCCCTCTCTCCCACGATCTCAGCCATGACTCCCCTCTCCCCTAACGCACTGCCTCCCATCAATGAGTCACCTACTGCCACCACTACTATCCCTGAGCCCTTGCTACCCACTTCATCAATCTCCAACTCTATGTGAACTGGTTTGCCGAACTTTTCCAAGTGCCTCCTGGCTGAGTCCGCCTGCCTCCTGGCTATATCTCCCGGCAGGGAGGACACGTGAGACACTCCTACAAATTTCGTGGCCTCTCCCATCTCCGTGAGTGAGAGGGGTGTAGGGTTTCCCCTCACGTTCTCAAGAACAATTTCTCCACCCCCTTGAGGGTAGTGCCCCCTTCTCGAGACCCTGAGTTCTGCTCTCATCCCCATTTTCTCCAGGATGGGAAGGTAGACCAGTCTCATGTAATCTACCGGGGGAGATAGGGGGACGTCAGTACCTCCCCTTAGAGTCAGTCTCACATTTCTGTTCAGTATTACCGGGAGGGCGGTCATGGCTATCAGGACTACGCTCCCAGCAGTGCCCACATCCAAGGAGTAGTTCCCTTCCTGAACCTCTCCTGGCACGAACTCCAGTTCCGTGGAACCCAGGAAGTCACCTCTAACCTTTGCCTTTGCCAACAACTTCATCACCCTTACGGCCGACAGGTGCTGGTGCTGTAACCCAGGGTTCTTTCTTTTAGCCCTTATGTTTCTCATCTTGAATGGCCTCCCTGTGAGAACTGACAAGGTGAGTGAAGTCCTAAGTATCTGACCTCCTCCCTCACCGAAAGATCCATCTATCTCTATCACGTCTTATCAACCAAATGGAAGTCAGGGTGAAATTAAAGCCTCTAGCCAGGGTGCTCGGTAGGGAGGAGTTGATAGTTATACCAATTGCGGAACACGGTAGGTTCGTCCTGACCCTCAACTTCTACGAGGACGTCGAGGACGGGAGGAGAGGGAGGCTAGTGCTAGTGGAGGACAGGTTCGGTATGTTGACGCAGGTGAGGGTTATTGAGGGTGACAAGGTGAACGTTGAGGCAGAAGGGGTGAGGGAAGCTATGGAAGTGCTCTCCAAGGTCATTAGGATCGAGAGGTGGAACATGGGCAAAATCATCCCCCTGATACTTAATCCTGAGTTCAGGAATGAGCCTCGCAGCATGAGCAGGGGAGTGAGGGGATACGTGAACTACGTGAGCAGGTATGGAACTCCCGACACTGAGAAACTGAGGGGCATACTGACTCTTCTAGTGGAGGAAGTCCTCTAGGGTTGAGGTCTTGACGACCTTTCCTAACCTCACTCCAACTCTCCTCAATTTCCTCCCGTCCTTCTCCAGTAGCTTCATCAGTAAACTCATGGCCTCTTCCTTTGCCCTGTCTGAGGATAGGGCGAAGGTGTAACTCCTTCCCCTGCTGACGATATCCAGATCTTCCATTATACCTATCACGTAGATCTCCTGAGGTAGACCGTCCACTTTCTTGTAGGCCTCCTCCACCGCCCTGTGAAGGAAGGGTCTAATCTCCTCAGGATCCCTCGTGTTTCTGGGGAGGGTCAAGTATCTCCCCATGTGGTGTCTCTCCCTCGGTTTCACCGGTTCCTGGAACGTGTTATTGGCTAGGCTGAGGAGATAGAGGGCCTTACTTTTACCTACCAGTCGCGAGAGCTCATTTAGCCCCACTTTCCTCAATTGCCCTAACTTGTTTATTCCCTTCTCCAAGAGGGCCCTTTCAGTGACCTCCCCCACTCCTGGGATCTCCCCCACGTCCAGGTTCTCCAGGAAACTCATGACTTCCTCCGGTCTGATAACTCCTAGACCCCCAGGCTTGTTCCTGTCGGCAATTACCTTGGCCAACACCTTATTTGGGGCTACCCCCATGCTCACCGACAATCCTTCCCTCTCCTTGATTTCAGTCTTAGCCCTGAGGGCCAACTCGATGGCCTCCTGGAAGTTCCTCACCCTCCTTGTGACGTCCATGTAGGCCTCATCTATACTGGCTACCTCCACCACGTCCGCATATCTCCCCAGGATTGTCATCACTCTGTCACTGACCTGTTGATAAAGTTCCTTCCTCATCCTGAGGAACACTACGTCCTTGGAGATTTCCTTGGCCTTCTTTATGGGAATCCCCGCCTTTATCCCCAACTTTCTCGCCTCGTAGTTTGAGGTGGCCACTGCACCACTGTCCTCAGATCTTCCAGAGAAAACACACACAGCAACAGGCTTGCCCTTAAGCGATGGATTCATGATCTCCTCCACCTGTGCGAAGAAGTAGTCCATGTCTACAAATACTATTATCATCTACAAATTACTTTAGGATTCATGCTTTTCAGTTTTTCTTCAACCTCTTTGAACCTGGGGGAACTTATTCCTCCCAGCCTCGTCACCTTGATCCCAGAAGCTACGATAGCTAACCTGAGTGCCTCCTCAATCGGTCTGTCGGCGACATAGACAACGTTGAAGGCAGCGTCAAAGACATCTCCAGCTCCTGTGGTGTCCACAGCGTTAACCTTAATGGACTCGGCCCTGCACTCCACCCCGTCTCCGAAGACTTCAGCTCCCTCCTCACCCTTCTTGATCACTGTCAGCTTAGAGTTGATCCTGGAACCCAACCTCTTGTACTCCTCCTGGTTTACGAAGATTACGTCCACCCTTTCGCCACTGTATTCAGAGGCATATGGCCCAGGATCGTAGCTCACCAATTTCGCTCCCTCGTCGTACACCACTGAGGAAGGGGGTATAGAGGCGAAGTGTATTACGTCAAATATCCCCCTCAGTTTACTTACGTCCTCGGCCGTAGGCATCAGTCTTGGATTACTCCTCCTTATCATTGAGATCTTACCGTCGTTCCTCAGAAAGATGACGGCGACATTGGGCTCCTCGTCCAGCTCCTCTAGGTAGTCCAATCCTACACCTTCCTCGGCTAGAGGGGACATCAAAGCCTTGACTAGTGGTGTTCTCCCTACCTTGGCGTATACCTTCGAGCTGTGGCCCAACCTAGCCACCGCGACCGCATAATTTGTCGCTGAGCCTCCTGGGAAGAACTCGATGAGATCCGTGTATTGAGGGGAGTCTGGACTCGGAATCTGGTCTGCCCTGACTATGACGTCTATGTTAAGCTTACCCACAGCTAAATGGACCGGGACAGTCAGTTAGCCGCCACCTCTTCACAATTCTGACCCAAAGGTACTCATCACTAGACTGGGCGGATATAAGATTACCCAGTTATTTAGCCTCCACCAGTTCCAGATGAGAAATCCAGTCCTTAAATACTCGTGAAACCTACTGATCGTGAAACCCCCACGTCTAGGACCGTTGTTGAATTGCCCACCGTGAGGGAGGGGATGGATAGCTCCTTTTAGAAATGTTTTTAGATATTAATATAACATATTCTTTATGGGCATATTCTTTTAGTGCCCACCGTAGGGTTTAGGTTTCGCGCATACATAGATCAACAAACGTTTAGGGCGTTAGAGGCCCGGTTGGAGTTAGCCTCAAGTTCACAACACCCTGCGTTGGGCAGACGTGTACTTCCGTGAACTAGACGGGAAGTGGTCAACACGGACGGAGTTGAGACAACCGGCACTGGACCTGAGG
>Ga0081529_127931_pt1 | contig 14122 bp, 15 predicted proteins | sample EchGeymetagenome_FD_71012 | JGI IMG/M metagenome (GOLD analysis project Ga0081529, IMG submission 71012) | Ferrous microbial mat and aquatic microbial communities from Echinus Geyser, Yellowstone National Park, USA - transect B T=78-80 C v2... ...
CGACCCTCCTAAGCCGTAGGCGGCGACGCCGGCGGACGTCGTGGGTTCGAAGGGGGATGGCCCCGAGAGTCCCACCGGGCCCGCCATGGACTCCACGGTTTATACTGACTTCTGTCAAGCCCGCCAGCCGTCTCTAGACTGTCTCGTATCCAGCATGTTTTGTGGTGTTACTTCGGCCTGTTTGTTGCCTCCCAACGCTTCACCGATATGTGTAAATTGGGGGGTTCTAGACCTCTCATGGATATACCGGAGGTGAGCGAGGTGGAGCTCGAGAATCCCTCGTTCTCGGTGGCGGGGCCTGCCGAGTACACCATATCCTTCGGCAACCCCTGCAAGGTCTCAGCGAACGTCAGGATGGACGTCCTGATGTTCAGCTGGCCTCGCGTCTTCTCCAAGGCGCTCGTGGCGATTTATAGATGTAGCGAGTTCTGGCCTCATTTCGACGTAAAGGTCAGAGCGCTGTCCTTCGGCAAATCTATATATCTGCTTGTGGACTCTGTGGCGCGTCATAACGAAAGCGATGCGGAGGTCGTGCCTCTGGAGCGCGGCCCCCTCTGGCTCTACGTGGCCAAACTGGGCGCCGCCGCCCTCTGCAAGACGGTGAGGGAGGTCCTTAACGTGCAGGGTAGATGCAGAACCTACACCTCAGCCGGTACGTGAACACGTCACCGATCGGCCTCGGAGGCTCTCATCCCGGCGCATAGTACCTCGTGGCTATTAAAGATGCTGGCCGGCGACGCCCTCCGCGGCGGGCCGAGGAGACGCGGCACGATATATCGCGCGGCCCGTTCGGCCGCCGATTTGCAGCGACGGAAAAAGGCATGTGGGCGCCACGCCCCCGTCCCGTGCTACAGAGGACGGCCTAGGGCCTCCGGACCTGAGGATGGCGAGGGGCTTAGCTGGGGCGCGTCGGCAACATCTCGGCGTGCGGCCAAGCGCTTCGTTTAATAAGGTATGGGTAGGAGCTCGATATGTTGTGTATAAGCCTAGATGCGTGCCTCTCCGAACACCGCCCCGACTCTGTGGACGTGGCGACCCGTATGTTGGGGGGACTGGGGCTTAGGGAGCTGGCGTCGAGGGTCAAGTCGCTCAGAGTAATCACGCAGGGGCCTATCCTGGGCAAGCTGAGGGTTCTCGAGACCGTGGATAACAACGACGTGGAGGTCCGCTACGTGCCGAAGCTCTTCTCGTCGTTCTACGTCCTGCGTAAGGGGGATAGGGCCTGCGCCGCGTTCGGCGGCGATTTGTTCCTAGACGCCGTGGAGGGCTCGGCGTCGGGCCTCCTGCTGGCCAACTGCGGCGACGACGCCGTAGGCGCCGCGGAGCTCTTCGAGAAACTGTGGTCGAGGTCGAGGAACATACTCGACGTGGATCCATATCTGTTGGGCCGCACTAAGGACTGGGGGGCCTATAGGGTTATAGCCGAGCTCAGGCGGGTCGAGGTGAGGGGCGAGGACGAGGAGGATCTGGTGGACAAAATAGTGAGGGGATACGCCAGGAGGATATTCGGCATAGACGACTCCGACGAGGTGGCCAGGAGGTTCTGGTCGGCGATATTCGCGACGCGCGATATGTCGGTCAAGGTCTTGGGCGATCCGTCGACAGGTCTGCCCGTCACAGCGCCGCTTATATACTACTCGGTGAAGGTCTTGAGGAGCCCTCCCGATAGGTGCCAGGACGGCCCCTGCCTCAGGACCACCGCCAAGCTCCTGGAGCGCGCCCTGCGGCATGCGCCTCAGTCCAAGTTGCACAGTGCGTGGAGGGAGGCCCTAAGGAACGGCGCCAAGAGGAGAGAGATAGAGCGGTCTCCCTATCTACCGGCCCTGTTGTTGCTGACGGGAAAGGTCGAGATAGGGTACGATAAATCCATAGACGCGAGGATCTACAGGCTTAGACGCTAGCTCGACGCGCCGGCCTGGAACCTCTAGACGGCGTCTTCGGACGCGAGCCTTTTGAACCGCATTGCATCGTCAAACATATGTATATTATTAAACATAATATATGGATTTTTTAAATTTTTTATAGAGTGTTTTAATCTTATTAAATCACTACCAGTATATTTATATTTATAATTCACCTCGCCTTTACCTAGACCGTGCAGCCTGAAGTAATGTACAGGAGATCTAGGCACCCCCCTCTTGAGGGGATCGACGACCAGGGAGACGCCTACGTCGGCCAGCGCCGCGTCGAGATCCCTCACGGTCGCTACCTCCCCCCGTGGCTCCCAGACGAAGGCCCCCTCGCCTCCGATAGACCTAAAGAACTCCAACGCCTCTCTCAGAAGATCGGCGCGCATGCTCGGCGGTGTCTGGAATACATATATCCGGGGCCTAAGCGGCGCCACCAGCCTCTTGAACAAGTCCCATAGCTCCAGGTTTTCCCTCGTGGGCCGCAGGAGGCCGTGCCCCTCGCCCGGCTTAAATCCCCTCGTTCTTCTATACGTGGGGCTGCCGGCCGGGTGGGTTATGCCTTGGAAGACCTTTACGGTGAAGACAAACCCCTCCGGCGCCTCTCTTGCCAGGTTCTCCATCCTCTGCTCGTTCGGGAGGTTGTAGAAGGTCTCCTGCAGCTCCACCGCGTCTAGCGATCTGTAGACCTCCCGCCTGCTCCTAGGGAAGCCGCATGTGCCGACTATCACGTTGGCTGTTGTGTATATATTTAAAACCGGACGTCAATCCGTGGGGGATTCAACGTCTATATATTCGGGTATCAGGAGTTGCTACGCGAGAATGGACGGCATATACGTCGAGACGGGTCCTATGGATGCGGCCAAGGCCGCCGCCCACCTCTACCTCCACCTTAGGGACCTCGAGAGGGGCTTCACCTACGACCACGAATGCAGGCGTGTGCCTATGACATGGCAGCTCTTCGAGGCGCGATCAAGGTACTTGGTCGAGATATGTAGGAAGCAGGGCGGGAGGGAATGCGGCGAGATTGAGGAGCTCGTTGAGGAGGCTCTGCTGCATAGGGCTCTGCCCAAGTGGGCCGAGGAGCTCGCCCTGAGGAAGATAATACGGATCAGCCAGTTGATATGATTTATAAATAGCACCCCACTCGCGCCAATGGGAGAGGAAGAAGGACGTCGAAGGTCGAGGAGCGTGGACGTCGAGGGCGAGCTCTCCAAGCTGCCTGTCGACGTGTCGAGAGAGGACGACGAGCTTGTGGTCAAGGTGGGGAAGGGCCGCAGACTGCCTGAGGACGAGTTCAGGAACACCATATCAAAGCTCAAGAGGATGGGCTTTAAGTTCGACCCGGACACCAAGACTTGGCGCAAGAGGACCTAGGGCCAAATTCCGCTTTTACGGCCAGATATCTCCTCGGCGGAGGGCGACCCGCCTGACTTGTTTATCCGCGCCCCACGCCCTAGCCATGGCGGCCGTGTTGAACGCCGCCGCCACTCTGCCCTTCCTATCTAGGCCGAGAAGGCCTATGGTGTCTTCTCCGAACCTCTCGGTGACTAGATCCACGGCCCTCCTCAACGCGGCGTCCACGTCTAGGCCGGCCCTCATGAGCTCGGCAGCCCTTAGAGACGCCATGGCGATCGTTATGACCTCGCCGACGCCCGTAGCCGACAGAGCCCCCACGGAGTTGTCGGCCCAGAACCCGGCGCCCGGGATAGGCGAATCGCCGACCCTCCCGTCCAGCTTCAGCCAGACGCCTCCGGTCGACGTGGCCGCGGCCAAATTGCCGTCTCTATCGAGCGCCACGGCGCCCACGGTATCGCTCACCCCGAGCCTCCTCGCCACCTCCAGCACCTTTTTATAGTGCCAGCGGCCTGCCAACGTCTCCTGCCTCATCCGTTTGAACATCTCGTTCTTTCGGTCGCTGTAAAATGCGGTCTTGGCCGTCAGAAGGCCGGCTGCGCGGGCCAGCTCCCTGGCGCCCTCGCCGACCACCAGCACGTGGTCTGTGGCGTCCAGGACATACCGGGCGAGCCGCACAGGGTTTTTCACGTCCTCGACGGCCGCGACAGCGCCCGCCCTGCCCGACGCGCCGTCCATCACGCCAGCGTCCATCTGCACGCGGCCAGACACTGTGTATACGGAGCCTACCCCTGCGTTGAACACGCCTGAATCCTCCATATACGCTACAGCCTCCACGACCGCATCGACGGCGTTGCCGCGCGCGACTGCGGCGAGCCCGGCATCGACGGCGCCCTCTAGAGCTCGCCGCACATGCGTCTCCTCCTCAGGGGAGATGCTCCATCTGCCGGCCCCCCCGTGGACCGCAACTACCGGCCCCATCTATTCGGCCTGCTGAACCCCCGCCGCGGCGGAGCTACCGGGCGCGTACGAGACCCTGTCCTCTAGATCCCGCGGGACCAAAAAGCCGGGGGACCTCACCCTCCTGCCCTCTATGGCTATATGTCCATGGGCTATCAACTGCCTGGCGTGGTAGGGCGTCTTGGCGAGACCCCTCTTATACACTATGGTCTGGAGGCGTCTATCCAATACGGCCCTTACGTCCAGCGAGAGCACTCTGTCCAGGGGGATATTGACGTCCTCTATGAACCCCATCTTGTAGAGCCTCTCCTTGAACGGCAGCTCCAACGGGGCCCTCTCCTCAGCCCTCATGGAAAGCAGACTTCTGGCGCGCCTCACTATTTGTTTCAAGACCGATCTGGCCTTCCAGAGCTCTCGCTTGTTCCTGAGGCCGTACTCGCCCATGAGCCGTAGCTCCTCGAGCAATAGCTGCGTGTTCCACAGCCTCTTGGGCTTCCCGTCGAGATAAGTCTTTCTACTCTTCCTCGTGCCGCCCATGGCTACTGCTTAGCCCCTCCTTGAGGCGCCCCTCTCTTCTTGGCCACGCCTGCGGTGGGGCCGAATCTGCCGGTGGTCACCGTGCGCTGCCCTCTGACCTTCAGCCCGACGGCGTGCCTCATGCCCTTCCAGCTCCTCAGCTTCTTCATCAGATCTATGTCGCTCTTGGCGGCGAGTATCAACTCCGACCCTATGAGGTGGACGTCGCGGCCGCTCACCGGATCCCTACGCCTATTGAGGAACCAAGCCGGCGCTATCTCGTGCAGATTTCTCACGGCCCAGTCCAGCTTTGATATCTGCTCGTCGCTGAGAGAGCCCAGCGGAACGTAGGGATCTATGCCCAGCCTCCTGCATATGGCGAACGCGGAGGAGATGCCTATGCCCTTTATGCGGGCTAGGGCGAAGGCCGTGGCCTTGCCGCCATCTAGATCTGTATCCCCGACGCGGACTATGGCCCTTACCTCAGACACAAGGGTGCGAGAACCAAGTGTTTAAAAGTTTAGTAGGCGGTCGGGCTGGACGGATGTGGGGATGTATTTAGCCACGCCGCCGCGGGTCAGCACCATATGGCTCCTCGTGCGCATAAGCTCGAAGAGGACGTTGCCCACGTGGTTCAAAACCATGATAACCTCCCGACCTCGGTCCAGCTGGGCCAGGCGCCTCTCGGTCCAGCGGACCCAAGCCCGCGCCGCATTTATATAGGCGCAAACCTCGTCGAGACATACGACCCAACCCAGCGGCGCGTCGGAGGCCAACGCATACGACAGCTTGACGGCCCTCCGAAGGGACCCAAGGGCTTTCTCCAAATAGGCGCCGTCCCCGGTGGATAGATAGAAGCCTGTATATTGGAGCGCCCATAAGACCAGCCAGAGGATCCGCCTCGTGCGGCCCTCGGCCTTCACCGCCGCGAGGTTCACGTGGACAATAGCGGCCTCCAACGCGCCGAAGAGCTTCACCACCGCAGACGCCTTAGACACGCACTTAACCTCGCCGAACCAGAGGACCTCCGTCTCGCCGAGATCCCCAGGACAGGAGCCCGCCAGGATGCAGGGCTTGGCGAGCTTTGCCATAAGAAATACTACACCACTATAAAAACACTTTTGAGAACTACAAGATTTATTGGGTAAGCTTGATTTGGGCCGAATCGGCACCGCGGCGCGGATGCCGCGTTCGGCACGGCCATATACCTAGAGCACGCCGTCAAGCCCACACCCCACTATCCCCACCTTCTGGCGGCCTCCGCCGCCGCGGCGGTATACACACGGCATCCCGCCGCGGCTGGATTCGCCGCCCCGTTTTGAATCGACGCATCGAGCTCAGCCGGCGTGCGGAATCTACATAGTCCGGCCGGATTGGCCGTAGCCAGAAAGAGCCCATGGATGGACCGGCCGGGATTCGAAATCCTGGGGTGATCCCTCCCGGCTACCGGCCGCCGTCCGGACGCTCGACGTGTCGGTTCAACTTGGCCCTCCGCCGTCTTTCCCCTCTGCGCGTTGGTTCCATATTTGGCATTTGCCGACTCCCCCCACGGCGTGTCGGTTCCACTTGTACCTTCCTCCTCAGCCGCCTCGGTTCCACTTGCGCCTCCCGTCGGCGTGTCCCCCCTCCGGCCCGGCGGTTCATACATGCGACGTAGCACCGCCCGAACGCGTCATCCTCCATGTACGTTCCGCGGCATACAAACAAATTGAACCACTCCTCGGCGGGTTCCCCATGCCGACAGGGGAAACCCCGGGAGGCTTGACAGGCAAGGACTTGCCTGTAAGGTTTCCCGCGGACATCCCTGTAGGAGGGAGAAAAAGGGTTACCTCGTTCTAACCATCTCTATGGCCTCCGCCGGCTCCGCGTGGCGCATGAGGCCCTCCAGGCGCTTCTTGGTTGAAGGCACTTCTCTCATCCATGCGCGCTCCGCGGCACAGATAAGTTGAACCGCCCCTCGGCGGATCCGCCGTCAGGGCGTGCATGAGAAAGGCTTGACAGGGGGCTAGCCCCCTGTCGGGCTTTTCTTACGCACTCCCTGTAGGCGTTGGCGGATCCGCCGAGAGGTGGGCGAGGCGGCTCAACTTGGCGGTATGCGCGGAGGCGCAGATGCTCCCCGCGGCCGATACGCCGCGAAGGGGCCGGCGGATTCGAAACATGTCCCACCTAACGTTCTAGGCGGCGTATCGGATCAACAAAACGATCTCCTCGGGCTTAGATATGGAGTGGAAGATCTCATTCGATGAAGTTAGACGTCGCCTTGAGCTCGCGCTGAGGCCGGCCGAGCCGCCGACCGTGGAGGAGGTACTTGAGCAGGTTTCTAGGCACGGCGTCTTGCGGGGGCCTGTTGACTGGGTCTTCCCGGCGTGGGCCACCTATGTCGACTATGCGACGCGGAGGATTACTGAAACGTTTCGACTTTCGGAGGAGGAAAGGGGGACGCTTCTAAACTTCCGAGACACAATGAAGCGACTCCTACTGGAGGCGTGGATGCAGACGAAAGAGAAGTTGACGACGCTGTACAAGGCCGTCGCCGAGGGCACGTATAAGCTGGAGGGCAACAGGCTGTACGCGCCGGACGGGACGTGGATGCATGTAATAGGGGACTCCACACCACACATTCCAATCCGCGGCATAACAGCTAAGACACGTTTTCCCGATCTGCTGAAGCTTCCGCGCGAGAGGCTTGAACTGCTTCAGCTGGGCTGGAGGGCAAGCGACGAAGGCAGGCACAAGAGGCAACCTTACATGGGCACTACACAGCCTTGGCAGGTGTTCGCCTGGGCGGCGGCGAGATACGGAGAGCTCTACACATGTGTTCTCTCGACCAACTTGACGCATGAAGGGATAAGCATTGAAGTGTACATCAAAGCGAAGAGCTGGAGGCAGAGGTGGAGTAAGGACGAGGCGATAAGTCTAGTCGCGGACTACCTCAGACGCGGAGAGTGGACGCCCATGCTCACCATGTGGTTAGGAGACGGAAAGGCAAGGTGGCGAAACGTCTTGCAAAGCAAGTACGAGCTACTAGTCGCAACTAAGGAGCCTTGGAGACTGGGCATCCGCAAGGGCGCATACGAGGCCCTAGTCGCCACTGGCAGAGAGGCGTTTGTAAAGCTTAGGGAGTCGGCCGGCGTATACGGCGAACTGCTGGATCTGCTGAAGGCCCACAAGTGGATCTACATAAAGCTAGCCACTGACGACGGCTTTAGAGCCGCCGCCAAGCAGAATAAGAAGGGCATAACTGTGGAAGGCGTCGTGATGTATCTGCGTCTCGTCAGCGGTAGGGGCGGCTCGCTCTTGGCCGAGCACTACACCCGCAACTTAGGAAAAGCGTTCGCCGTCGCCGACAAACTAAAGGCGGCAGGGTTTAGGCCTAATGTTGTGAAATCCGGCCCCAACTATGTGGTGTATATAGCCACAGCCGACCTCTTGAGACTGGCGGAGAGGGACGGCGAAATAAGAAGGGCCGTAGCGCTCTACCTCGCCGAAAAGGCGAAGGACGGTACGCCGAGGCAGAGGGAACTCGCTAGGAAACTCCTGCAAAGACACCCTCTTTTTCTATCCTCTTAATCGTCTCGTCGTCTTCTCGACATCGCCATGCGTTAACCAACGCCGAGCTTGACCGATATGTGGAACTGTAGAACCGATTACAACCAATATGCGGAATCAATCAATGTTTGGTCGGATTGCGCCGAAGACGGCCAGAAAACTCATGGATCGGCCCGCCGGGATTTGTGGGCGGGTTTCCCCTGAACCCGGGACCGCCCGTTATAGGCCTGGGGGTTCGGCGTCCGTCTGTCCCCCCAGGGGCTGTCTACAGCCGGGCGCTCCTCGGCGCAACGGTTCGTGGGGGCGTGTCTTTGTTTCTATGTATTTTTAAGCTTTTTCGTGTTGTTGGAGTGTTTTGGCGGTGTTGGGGTCTCGTTGCGCGAGCCTTTGGAGCAATTGACGCGTTATTACTAGGTCTGCAGAGACACCTTAACCTGCACAAACGCCTCCTTAGCCGCCTCGCACAACGCCTTGGCGGCCCTCTGCACGTATTGAACTGCCTCTTTGAAGTGTCCCATCTCTGCCAGCGCGGCGAAGGGGACAATGGCATTTGAATACAGCCTATGATGCACGGAGTACAGCGCCGCCGAGAGCCCGGCTGAGGTGGCTTCTCCACGTCTATGCCACACCTCCATGCGCCGGTTTAAAAACAACTACGCCAAAGAAAACAGCTTAAGAAAAATAGAACAGAGGCGAAGGCGGAGAGGCAGAGCCGCCTAAGCTGGCGGCTGGGATGCCCGACCCCGTTGAGGAGCTGTTGAGGGAGTGGCCGGAGCTGGGGGCCTTCGGCGTGGAGTGGGTTAGGGCCTGGGCGCCGCATGGCAGGGAGAGGCTGGTGAAAATAGCGAAGGTCCTGCGTAGATATCCGTGGATGGCTGAGGTGGTGAGGCGGAGGCCAGTAGGCAATCCCCACCTGTACATGGTGGAGACGTATGTGGTGAAGGACGGGTCGGAGGTGTGTATATCTCTAAACCAGCTGAAGGCGTACTGCGCGCGGGGCGGTGAGGGAGGCGAAGCTGGAGCCGGAGTTCAGCTGATTGGAAGTATTGTATTAGCCAAAGCCGGATGGCCGGCACGAGGGCAGAGGAGGGGTAAGACACGACCAAAGGAACTAACGGCATACACCGTGGCGACTATGTAAGAATATAGAGAAGATGAGACGCATAAACATAACAAAAAAGCGAGCCCCCACGAACCGCTCGTTGCTTCACCGCTGAGCTACGGGCCGCCTAAACTCCCAAACCTCTGGGTTTATATCTTTTTTCGACTCGGCCCGAGCGCCGTCAGCCTAGGCCGCGGCGCCCATCTGGATGTAGTCCCAGCAGAGGTCTATACGTGGATCGGAAGGCCGCAGGCCTTGGAGACCTTGCCGCCGCCCGAGACGCCTCATGCCATGTCGTATCAGTCGCTTATATCTATAAAGGCAATTTAATATAGCTTAAGGGGATGCGTTGATGACGAATATATCTGCGCACCTGGCGTTAACCGGGGTTGTTGTACTGCATTACGTAGTTGAGCACGTCGTTGCCGATTAGACCTCTCCTATAGAGCGACATGTAGCCGCTGTAGTTGCCGCTGACAGTTGCCGTGTACCCGTAGTGTACGGGATATTGGAGGGGTATTGGGTACGTCCAGTTGCTTGGCGTCAGAACTATCGGCGGCCTAGGCGTCCGGCTGAAATCGAACGCCGCCAATAACCCTTCCAGGTCTGAATTGGCGACTATAGGTGTTAGGTATGGTAGATGCCAGTTGTAGTCTATAAAGGCCAGCAACGTGTAGCCGGAGATCGTATAATTATCGATCCACCCCTCCTTTGCATATGGAGATATTATCAACAGGGGCACCCTCTCGCCGAGCACGTTGTGGTGGGGTAAACCCAGTCTACTGAGATAGCCCTCCTCGCATCTTGGATTGATGCCGTAGTTATAGATTATGGGCGGCGGCACCTGGTCGTAGAAGCCGCCGCCCTCATCGAAGGTTATGAAGACCGCGGTACTATTCCAGTAGGGGCTGTCCATTATTGCGTCTATGAAATGGGCTAGATTGATCTGGCCCTGGGTCAGGTTGTACGGCGGGTGTAGATCCAGGGCCGAGTGCTCATCGTGGCCGTTGCCGCCGGTGAACATCAGGAAGGAGACGGCCGGCAGATCGCCGTCCTTGAGATCCTCCAGGAAGACGCTGGTGTTGAAGTAATGGATGCTGTACTTCTCCGAGCCGGGCATTAGGGAAAGCGGGTACGGCGGCCTGGGCTGGCCTCTAACATAGCCGTAGTCGAAGTACGCCCAGGACACATTATATCTAGTTAATTGATAGAGCATCGTTTCATTGAACGACACGACGCATCCGCTCCCGCTAGAACTGAAGGCCGGGACTGGGTAGCCCACCAGGTACGATATCCTATTGGGCGTCGTGGTGGCCAAGTCGGGAGAGAAGAAATTATCGGCCAGGACGTACTCCTCGGCGTAGTCCCACAACAGCGGCACTTGCTCGTAGGATAGATAGGCCATGGATTGACGCCCGGAGCCCCTAACGAAGCCGTCCATGGCGCCCCTATCCCAATCGACGTGGTAGTTCATATAGCCCCCCCAGGGATTTGTCAGCAGGACCGAGTTTGCGTAATACGGCTTAACTCCGCCGATCGTGGCGCCCGGATTAAGCCCAAACGGCCTGGCCAGCGACAGCGTTACGTTGTCTATTATCGGCGGAATCCCGAAGGGGTATGTCCCGTATATGTTGTCGAAGGCGTGGTTCTCCAGTATTATCACCACGTGGCTTATCGGCGTGGCCGTGCCGTGTTGTTGCGTCGCGGCTTTGGTCACGGCGGCAGCGCGTCTGGCGTGGATCAGGGTTAGGGAGATCAGTGCCATCGACACGGCGACAAGCGCCGCCGTTAGCAGGAGGAGCCTACGCACGTCAGCCATCCGCCAGGTTCAAGTTGTCGCCGAGGGATAGCCCGGCCTGCGACGCCAGCGGCGCCTTTGCCAGTTTGGCCTGGGCCAGGAACTTGTTATGCCTGACTATGAATGGCGCCGTGATGGAGACGCCGCCGTTGAGCACGTAGATGGGCTGGCCCGCGGAGTAGACTACGTTGTCCAGGAATTCGTAGAAGCCGTCGGTTATGTCCTGGCCGAGCCCAATGACCGTGTCGAACCCATTAAGCATGTTCACGTAGTTACCCCTAATCTCGAGGAGGGGTAGGCCGTTGGGCACGTCAACCAAGCTCCACTCCCCACTCGACGCCTGCTTGCTCAACTCGTTGTTCAACAGCCTAACCCTAACGATCGAGGTGCTGGCCGACTTAGCGGTTATGTTGATCAAGGGCCCATCACCGTGACCCTCAACCCTGGAACCCTCTATTGTGAGCAGTAAGTCGCTCTGCGGCCTATTAACAGTAGATGCCTCTATTGTGAGTGGGTGAACCTCTGAGTTGCTTATGGTCACCCTACCCACGGCGTCAGTTAGGCGTAGCACACCACCAAGCCTACTGCAGCATATTAAGGCATCGATGAATCCGTGATCCACGACAATAGGCCAGTTAACAAACAACTGAGCATCAAAACCCTGAACACCACCCCTATCTGTGCCGAAGACCGTGTTTGTGACCATGAGCTTACTCTTGCCGTCAGTTTCACCGTAATTTATGCCTACGTCGAAGCCCAGTATCTGGGTGTTGGTTATCTGGATAGTGCCCGTTCCGGAGCTTATGGCTATTCCACCTCTGGCCGTGCTTATGAAATACGATTCGTCGATCTCCGTGAACGTGATACCGTCACTAACTATTATGGTCGAACCCCCGCTCTTCGGGTTGGCCCCGAGATACGTGAACCCTCTGACCCTGATACCGTACGAGTTGTTGAACCATATCCAGCCTATGGGCGACGGCGGCGTGCCGGGCTTACTGGCCAGACTCGGCGGATCCACCACCGCAATGTCCTCGAGGATAACCCCATTACCCACGGCGCCGCCCCCCGCGTAGTAGCCCCCGGTCACCATCGGCCCGACCGGGCCGCCCTCGTTGACGTCGTTGACGAAGGCCAGGCCTCTGAACACGGGCGGCGGCGCCTGATCCGCCGACGGCGCATTGCCGGGCGTCCCCACCGTGAACGCCCAGTCCTGGCTACCCTTCGGGTTGTTGTAGAGGTGTATCCTGGTGGCTAGGCCCTCGCCCTCAAGTATGACCTGGACTTGCCTCCCTATGACGCCCACGTGTATTATCTGGCTTGGGTAGTAATCGCCGCGCCTGATGAACGCCCTACCGCCCCCGGTGTTCAACAGATAGGCTACGGCCTCCTGGATGCCGGCCGTCTTCGTGTAGCCGCCCAGCTCGTTGACCCCCTCAGCGGGATATACGCCCAAATCGCTCACGATCCTGCCCTCGCTGTCCACTATGACTTCGCCGTCTGCGGAGACGACCATGGGCCTAGGCTCGCCGTTGGGGCCGGTGGGCGTTTGAACCATCACCGAGTACCCCGGCAAGGCGGCCTGAGCAACGCCGCTTTCGCTCAGCCTGCGTTCGTTCAGCCCGTACACCACATCGCCGGCCAACGCCCCACCCAAGGCGCCGAGGCCGAGCGCGCCCAACAGCCTAAGAAAATCCCTCTTATTCACAGCCCCGCTCTAGACCTTGCCTAATATGGGTTTTCTATATAGAGCTCCATAGAGCCTCCTGGATTCAACGCCCCGCCCGGTGGACCCTTGCCGCCTTCAATTCGCCAGGGGCTTCAACCGACCGCTTCGACCCTCCGGGGACTGCTTCATAGCTCCAGCCGGCGCGGCTCTGCGATTGGGCGGCGGGCCGCGTCGATGCTATGCGCCAGAGGCCGCACGCGGCTCAACGCCTGGCCTTCCTGGCCGAGCGGATGAAGTATATCGCCCACAGGATTCCAACAGCCGAGCCCACCGCCGCGTTGGGCGCCACGCCGCCGGGCACCGACAAATAGCCGCCGAATAGGTCCAAGGCGGCGAACACGCCCGCGGCGATCAAGACGCCCAGCAGGACCCCGAGGGCCCTCCTCATGGTAGGTCTTTGAGGAGCCATTTTTAAGGTTTTTGCAGAACTTCCTAGGGCCTTCCCCGCGACGTCCTCTCGGCAGGCTTCAGCTGGGAGGCCGCCGGCCTCCGCAACCACGGCGGTCGAGGCCTCCGGCGGTACGGCCATCCGCCGGCCAGTGGACGTCTACGCCTCTACCTCCCCGTCCGACGGCGGGAGTTCGCGGCGCTCTACACCGCCAACGCGGCCGAGGTCCTCGCAGACTCCGCAGGCCTACGTCGGCAGGTCCCCTAGGGCCGATGACTCGGCGGGGTCAAGCTGGCCGACCCGACGCGAGGACGCACGCCGGCGGCTCGGACGGAGCTTTCCGACCGGGCTCATCCCTCTGGGTCCCCAGAGGCGGAGCGGCGGCCCAAGCCCAGAGACGCACAGCGCTTCGCCCAGCAAAGGCGGTAGCCTCACCGTGTTCCACGCGGACCGCGCCGGGTTTTCCCGGTCGGCTCGGAGATCTGGCGAGCATAGGCTACAGCCTGGCTCAAGGCCGCAGACAGCGCGATCCGAGGCCGCGTCCTCCGTCGGTGGTGTTTTTAAAGTGGCGCTCAATAGTTCCTATGGCTGTCGAGGCGGTTGAGCGTCCCCTGCCCAAGCCCAGCGATGCAGCCTATGTTGAGGCTCGCCTTCTCGAGGCCTTGGGCGAGGCCCGGCTTGCGCTTGAGTTTCTGGAGAGGGGCCTCACTCGAAACGCCGCGTGTAAGGCCTTCCAGGCGTGGAGGGCCCTCCTGGCGGCTCTGTTGCGGCTTGAGCTGGAGAGGCTCAAGGCCCTGGCAAAGACCGAGGAGGAGGG
>Ga0081529_119752_pt1 | contig 14092 bp, 13 predicted proteins | sample EchGeymetagenome_FD_71012 | JGI IMG/M metagenome (GOLD analysis project Ga0081529, IMG submission 71012) | Ferrous microbial mat and aquatic microbial communities from Echinus Geyser, Yellowstone National Park, USA - transect B T=78-80 C v2... ...
GTCAGCCCTACCCTCTAACCTCTCGGTTATCCACCTCAGCCAGACCCTCTTGTCCTCCTTGGAGTTCAAGTATCTTCCTTCCATGTCCTTAAGGAAGTAATTGGCCCCATATATCCTAGGTAACGCGTGGGTGAGGGGTGTCCTCGTGGGTATCACCCCCCTCTTGGTGGGGACTTCCTTATGGCCTAACCCGTCTATTATCGAGTTCCCTGCAATTGCTACCACGCCAGACAAAACCAAGTAGTAAGGCGTGAACGTGCTCGTAATCAGGGAAAGCAACCCCGTAGTGAAGAGGTAATGTGTAACTAACTTCATGAGGTCACCTCAATTTTCATAATCATAATCTAAATCGTCTAAGGCTAGCATTAACTCTGCTATCTCTCTATCTGTCTCGTCAACAAAATATCTATCATTTTGTTTCCTTACTATTCCAGCTATCGTTAGAAACTCTAAAAGATGATATACTGCTTTTTCCTTAAGCCCGGTTTTCTTTGCTATTTCTTCAGCAGTTCCGTTAGCGATTGCCAATACTATTAAAATTATAGTATCCAAACTATCTAAACCAATAAATAAATTACTAGTAATAGTAAGCCACCTCCTAGAAGAGTAAAATTAGCGTTTCTGTAGAATTTGGATAGCCGAGGTTGTACATTTAGCTCAAATAGTATAAGATATACTGCACTATAAAACAGAAAGATTACCGCAGGGACTAACGATAATATTTTTATGGCTAACGTCGGACTTATCATTTTCCTTCCCAAGTTACCGGGTTTTTAAAAACCCCTTTGTTAGGGAAGTGAGATGGGTAACGTATGTGGTATGGATATTAGAAGATTCTCAGTTTTATTTATAGCAATAATAATAATTCTAGCATTCGTAGCGAGTTTTGCAAATATCAAAGTTCCGCAAAATACTAGTACTATTCAAATAGGAAGTGGGGGAGGAAGTTCAGCGTCTTACAGTTACGCTGGGCCTAAGTACATATACAATAAAACGATAACGTTAGCTCCTAGTCTTTCAGACTTACAATATATTAGGGGAAGCTACAGTAATCTACCAGCACCTTACTATAACATTTCTAATGCATACATACTCTTCAACTTCTCAACGCCTCGTTCAAATATGCTGCAATTGCTTCTCAATGCGTTAAGCAGAAACGCATCAATTATTGCACCTGGGCCATATGGAGCGTTGTTGAGTATTGCATCATCTGCTTACGTCAAAATTCTCAATTACACTAACACTACATTACAGCCCTTTCCATTAAATCAAAATGATACAGAAAATTACTCAAAATGGCTTCTTACAGTTAAATACGCTAAAGACTTCGCGGTACCCGAATCTTTTCAGCCAGGATGGAGCTACCCTCCGTCAGACCAAGTTACAATAAAGAGGAAGAATTCTTTCTTTTCTCAGAGATTATCTTTATTATGGAGCCTATCCTGTAGTAATATTTGAAAAGGAGAAAGAAAGATTATTGAAATCTTATTTTGATTCTATAATAGTTAGAGATTTACGAGCAGTTAATCCTGAAATTGCCGAAGCCTTTGCATCATATATAATCCTCAAATTATTCTTCTTTGATTACCGCGAATAGAGTTTATAATTATTTAAAAAGTTTAGGATATAAAATAGGTAAAGAAAAAGTTTTAGAGCTGTTTGATAAATCTAAAGAAAGCTACTTTGCGTTTTATGTTGAAATATTTAATAAAAGTGAAATTAAAAGAAAGGTCAACCCAAAGAAGGTTTATATAATAGATACGGGATACTCAACTGCTCTAGGATACGAGTTTTCAATTTCTAAAGCAATGGAAAATGCTGTTTATCTTGAACTTATGAGAAGAAATTATGGCAATATATATTATTGGAAAGAATTTGGTAGGTCTGAAGGAAAAGAAGTAGATTTTGTAATAGCTAGAAACTTTCAGGTTGAAGAAATAATTCAAGTCACATATGCTACAGATGTCGTTGAAGAAAGAAAAATAAATGCAATAAAAAAAGCAAAAAAGGAACTAAATCCTAAAAAAATTACTGTAATAACTTGGGACTATGAAAATAAAGAAAATGAAATCGATTATGTCCCTCTTTGGAAATGGTTTCTTTTGCATCATTAGAAGCTTTAATTACATATTTTGAAAGCCTCGTCCTTAAGGACGGGAGAGGTCAGAAATAAATGAAAGTCTTGCTTCTCTAAGATAGGAAGTCGATTAGTCAAATTAGAAGACATAAATCAGTTCAAATCTTAAACCAAAAATAAATAGTTTTAAAAATAAAAAGCTTTATAGAATAAGTTTTACAATTATTTATTTTTAAGTAATAAAAAATACAATAAGAAATGGATATTATTACTATATCTATTAGAAACTTTTTTCAATATTAAAATATAGGAATTAAAGTGTTTCTTGTTTTAATTTATATAGGATAATTTTTTTAAATTATAATGTATTTAATGTAAAAAGCCATTTCCATAAAGGTAAAATTTTTATTACTTTATCTTCATATTTAATATTATCTTCAAAATCCCAAGTTATTATAAACAAATCTTTACATTTTAATAACTCAGAAGCCTTTATTAGAGATCTAATTTCTATTTTCTCTATTTCATCCTTACTACTTGCATAAGTAACTTGGATTAATTGCTTGATATCCAAACCTTGTTTTATAACGAAATCAACTTCTTGTTGCTGATAATCTTTCCAATAGGAGATCTCATAAGTTGGTTTTCCAAATTTTCGCTGCAATTCCACTGCTACTAAATTTTCCAAACATTTTCCAAAATTTTCCATAAACCTAAAGCCTATAACATTAGAAATTCCAGTATCAATAGAATAAACCTTTAACGGTGAGGCAAGTCTTTCTCTAGCTCCAAAACTAAATTTCTCAATAAAGAATAACATTCTTGAAGTTGAAACAAATTTTGAAAATCTTTCCACAGTCTTTACAGGTATATTTAAAATTTTCGAAAGTTTATTGAAGCTTATTTGGGAGGAAATATTAGTTAAATAAAAGTTGGTCAATTTTTCAATAAAACCGCTCTCTCTTAATTTAAACCTTGATTTTACATCTTTAATCAAAATAGTTTCGTAATATCTTTTAAGTATTTCTTTTTTTATGTTTTCATTTTTTTCTAAAACAACTTCCGGAAAACCGCCAAACTCTAAATATTCCCTTAACTTTCTCAACACTTCAGTTTTATAAATTACTGCTTCTTCATAACTATTTATTGGGAATCCTTTAAATTCTAAAAATTCAAAAAAATTCAAGGGAAATACCTCTATGGCAATATCCCTACCCGCAAGCAAAGTAGCAAATTCTTCGCTCATTAGCTTTGCAGAAGATCCAGCTACAATTATTTTTGCTTCATTCTTTTCATTCAAACTTCTTACGAACTTTTCCCAACCAATTATTTCTTGAATTTCATCCAATAAGAGAAACGGTTTCATTGTAGGCCTAATAATTTCCAAGTACGCATAATAAGCATCTAAAAGTGTTTCGAGGGTCTTCTCAAGCCTTACTTCCTCAAAATTTATATATAATACATTTTTAGCACCAAATTTTTCGACTAAATATTTAGATACTTCTCTTAATATAAAACTTTTTCCACCTCTTCTAACTCCAATTATTGAAATAATTTTGTTCGTTTCTGAAAATAAAATTTCATAAATCTTTTTTGTATAAATTTTTCTAGATATTCCAGACTCTAATCCTTTTCTCAAAAATTCCAATCAGCAAGAACCGCAATTAAATCCTCTCTTTTCATATTTTGTATTGTATGACAAAAAATTGTATAAAATTTTGTCATATATGACATAAATTCAAAGATTTCATGCTCTATTATTAAAACCGTTCTTTAAAGCGAAAATTGAAAAAGCATATCTAAACATGAATATTCCAAGTCATATCAAAATACTTTAACCATATAAAAGGGCCCTTTATTAATTGCTATTAAACTTTTATGTTATGAGACTAAAAACGAATAAAGCTAACATTGATTGAATGGTTTCAAAGCATGAGTTTAATGAAGATAAGTACAAGAACTCTTTAGAGGACCTTAAAAGGATATGAAGAACTCCTTAGATCCTATTCTGAAGTTATAACCGCTTACTTGATAGGTTGGAAATATAGAACAATATGCATGGTAATATGGATTATACTGTAACTCTTTAAATAATAAAAGTTATACTACATTTTTTGGTATACAAAGGATAAAGGCTTATCCAAATAGCGGTACCTTACTTCTTTTTGGCGATTTAGGGATGAAGGGTATTAATAAAGCTGATATTAAACCTATTATGCTTATTAATTCACTTGCAAGTATTAAATTATAGCTTTGGGCCAATATGCCAACCAACACTGGACCTATTACTCCTCCTCCTGTCACTCCTAATCCCCATACTAGCGAATTGGCGAAGCTGGCCGAACCCCTAGGAACCAAGTCTCCTACTATAGATAACATTAAGGGGAAAGCGCTAAACGTGAAGAAGCCAAATATTGATAATAATACCAAGCTGGGTATCTTTAGGAATATTAAAAATGATATAACAGCGCCTGCAGTGGAAATTCCGTAGATTATTCTTCTGCCTATCCTATCTGATAAAAGTCCCAATAAAGGCTGGCCTATTATTGCCGCAGCTAAGGCTATACTTATTGCTTCTCCTAAATCGAAATTATATGAATACCCATAATTCTCTACTAATAGTGTTGGAAGGAACTGTGAAATGCCCTGAGCAAAAATGCTTCTTAATAAAGATATTATTGTTAATAGTATAACTACTATCATTGGACTCTTTATGTCACTTTTTGCAATGTTTTTATGTTCATCATCTTTAACCAAATTTACATTAATAAAAAGGGAAGGAATAGCTGCAACTAATGATAGTATGCCTAAAACTAATGCAGTTAACAACATATCTTTATGAAATATTGAGAATAAGGTTAAGGTTAGTGAGGGATATATTGCCCTACCTAAGCTCCCCATAGACCCATTTATTCCTAACGCTATTCCTGCGCTTCCTTTATATGTGATAGATAACATTGCAGCACCTAATGGATGATAAAATGCAGAGGCAAATCCTGATAATGCGACGGAGAAAATTATAAATGGCAAAGAGTTAATTTGAATTGACAACCCAAAAAGTATCAAACTTAAACCCCATAATAATATTCCAATCCCCATTATTTTTGAATGCAAGTTAATTTTATCAGCAATTCTTGTTACTAATGGTGAGGCTAATGCGGAAACGCCAAAAAATATTCCTCCCAATATTCCTATTAAAACCTTTAATACTCCAAGGTATTCTATTAAGAAAGTAAATGCGACGGGTAAAAACCAAGTATTTCCATCATTTATAAAATGTGATATCGATGTTAGAGTTAATATTCTTTGCTTCATAAATAATTAGTAAGAATATCCTTATTTATTAAATATATCCCGGTTAATTGTTCACAAATGTGTCATTAAATACAGAAACAAGGAAAACATGAAGAAATTACCACGAAAGAGAAGAAAGCAAATCTGAAATAATAGAAGAAGCTTTACAAGAATATTTTAAAAAGCTAAATCGATAGTTCTATGGAAGTAGCATTTCCGCAACTAAAACCGTTAACACAAGATGAGGGAAAAAGAAATAAAAGGTCAAGAGTGAGTTCATACAATTCTCTTTTTTGCTTTTAATAAAGTTTTACCGAAACTTGATAATATGAGAAAAGCTCTCAGCTAAAATTCCACCAAATACGAGATGTAGCTCCGAATCAATGCTGGAAACCAATGAGCTACTCTAGAAGGGGATCGTCTCCCTTCTAGGGTATTGAGGAGGCCGGTTTAAAAGGTAAGGCTTTCACTATTTGTATATACAAAGCTTTGAACTGTTAAACTAATCGATTTATTTTTATCGCTTATGAATTTTTATAAAGCATAGTTAGAATTATGTTTTTCCTATGTTAAGGTTATTTAAATTAAATATTAGTAAGTATTTGTGTAATAATTAGCTATGGGGCAAGTCTTTGTAAAGGCTAGGTTTAAAGGAAAGACGAGATAGAGTTAGAAAAAGTACTTATTGATACAGGAGCCTCATTTACCGTTATGCATCTTATATTGCTGAGAAACACTTCATCGAAACTCCCTTTGTCGTCGACCTTAAGCTTGGAGATGGTAGAGTTGTGAGGACTAGGGTTTTCATTGCTGAAGGAGAGATTGAAGGTAGGAAAGGTCCGCTAAGAATAGTGGCTTTTGAGAGCGCTGTGCAAGTCGTTGGTGTCGATACACTTGAGACCCTTGGGCTTAAAGTAGACCCTGTAACTGGTAATATAGAGAAAACGGAGTATTACATGCTATACATTTAACAGTAATTTTCTTGCATTTCGTAACGATTTCAAGTTTCAATTTCATTTATAGGATTCTTCGCTATTGTTGCTTATATCCATTTTTAGAAATGTGATAAATAATATTATTTCAAAACTTAAAACTCTTTAATCATACTCAGTTTCAAGATGCTGCAAATCTTGAAGAAGTGCTTAAAGTCTTTTACCAAATTTACCGTTCTAAAGAAGAATATCCTATATAGAGGAATGAGCTCTAATGAATGAGGAGGAAAAGCCCATTGTAGTTTAAAACCATGATGTAAACAGCCACCAGGATTATAATAAATGCGAAGGTTTTTCTCAGGACTCCCCTAGGTAACCTCGAGGCAATCGAGGTTCCTGCATATCCGCCAATTACACCACCTGCGAGATAGAGTAAGCTAATTAGAGGATACACGTAACCATAAATGGAATCAACAGCAGCAGTTGTTATTCCAAATGTGCCCACAACTATCAGTGACGTACCTACCGCCTTAATCATACTTAAACCTGTGCTGAACAAAAGTCCTGGAACTATCAGAAATCCTCCTCCTATACCAAAGTATCCAGAAGCGAACCCTACCGCCAGACCAGTAGGAATGACTCTAAATAAAGAGGGGCGCACCAATCCTCCTTGAGACACAGCAGTGTCTTTTACATCCACGGACTTTTGTCTGAGCATGAGTAGTGCCACAGCTATCATTAATATTCCGAAGAAGAATAGAAGTGATTGACCTGGCGTTATATGGCTAACGTATCCTCCTAAAGTAGCTCCAAGGACGCCTGGAATCGCAAATATTATTCCCTCAGTTAGTCTCACGTTACCTTTCTTGAAATGAAATAAGCTATCAATATAAGCATTCAGTCCTACTGCTAAGGCCGTAGTACCTACTGCAACATGATCGATGAAGTTAGAGTATTCATAGGCTAGTTCTGGGTTAGAAGCGTATTGATGAGGAACCTCGGCTAAACCCACAAAGTATAGCAATAGGGGTACAGCAAGGATAGAACCTCCTCCACCTATCAGTCCTAAACTGAAACCAACCAAGAAACCAGATATCACAGCAAGTAAGTATTGTACTAGTGTAATTACTATCTCGATCACAGTAACTAATTTACTTAAAACTTTAAAAGTTTCCTTTTATCAAAATTGAGATCGTTATTACACAAATGAAAGCTTTGCCCTTTAGGAGAGGATGAATATATTTAAATAATTATTTTATAAAAATGTTAAGAAATTCAGTGACACTACTCTAAAGCTCGATAGAGGGCCTTATGGGACTTACGAAGGAGCATTCAGTATTTCTTTTTAATGAAGGATTCTTAATAGAATCCAGATTTAGGGCTAGCTACCCTCTTAATGAAGGTTTATTTAGGACCTGATCAAATGGGGGAGCTCTAAGCTATAAAATGTCCAGTAAATGAGAAATGTAGCTAAGAATCAATTCTAGAAACCAATGAACTTCTCTAGAAGTGTAACCTCTCCTTTCTAGGGTATTGAGGAGGTCAGTCATAGTATTGAAGCAAAAGAAAAATCAGAAGAAATTGGATAGATATTTGATGAAATTAATTATGTAAAAGCTAGTATTCTTAAAATGATTGAAAACTATTTAACTGAAGACATATTATGAAAGGGATTAGAGAATATCCAAATCAATTTAGCTATTCGAATGCATAGAAAAAGAGCTTTGGATATATCTACGTAAAGTGGGTGGTAAAGAATTGGAAAAATAATGGGAGTATTTAAAAAAGATATAAATAATAAATGTTAAAATGAAAAAAGATAAAATAAAGTTAAATCAAAATTATTTTTATTTAAATATAGTTATAAAGAATTATAGCTATACATATAACTTTTACCTGCTGTTACTTTATGGTATTTTGCATTTCCTAGAATTTTAAATAATGAGCTATTCAGCGAGAAAATGGCCAAAGCGGCATTTGTGTTATTTTATATCGACAAAGAGAAAAGGGAAATATTCTTTGAGAATAAGGAAAAGATAAGTTTGACCTTCTTCTTGCTTTACCTCCGCATAAATCTCCTAGTGTAGTAAGAGAGTCAAACTTAACTTAAGGCACGCCTTGGATACCAGTAGATAATGATACTTAAATCCAAATAAAAGGAATAATTTGGACTTAAGTAGAAGAATTTTTCCCCATATTTATAGAACAAAATGTATTAAGTCGGCTTAAGGTTTGAACGAAAATGTACACCCAAAATAGCTTCTAGCGATCCTAATGAGAGAGGCTTAAGAAGGATAAGATTTGTTGAAGAACAACCAAGTATATAAAGCCTTTTTGAAACCTTTTCCTAAAAATGGAATATATCCCTATTTATAAAGAAGTAATTGAGATATTAATTGGCAATCATACCTAATGAAATAAAATCTTTCCAGTCTTTGAGGATACGATAGATAAACCTTTTCTCCTTGCTTTTAATTTCTTCTTCAACTCTTGAAATTATGAAACTACATAATTATGCAAAATATAGCTCTCCTTAATATTCCCATAAGCTTGATGAAATTCGTATCGCGTAATTAGTTTATAATTGCATTCTTATAGTATCTTTCCATTTTCATATGATTCTTTATAGGTTTGTGAATTTTTAATGAGATTTTTAATTGTTGACGATATCTAAAGATTTATTCTTAATTCTAACATACTAATATTAGTTAACAAAATGAAAGACAAACCTCACACCTTCTGGGTCAGCCATAAACCAATAAATCCTCCTAAGGGAACCATAGCACTTTAAGTCGCCTGAAGGTTAGCAAAAAGGCTAATAATATATGAAAAAGCATGGCATTTTAGTAGTGAAGACTTCGTTTTTAACTTCCTTCATGCTATTTAGGTGTCTGTTCAATCTTTAAAAGCCATTTCCACAACGGAATACATTTTATTTCTGAATCATTTAACTTCAGCAAATCTTCGTAATCCCAAGTAATTATTAACAAATCCTTGCATCTGAGCAGCTCACTCGCTTTCAATAGGCTTTTAATTTCTCTTTTTTCTAATTCATCCTTTGAATGGGCATAAGTTATTTGTATTAAGTGCTTCACTTTTAGCCCTTCTCTTATTACGAAATCTACCTCACCTTTATTAATTTTTAAATACGTTATATCAAGGAAAGGATTTTCGTTCATTTTTCTTTTTAATTCAAGAAAAACTATATTCTCCATTATTTTCCCGTAATCCTTTTCAAATCTTAGCAATTTGCTTAATCCCCAATCACATACATAGCATTTCCTAGGCCATGCTTTCCTTTTGTAAATGCTTTTTTCATATCTTTCAATGAAGAATACATTCAAAGTTTCTGGTAGCTTTTCAACGTATTCATATACAGTTTCTTTGCCGAATTTTATTCCCTGAGAAGAAAGGAAATTAGCTATTTTATTTATGCTAAACTCGTTTGAGAAATTCTGGATAAAGAAGTTGAATATAAATCTTGCAACTTCTAAGCTTTTAAGCTTGAATCTTTCTACAAAATCAGTATAGAGTATAGTATTGTAGTATTCTCCTAGTATCCTTTCATTACCAGTTATCAAAACTTCAGGATAAGAGCTTCCCTCGATATATTCTCTTAAAAAATTCTTTACTTTTCCTTCATTCTCCAACGTGAGATATCTTTCCAACTTGAAATCCTTGATATGTAAAAATTCTCTAAAACTGAAAGGAAGGAGTAAGTAACTTAAGCTTCTTCCTCTTAACTGGGTACCGATTTCCATGCTAAGGAGCTTTGAAGAAGAACCTGAAATTAGAAGCTTATAATCCCTTTCTAATAAAGCTCTTACTACACTTTGCCATTCTGGCAAATTCTGAATTTCATCTAAAAGAAGAAGAGAAGGACTATCTCCAAAAATTTCATTATATATCGATATTATTTCGAAAATTTCATGAGGCAAGATTTTTTTGAAGATTATATTCTCAAAGTCTATATAGAAAAATACATTTTGCTTTAAGCTGAATGATTTTAAGAAAAATGTCTTTCCCGATCTTCTTGGACCAACAATTGCAATAGCTTTACCTTCAATGAATTCTACCTTTAGCTCTCTATCTATTATTTTTAAGTTGTGAATTTTTTCCTTCTCGTGAATAAAATAATCCTTGACCAATCTTCTCTCGTACATAATAACATATTAACTAGGAAAAAAATTAAAAATTTTTTCCCAGCAACTGAGAAATTTTATATTCGAATGTATTGATAATTCTACTTTGAATAATTACAAAAATGAGATCCCCGTCCCTTAGTGGTCAGTATTAGATTTCAATGAAGTCACTTTTAACGAAATTCTTATACCACTTTTCCCATACGTCGATTGAAATTATGTGAATTTCAAAAGGATTCAATTTAAATTTCTTATTTATAAGCGAAACAAATTTTACTCTTTCGAATTCATTCATACTTTCTCTTAAAATTATAGCTATGTCGATATCGCTATCAGCTCTATAATTACCTTTCACCATGCTTCCGAATACGAGAAGTTTCATAAAGTTGCTCCCGAAATGCTCTAAAGCCATTTCCTTTATTTCATTAGCATATTCTTTATAATTCTTTCTGTATTTTTCAAAGTTAATAGCCATTTCTTGCAGAATGTCAATTAATTTCATTGTTAAATTTTTCTTCAAATTTATCTAGAAATTTAAGTGATATTTCTGCACTCTTTTTACTGTATTCCATCATAGTATATCACGACTCAATATATGAAGTTGTCAATAAATCTATGATTTCTTCATTTTCTGATATAAATTCTGATATATTAATTAATCTGTTCAAATTATCAAATAATATTTTTAAATTATGAGTCTTTGGATAATCACCTATTCTCTTATATATCAAGTATCTAAGATAAAGCTGAATAGATTGTTCAACAAAAAACAAAACCAAAGTAAATCTGCTTTTCTCATAAGCTTCTCGTGCTTCTTCTTCGAAATACTTGGCTTTTTTCTTCAAAAAATCCATAGGATAATTCAATTTTAAAATTATATAATTAATTTGTTATCTTTTATGATGAGCATTAAATTACGTTTCGCATATTTGATTGCGGCGCTAATTTTAGTTGTTATTGGAACCATTCTAGGAATTCTTGCTATACTATATTTTTTCTCTTCACCTGCGATTTATATCATTCTTCATCCTATTTTTCAAATATTAGGTCTTTCATATTTCGTAATAGGTGTAGCGATTGTTTTGCTACCTTATTTCAAATCTAAGAAATTCGAACAAATCAACTTTGCTTCAGTACTATTTATTATATTAGTTTTTTCTTTTACATTTGCAATTCTAAGTATTTTCTTTCAGAATGCAATTCTAATTTTCAGAGCATCGATAACGCTATTATCTTTTATCTTGTTCTTTTATTTTCTAAGATTCTCTTTAATCAAGACTAATTTTCCAGAAGCGGATCCTTTTTTCATCATATCTGCTTTCTCTCTTTTATTATACGCTTCACTAACATGGTTATTAGACAATCTTGTATTCTTCGATCTACGATTCTTGTTGTTCTTCTTATTAGGTTTTATTGGTTCATTAATATATGCAGTTGAAACAAGAATGGTTGCAGTAAGGCAAACTGTTAATTACAAAAAAATTACATATACCGTTGCAATTTTACAATCTTTTTCCTTAATTTTTCTTTCGCTTTCTTTAATATTTCAAGTAGCTTTGTATATCTCAGTTTTATTATTTTTTATCTCAGCAATTCTAATGGCTATTTCATTAAGAATATTTGAAACTAAAAAACCTCTAACTATTCATAAACTTTCAAAGAATGAAAAAAGAATAATTTATTATAACCAAATTTGCCTTATAATATCTTATATTTGGTTATTTTTAGGCTTTCTATTATTTATTTTAAATCAAATCTCTTATGATGTTTTTATTCACATCATATCATTGGGTTTTATAGGGAATACTATAATGGCTTTCGCTCCTATCTTTCTACCTTTCATTCTAAGAAAAGGAAGCATGCAGAAAGTTATCAATTTTTTAATCATACCTATTTATAATACAGGAGTTATATTGAGAGTGTCTATAAATTTGTTAAATTTCTCGCACTTTTCAGCGCTTGCAGGTATTTTAATCATAGTTTCTATATTAATTGTGGTTATTAAGATACTTTCAAAATAATAAGAGTTCTTCATCTGATTCTTTAATTCATATCTTCTAAAGGAGGTGTCGAAAATTTTGTTCATGAACCCGTAAATGTTCAAAGAAAGAAAATCGAAGTTGAGATTTTCATGAGTTCTTCTTAAATTTTGAAAATTTTCAGAAACTTCGTATCATAAATGATTTTCCTTATAAAAAATAATTAAAATTGAAGAATAAAGTTTTGCAAAGCCTTGGTTCATCTTCAAGATTTGAACCTTTCGGTTCTCCAATCCTTTAAGCCTTCATAAGCTCTTAATAAGTTTTCCTCATTATGTGAAGAAATTACTACACGAAAACCTTCTTCTAAGAATCTTTTAGCAATAGCAAACCTATTAGTTAAATATCTTTTTAAAAAAAGAAATAGTTGAAACAGTTAAGAATACACTCGATGAAGTGACTCCTTTAATTTTGTCATTATAGATTATTTTATTCCATTAGCCGAATCCTTTGGCAGACAAATAGATGAATTTGCTTTTTTAATTGAATGTTGGATGAAAAACTTAAAATATAGGATTAAAGTAATTTCAACAGTAAAGTATTAATAAGAGCCTTAAATGCAGAGATGCCATCAATGTCAATTCTTTATGCCATAGAGCTAAATTTCCGAATAGAAAATTTAAATTAAATTCTATATAGCTAAATATCGCATTCGTAACTGAATCATTATCAATTTTTATAATTTTGCCATTAAGATTATAACTTGGCAAATGCTTTAATAAAATGGAAAATGATTGAAAAGATTACCCAAATAGATAAATTTGGCAGAATAGTTATTCCTGCGGAATGGAGGAAAAATTTTAGCAAAAGAATAATATTGATTAAACTTAGCGATGATGAAATTCTAATAAGGGCAATAAAAAAGCGTGGGAAGCTAACCGATTTTGTGGATTCCATTGAAATTGATGTGGATAATTTTGAAGATACGCATTCTTTGAGAAATAAAATATATGGTTAGATTTTTGGATTCCTCTATTTTCCTTCATGCTTATCTAAAGCCAAAAAGGGAGCTTAGGGATGCAGAGAAGGAAATAAAGAAAAAAGCAATAAATATACTTGAGAATATTGAAAGAGGAGAAGAAGTTGTAACTTCTACTGTTCATATTTCAGAAATTCTTAACATGATAGAAGCAAGATTAGGCTTAGACGTGACAATTCGTTTATTGCAAGATCTCCTTACCATGGAAAATATAAGAATTGAAAAAGTTGACAAAAAGGATTATGAAGAAGCTTTGGTTTTATCGTCAAGATATAAAATAAGTCCAAATGATGCTATCGCGTGTGTAATTTCATTGAGAACGAACATAAGCGAAGTGTACAGCTTTGATAAACATTTTGACAGCGTTCCTTTTATGAAAAGAATTACCGACGTAAATTATGTTAACAATAAAGAATAAAATGACATCCGTAACCTCTTTTACATCAATTAAGAGCCTCGCCCTTCAGGACGGGAAGAAGTCAATTCAATTATTCTGAGCTTAAGAATCTATCTTTGGTTATTTAAACCTACTCTTTTACTAACAATTGTAATTTAAGATGGTTAACTACTTTAATAAGTTTAACTTTTTATAATTATGAACAATTCAAAAAAGTTTGCTTTACGCGTTA
>Ga0081529_117120_pt1 | contig 13991 bp, 13 predicted proteins | sample EchGeymetagenome_FD_71012 | JGI IMG/M metagenome (GOLD analysis project Ga0081529, IMG submission 71012) | Ferrous microbial mat and aquatic microbial communities from Echinus Geyser, Yellowstone National Park, USA - transect B T=78-80 C v2... ...
ATTCCTTAAGCAGTATCCTTTAGTTAGATAGGGTCGGCTCGTCACGAGTTAATCATGTATCATCCTGGGACGGTGTCTTCATCCCCAGAATATAATATTTTTTAATGAATTATTATTTATGTTTAAATATTCAGTTGCGGCGTTAATAAAAAACGATAAAGAAGAAATATTCGTTGTTAAAAGGTCTAAGAATGAAACAGAACACCCTGGCTATTGGGGTTTGCCTGCTATAACAATTAAGCCTTTTGAACTGCCAGAAAAAGCTCTGGAAAGATTAGGTTTTGAAAAATTAGCATGCAAAATAGAGCCTGTATCTTTTCTTGGAGCTATCTATCAAGAAAGACCAAATTATAAGTTAATTTTACTTTTATATGAAGCAAAAGTTATCTCAGGAGAACCAAATGTGTTTATAAAAAATAAATATGAAGACCAAGTTTGGACAAAAGATTTTAATATTCTAAAACCTATCGCTGAAAAAGGCTCCGCCTGTGTCCAATTACTTTTTTATTTAAAAGGATTGGTCAAAGAAGAAAATATAATTTTGAAGTTAGATGATCAATTAATTAAGAATTAATTTATTATATCTTAATATGTCATTAATAACAAGTTCTAGTAATATAAAAGTACATGTCATAAAATTCAATGAAGGAGAAGATATATTTGAACAGATTAGGATAATTTCAAAGAACAATAACATTAGAGCAGGTTTTTTCTTTGGCCTAGGATCTTTTAAGAAGCTAAAATTAGCTTACTTTAATCAACAGGATAAGAAATATGAAGAAATAGAAATAAATAAGGAGGTAGAAATAACTAGCTTAGTTGGAAATATAAGTTTAGAATCTAATGAAATATTTATTCATTGTCATGTAAATGTTGGAGATAGAGATAGTAAAGTTTATGGAGGGCATTTGCTTCCAGAAAGTATTACATTTGCTGGAGAGGCTATAATAATAGAAATTCTAGATACAAATTTAGAAAGAAGGTATGATCCAAAAACTGGTCTTAGATCGTTTAAATAGTTTAAACATAAAAATTTATCATTTTTACTTGAAATGATTTTCATATAATGAGTTTTAAACTTAGTCCAGAAGCAAAGATTGGCTGGGTTTATTTAAGTGTATCTGACTTAGAAAAATCGATTTATTTTTATTCCAAAATAATCGGTTTTAAGTTGATTAAAAAATTTTCAAACATTGCACTACTAGGTACCAATGAAGATAAAATTTTAATAGCTTTAAAGGAACAAAAAGGTGCAAAACCTAAGCCGTCTAATACAAGGGGATTGTATCATTTTGCAATTTTGCTTCCAAATAGACAACACCTAGCAATGATGTATAAAAACTTAATTGAAAAATGGTTTCTTGAAGGAGCGTCAGATCATTTGGTAAGTGAGGCTTTATATTTAATTGACCCTGATGGTCATGGTATAGAGATTTATTCTGATAGACCTAGGAATGAATGGAAATTTATAAACGGTGAGTTGTCTATGAATACCTTACCTTTAGATATAGAATCTTTATTATCCGAGCTAAGCCATTCAAAGAAAGAAGAATTTAGTAATGTTTATTCGATACCTAATGAAACTTTGATAGGTCATATTCATCTTTATGTATCTGATTTGTATAAAGCTGAAAAATTTTACACAGAAGTTTTAGGCTTGGATATTACATCACGTTACTATGGGGCTATTTTCATGTCAGCAGGTGGTTATCATCATCATATAGGCGCAAACATATGGGCAGGTAAAGACGCTCCTGCTACACCATCAGAATGTGTTAATTTGATAAGTTTTTCTTTTAAGTTGCCAAACGAATTATCACTTGACTCATTGATAAATCATTTAAACGAGATTAAATATAGTTATGGAAATCGTTTAATTTTCCCGATTGATTCATATAAAGGGATAGTTTTAAAAGATTTTGATGGGAATAATATAGAAATTTTCATTTAATTGGGCCCGACCGTTTTTGCTTATGAATTTAAGCAAATACTTTTAAATTTATTGTATTTTTAGCAAATTTCTTTTTTATTGTATTTAATAAAAAGCTTTAAAAAATAAAGATTTTTCGAATTTTTAAATAAAATAAATATATATTTATTTATAATTTTTAAAATTTTTTAATTGAGAAAAATGATAAATTCAGTGAAAGGACCATCCTTGAATTCAATGTATATAGAGATGATATAATGAGGACCTTTGATATGAGGTATCCTTGACCTTTACACGTAAGTATGGACGTTATACTCGAGACAATAATTTCACAATGTTCTTTAAAATATTTTTAATTTGCTTATCTATAAAATATTGGAATAAAAATACCTATAGTTTTGCGTTTTTGGAAAAAATTTTATATTATTATAATATCACTATATTTTAATGATAGAAATTCCAATTTATCAAGGCTCAGATGTATTTAATTCTTTAATTTCCGAGTTTAAACCTTATTTTAAGAGTTATAGGGGATTTAATCAGTTCAAGAAAATAGCAAATGCAATGATTGTAAGTAATTCAAGATCTATAGCCCATTTAAATGGTATAAATATAGATCACACCAATCAATCAAACCTGAATAGGTTTATTAGATCCAATTATGATGAAAATGGTATGTTTAAAAAGCTATGTGAAATTGTAAATAGGATAGAAGAAGATACAATACTTGCAATAGATGATACAATAATTGAAAAAGTGGAAAAAATATAGAGGGTGCAGATTGGTTTTATGACCATAGTAAAGGAAAAAATGTATGGGGGATTCAAGCAGTAACAACTGTAGCCTCAGGAGATAAGGGCATATATCCTCTGATATGGCAGCAGTATATTAGAAAAGGGAAGGCAGAGAATTTCAAAAGCAAGATTGAGATGCAAAAGGAGGCAATAGCATAGAAGCAGGTCTAAATTTCTCAGCAGTAGCAATGGATTCATGGTATTTTGAGAATAATCTAATGAAATTCATAGAATCAAAAGGGAAGGCCTGTGTAGCAGAATGCAAAAATAACAGGTTAGTTCTATACAATGACAAATGGATAAAAATAACAGAACTTATAAAGGGGACGAAAGTAAGGGAGATGGAATCATATAAAATAAATGGAAAAATCTACCAAGTGAAGCAATACATACTTGATATGAAAGGGTTAGGCAAGGTGAACATAGTAATAAGCCTGGGAATAAACTGCACCAAGATTCTTGTGACAAACAATCTGAGCTGGCTACCAAAGAAGGTAATAGAGATATACCTCAGGAGGTGGGATATTGAAGTAAACCATAGGGAGATGAAAGGGAACGGGTTAAAGAAAGCCTGGCTAAGGGAGAGATGTGGCATCACCAGTTACATGATGCTGAATGCTTTAGTACAGACTATTCTCGAGATTACCACAATCATCTCCTTCTCCAGTACCCACTTTGAATTCAGGTCAGTTACGCCTGAAGTGAGGTATAGATGGGTAGTAATCGATGTGGTGATGAATCTGATAAAAGGATTTAAGAATCTTGGTACAGTACTCCTAGAAAGAATAATAAACTCAATTGCCAACCCTTATAAATCAACTATGGTGATGAAAATGTGTAAAATCGCAAAACTATAGAAAAATTTTTTTATACGAAACTCATTAATATAAATGAGGAAAATAGTGTTAAAAAGCAAGGTTGGGTTAGCCAAGCCGGGCACGAACTCTCTTAAGACCACCATTGGCATTGTAATCATTGTAATCATTTTGGGCGTCGGCGGTTTTGGCGCTTACGTCATATTTGAACAAGGTAGAGGTAACAGTCAACAACAGACGACTGTAAGAGATTGGCTTAAAATCATTTCTTCCCCGACTGATACTCCAGAAATCGTAATTCCAGGAATAATTACAAAGAATTGTGCACCATATGACGTTCCGTACGTATACACTAACGTTCCGTACGTATACGCTGATGTCCTCAATCTGGGGCCAAGCACGATGACGGGTGTTGCGGTTTATATTAATGGCCAACTGATCTACGCGGGTCCCTTTTCAGAGGATATTGGGTATACTGGTCCAGGAGCCGTAGTGAGGATAATTGTCTTTATTACCAACGGGATGAACTTGGTCCCTGGGCAGACATACACTCTGACAATCGTAGGCAAGTTTGCTGATGGGACTTCCGCTACCACCTCAACTCACGTAATCGCTGTTAAAGTTTGCGGATAACGTATGAATGATATGACCAGGTTTCTCACTTTGGCTGTATTGCTCTACCTGGTTTTAATGCTCGCTTCTTCATCGAACGTTCTGGTTCAAGCTGATTCTTCATCACTGCAAACAGGAAGTAAGACGGTCCATTTACCTAGTGGTCCCACGCAGTCTGCCTTCGCACCTGGCTTCAACAAATTATATGTTTCACTGTACGATAGCAACGCAGTCGAAGTAATCAATGTGTCTAACGATCGCCTGATAACTCAAATTCCTGTGGGGAAGAACCCGTACGGCTTAGCCTACGATGGTCGAGCGGGGAAGGTTTTCGTCGCTGATTATGGCTCGGAGGAAGTATCCGTAATTGATGTGAAGAAGGATTCGTTGGTAGATATGATCTACGTCAACCAGGTTGTTATGGCGGTTGCCTATGATCCGGTTACTGGTTGGGTGCTGGTGTCAAGTCTTAGCAATAATAGCATTCTCGAAATCAGCGACATATATGACGTAGTCGAAAAAAGCATCCCGGTTGGTATTCAACCGGATGCCATAGCGGTCGACGTCAAGACAGGAGACGCCTACGTGGCAAACTATGTATCGGGGACGGTTTCGAAAATCAGTGCAACCACGAACGAAGTTACTTGGACGGTCAGTATAGGCAGATATCCGGTTTCCGTAGCTGTGGATCCTGAAAACTCTCGCCTCTACGTCAGCAGCCCCTCATCTAACACCGTCTACGTCATGAATGAGTCGAATGGTTCATTGATCACAGAAATTCACGTTGTGGTACCTTCTAGCGTGGCCTTCGATTCGTTCAGGGGTTACTTACTCGTGAGCTCGTGCAGATCTGATGATCTCTTTGTGTTCAATGGTTCGGGATTTCAACTCCTTCGACAATATCAGGTGGAGCAGTGCCCTGTGGACATCACTACAGTTAGTTTTCTTGAGAAGATCTATGTATCAAATTACAAATCAGACACCCTCTCTGACCTTTTCATCGGGATAACCTTCCTAGAATCTGGTTTGCCGTCTGGAACGCCTTGGGGAGTGACAGTTGGAAACCAATCCTTATCATCTACCGGAGGTGCAATATTCCTGGCGACAAAATTCGGGAACTACACTTACTCCGTACAGCCAGTGGAAGGCTTCAATTCTGAAATTGCTGGGGGTTCGGTGAATGTTGTGGGCAATCAGACTGTACTGATAACCTTCTACCCGGAAGCCCCAGCTGTCATCCAGACAGTCTACATCCAGTATCTGATTCCGACCTTCAACTACCTGAGCAGCATTTCGCAGGATCTTCTATTTCTAGAGGCATTGGTGCTCTTCGCCGCTGAAGTTGAAGGACTTACTCTATTGTCTTGGAGGCACAAACCTAGGAGGAAAGACTTGGTATTCTGCCTAGTCGCCTTGGGCGCCGTCTTCTTTTCATTTCTGATGCACTATTCAATCTCATTCTTTTCGTTCGTCTTCGAAGGGATTCTAAGATACAATCCGGAAGCCAGTGGGTTTGCATCTAATGCTGCGGCGGCTGTCTTCGTTATAATCATGGTGGTCGCTGCAGTGCTGTTCTTCTTTGAGTCTTTTAGATTATATTTCTTCGATTATCTGCTTCTCGGGGTCTTCTATCTCCTCACCCATTCCGTCTCAGATCTTGACTACAACGCCCCACTACCCAATGGTCTTACCTTGGTGTCTCTGACACAATTTGGGTGGGAAGCACCGATCATCGCTCTACTCTTTGTTGTGGGATTATTGGCCGCTTCGTATTTCCATCTCAGAAGATATTTGAAAGAAGAAAAAGAAGATTATAAAGGATTATTGGCCGCTTCGTATTTCCGCCTCATACTCGGGACAGAATGGTTGCACGTGAAGCTCCTTCCGTTCATTCTCTTGGGCTTCATTCTAGATTTGGTTGAGTTACCATTATTCTTCATAGCGTGTTTGTTATACCTGCCTTTCTCTGCTCTGATTACCACGTTAGTGATCATGAGACGCTCAAACTCGGAAGAGAATTGAAGATAAAGCTACTTTCTAACTAAATTCGTTTAATTAGCGATTAAACAAATAATTGATATTTGTTTTATGATGGTCCGTTGGCGGCCATCTAATTATTTTCTCCTGGCTGCAAACTGACCAGAAATTGCAGCCTAAAAACTGTTTATACTCCGCTAAATTCTCTAGACCATAGCACTAAAAAAATAAACTATAGTAATGTTGTCTGTATAGTTATTGAATAATTAACAATCTTCAAGGACACCCAACAAAATGATTGACAAAATGGTTTTTGTCAATTGTTATATTAAACTGTGATCTCCTGAAATTTTTTCCCTTTTTTCGCCTTATGCTACTGTAACCTAACCTGATAAATTCTTGATTTTAAAGATTTTGAAGGAGGGTATCACTAGAGAGAGTAAAAAGAGGAGACAACGATGCGGACATAATGAACAACAATGGAAATGAAAAAAAGTTCTATGTAAGACATAGTGACCAATATAAAAAATAAAAAAGAAAACGATATTTATTTATTGTTGTGGAGGTTGTTGTTTTGGAGGCTCTTGCCATTGCTTAGGTCCACCTTTATTCTTACCTCTTCTCATTGCCATTACCACACCTAACACTGCGATTATCACAACTATAACAATGATTATGTATAACAGGTAATTGGTTGGAGTTGTAACAGCTTTGAATGTTATTGTCTGATTTACATTTACTCCATTCATTGTGAATGTCCCAGATGAAATCACTGGAGCATAATTCTTGTCCTTAGTTGAAATCGTATAAGAATATGTTCCATTCGGTTCATTGAATGTAACTTTATTTGTAGTTGATGAGAATGATTGCCCATTATTCAGATTAACGTACCATATTGTTCCTAATGGCAATCCACTTTCTGTGAATGTCACTGGATATGTTACTAGATTAAATGTAATTACTACAATCACATTTAATCCATTTTCTATTGGTATTAAATACTCTGGTAGAGGGAAAATTTCATCCAGTGGTTTTCCTATTAATTTAGGATCAATGATCATTGTTTTATGTCTTATGACTTCCATAACTCTATTAAGTTGTTCAGGTGGGACATTCCCTGCTTTTTCAAATACAGACTTAATGAAATTTTCGCTATCTTTCTGATACCCCTTTGAAGTGTGGACGTGAATAATTCCATTGTATTCTGTGAGAATATTAGGGCATGCTTTAAGGAAGTCATCGCAAGCATTCTGTAAATTGAATTTTTTTGTTTTCCCGTTTTCATCTGTATCATACCATGTTTCAGGGTGTAATTTATTTATAATGCTCTTAACTTCATCTTGAATTTCTTTTTTTCGTATCTCTTCGTTTTGTTTTTTTATTTCTTCTTCAAGTTTTTTCTGTCTTAACCATTCTCTTGCATTTTTAATAGTCCTTATTCTATAATTTTCATCCTCTTCTTACCATTTACCTATTTTGCATTTATTCATTATTTCGCAGATCTGTTCATTTGAAAGTAATTCACTCACAAGTATTGTTACAACAGCCTCTTCTGCCTCGCTACGTGAAGGATAACCTTAAATATTGCCTTCCATTAGCCGTTCAAATTTTTTATTCCTTGTTTTTAAGCCCTCAATAATTTGGTCAACATTTTCTATAGTTGTCTTTTTCTCATTTTCATCAATGGTAAATTCCCACCCTAACTCTTTAGCCCGTTCCTTAATTCTATTTCCAATGTCATTTGAAGTTATAATGTCAGCGGTTGTAGAAATTATCCTATATTTACCAATTGACTTATGATCACAAGGTTTTTCTGGTTTACATTTAGAATGGTCAATTTTTGATCCCGGAATTAGTGCATAACCGCCCTCTCCTAATAAATCTACCTCATGTTCTTTTCCAAAAATTTTAGTCTGTCTTCTGGGCATTTTTAATGCCTCTTTAAAATATATATGAATGCCGTTGTGTGGTGTTAAAACAATTAAAGTAGACTTTTTCAATTCCTCGAATTTTTCATTACCAAAGAATGCAATAGCATCTTCAATTTTTTCAAAGTCCAATATTACCAAGTCATTTGAAACGTGACCACACATTACAGCGAAGTTTCGGTTATTGAATTTTTCATCCCATTCAAGTATTTGTTCCCACGTTGGTCTTATTGTTTGAAATTCTTTCCAACTCACTAATGCATCTTTTTGTTCATTTACTGGAATTAAACAAAAGCCTTTATCGTAGAACATTTTAATAATTTGATTTCTGTCAAAATTATCTGTCATGGTTCATTCCCCCTTGTTTTCAAAATAAATCGAAAAAAATCGTATGAATGGAAGTTTAATCAAGCGAATATCTATACAATTATAAAATTGATAAGAGATGGTAATTGGATGGAAAGCTTTATTAAAATGTTCGTATGTATTTTTTATGCTGATCTTGCTGTTTTTCATTTTTTCATACCTTGTTTAGTATTTTTAGCCAGATCTTGACGAGCTCTAAGAACGTTTCTTCTGGTATTTCATCCGGCGTATCAATCAGAAAAGAAACGAGTTCAGAGTGTGGGTATCTTTTCAAGAACTCCCCCTTAAGTTTTTTTATCGTGATCATCTTCATCCCTTCTAGGGTAGTTTCCTAAATTAGATGCGTTAAACTTTCCCATGATTTGTGAGTAAAGGTTCATATAATATAACGATCTTGATTATTTGATGAGTAATCAAATCCAAATGAAAAAACATAAAAAAAACCACAAACTACACGTATTTACGAAAAAACCTAATCGACCGGAAATTAAATAAATATTTTCCAAAAGATGAAAATAGGAATCTTCTTATTGGATTTAAAGAAAGTCCATTGATACTAAATCTTGATATTATTTATAGAGAAATAAATGAAGAATTAAAAAATGAGCATGAAAAAACAATACCGAAAAGAACACTATTTAAGTATTTAAAACGTAAAATTATGAGATATAATATCTATTGCATTATTTTTAGAATTAACAAAAGAACTAAAAAATTAGAAATATACTATGAACATAAACAAGAAGCTAGATCAATTTTAACTGAAGAACAACTGATGAAATTGGATAATGAATTATCAAAAGATTCAACAAATGAAAAAAATGAAAAATAAAAATTTAAAAAAGGTAATTTCATTATTGCTTTGCCATTAGGAAGGGAAGCAACAAATTCATAACCTTGCTCAATATATTTCTCAACATCATTTAGTGAAATAACCCTTTGCTTGTTCCCGTTGTTTGTCATCGCCCCTGCTATCTTGTCCCTCAAAAGCTTCTGGAAATCCTCATCTGATATATGCTCAAGGTCTATCCTTTCAATCTCTTCTTCCTTATAGCCTACTGCTAATAATAGTTGCTTCTCAAAGAATAGTTTTGCATCGTTCTCTGAAGCCTCCCTAACTGCTGTCTCAAAGTATTTTGTGCATTTCTTATAAGATTCCCTCATCTCCTCTATCATATCAGGAGGTAGCCTCTTGTTTGTAGAATACCTTGCCTCAATATCCCCCTTATGCCCCATTATGAACATTCTCCAGGGATGTGAAATAAGACCCTTTGATTCTGCAATATCTAAGGCTGTGGCAAAGTATCCCCTTAATACATATGGTCTCATGTTCAAACCTGCTGATCTTATTGCCTCTCTTATTTCCCTGGTTATTAGCTGTGTCCTTAACATATTGTGTGATTTCACTTCCTTTTCATCAAGGACAAGCAATGGAGATTCCTTTGTTAATATCTCTCCCTTGTTTTTCCTCTCCATTAGGTATTCTTTGATGTACGTTATACCTTCTTCAGATATGAATGTAAAATATTGGTGCTTTGCTTTGCTCAATGAAGACCTTATCACTAATATTGTAGGGACTTTTTCAAACTCTAGTGTTTCAAGGTTTAATTCTTTAAGGTCACCTAATCTTATGCCATCAGTCCCATCGTAATTGCCAAGGGATTCAGGCCTTAACCCTGAAAACGCCATTAGTGCAATTGCAACTCTCCCTCTTGTTGATGCCTTTCTTATTATTCTTGCAAGTTCTCCCTTGCTTGGTACCCTTTCATTTGTTATTCTTGGGCTTTCGTTCTCTCCTTTGATTTTCACATCTATCTTTAGGTCTATATCGTTGAATTTTAACCATGACCTCAAAGTCTTTTTGAACCTCACAATATAAGATCCTGCCTTTTCCTGTTTTTCTTGTGATCTCACAATATCAATGAAATCATTCTTGAATTTCTTTGGATCTCTTGATGCTTTATTCAAAATCTCATGTGGATTTGTATTATTAATCTCACAATACAGACCAAGGGTTCTTAAATAAACATCCGCAGTTATCCTTGATCCCACCTTAATATTTTCATATCATCTTCTTACATTTTCATTCTCTAATAAATATGTATGCTTTGGTTCAAATGTCATGATTAAAAGTAACATTTGCTATTATTTAAAGTATTCGTTTATGAATATTAATGGGCCCGGTGGGATTTGAACCCACGACCCCCCGGTTATGAGCCGGGTGCTCTAACCATGCTGAGCTACGGGCCCTTTATTAAAAGATATTATTGAATTTTCTTTATATCTATTATTCTTCTTCCAATTTCTTTTCATCAATTACCTCGATAAGAGATTTTCTTGGTTTTGGTGTTTGCATTTCATGAGTAGATTTTTCTTGATTTTTTTCTTCTTCTTCAATAGTAATTTTACCTCCTTCAATGAATATTTCTGCACCAGGATACTGTTCTTCTAATTCTTTTCTTAGTTTTTGAACATCTACATTTTTGTCAGCCTTAACATGTATTTGCGTCTTATTCCCTATTTGCGAAATGCTTATAGAATAGTCTCCTCCCAATTTATTAAGATTTTCAAAATCGAAGCCTTCTGAAAATAAATCTTCAAATAAATCTTCAAATAATCCTTTCCTTTTTCTTTCTTTTGGCATCATTATAAAAAGTGTATTTACAAAAATTAATTCTTTTTAATAACATCATTTATTAGAAAATATTATATGGGCCGGTAGTTCAGTGGTAGAATATCCGCCTTGCACGCGGAAGGTCGAGGGTTCGAATCCCTCCCGGTCCATTTTTATGGATATTAACTTTATTATATAAATCTAAAACAATTTGGGAATACTACGGTCTATTTCTATTCTTAGTAATCTAGGTTCTTTATTGTTTAATACCCAAGAAATTGAATTATCAAGCTCTTCAGGCGTTGTTACACTTTTCGCTTCTATACCATAGCTATTTGCAATTTTTTCAGCATTTGTTTCTGGACTTAACCAATCAGATTCAAGCAGTTCAGGATATCTAGCTAACGAATAGCTTTTTAAAATTCCGTATCCTCTATTATCTAATATTATAAAAGATGTGTTAGCATTATATCTTTTTGCTGACCATAAAGATTGAGATGAGTAATTAAAGCTTCCATCACCTATAATTGCGATTGCATCGCCACCTACAATACCATAAGCTGTAGCAACAGGCATTGCCCAGCCCAAGTGGCCTGTTCTAGCTGCGAAATATTTTTTGGGTTTTATTGGCAAATAATCCTTTAGAGTCATTGTAGCTGAAATTGATTCATCGAATATTGTTTCATCTTTAATGAATTTAGAAATTCTATAAAATACATATTCAATTCCCATTTGATTTCTCACAGTAGCTGCCTTTGAAAATAGCTTAATTTCTTTAATTTCATCTCTCTTAAAATTCTTTGGTATAACAAGATCGCATAACTTTTTTAATACGTTCTTAACGTTACAAATGTAAACTTTCCAATTATTTTTAGTTGTTTCTTTGTAATCATAAGACAATTCAATTATTTTTTTGTCCTTTAGGAGTTCAAAAGGAAAGTAAGGATAAAGTGTAAAATTTCCACCTATCAATAATATGAGGTCATAATTCGCCAAGGCTTGATTTATCATTAATGAAGCTGGTAAAAGTTCTCCTACGAATAGTTCATTAGAATTATCTATTACCCCTCTAGAGCACAATGGCTCTTTGTATATAGGTGCTCTTAGTTTTTTTGAAAATTCAACCAATTCATTTTCTGCATCGAATATTTCTATTTCATGTCCAACTACAATTGCTACATTATTAGAAGAGTTTATCTCTTCAGCTATCTCATTAACCATTTCTTCATAATCACCAAAAATAAATTCATTCGTCTCTATTTTTTCTATTTTGCCACATTCTTCATCCATCATGTCCATGGGTAAAATTAAAGCAACAGGACCGTATGGATACGTGTTTGCTACTTTATGCGCACGCATAAGCATCTTGGGAACATCTTCTGCAACAAATGGACATAAGACTTCTTTAACAACAGGTTTTACAATTTCTTCATTAGGGCCATATAATAATGGTTCGTAATAGCTATGCCTTCTATCTTGCTGGCCTATTGTAACGATCATAGGCACTTTATTTTTTAGTGCTGAGAATAAAAAAGAAATTGAATTACCCAATCCTAACACAGTATGCAAATTGACAATTTGAGCTTTTTTTGAGTAATAATAATCACCTTCAGCCATTCCAACTGAAAGTCCATCGTGTAAAGCTAGTATATACATTATTTTGCTTTCATTCAAAGATTTTAGCAAAGGAATCTCTGTTGTTCCTGGATTTCCATATACTCTATTGACTTTCAAATTATAAGCTAGATCAAAAAAAGCTTCCGATACTTTCATACTTGATTTATTGGTTTTCCTCCTTGCAAGAATAGCAACACGTTAGAAAATGATTTTTGCGCAATTCTCATAGTTGCATCCTTACTCACACCTGCCTGATGAGGTGTTACTATTACTTTAGGATGCTTTAGAAGAGGATCATCAGGCTCAGGCGGCTCTTTTGAATATACATCTGTTGCATAACCGGCAATAATTCCCTTATTCAATGCTTCAATAATGTCGTTTACATTTACGATTTCTCCTCTCGAAGTATTAATAATAAAGCAATTATTTTTTGCCATTTTAAGTAAGTTAATATTGACCAAATTTCTTGTTGTTTCATTCAAAGGAAGATGAATCGAAATTATGTCAGAATATTGGAATAGTTTTTCCAACTCAACATATCTAGCGCCCAATTTATTTTCTTCCTCTTCATTCAGTTTTCTTATATCATGGTAAATTATTGTAACTTCAAAATTGATCAACCTTTTTGCCAATGCTTTACCTTTCCTTCCCATTCCCAAAATTCCGAATATCTTATCTTTCAAATCATATGTTGTGTTTGCAAGTTCACCTAAAACCCATTCTCCTTTCCTTGTTGAATTTAATGAATATTCAAATCTCTTAAGAAAGGCTAATGCTACCATAATAACGTATTCAGCTACGCTTTCATCATTAGCATCAGGAACGTTGGATACGATAATTCCCTTACTCTTTAAATAATCTACATCTATATGGTCATAGCCTGTGCTAGCAACTTGAACAAACTTTAGATTTTTCATTCTTTCCAAAATATTTTTCCTAAGTGGAAAGAACGGTGTGGAAATTAAAATGTCAGTTTCTTCTAGTGTTTTCAAAGCTTCTTCGTTTAATTCCGTGAATAAAAATACTTCCTCTTTAAATCCTGTGATAAATTGCGTTAGATTTTTCAGATATTCTCCTGGGGGTAAAAGAAGAGTTATTTTCACATAGTTAAAATATTTTCCCTATTTAAATATTCAAATAAGAAAAGGTATCAATTTCTTTGTTCTTTTAATATAATTTAAATAACCATTTCCAAAAATTTTTATAAGTTCTTTCTCCTCAACATTAATTCTGTAACCATAGAATATTGAAGATAATATTAAACTGAAAATAAGAGACAATAATGATTCAAAAGCAATTGAAAGACCTGTCAACGATAAAATTGAGCCTAAGTATGAC
>Ga0081529_118966_pt1 | contig 13933 bp, 11 predicted proteins | sample EchGeymetagenome_FD_71012 | JGI IMG/M metagenome (GOLD analysis project Ga0081529, IMG submission 71012) | Ferrous microbial mat and aquatic microbial communities from Echinus Geyser, Yellowstone National Park, USA - transect B T=78-80 C v2... ...
ACGGCGTTCACGCCATCATACTACGCTGCCTGGGAGGCCTTAAGCTGGCCTTGGTGGGCCTTTGGTAATGCTATCTCCGCTAATGTGCCTGGCAGTGATGTTTGGCCTTTCCAGTGGCCCAACGGCACCTGTAGCCCAGTGATACTGCCTGCCCAGCCTCCGGTATTACCGAATGGTACAATTGTTTGGTGTATCAACTCAACACTTGGCTTCATTAACCTGACTAATTGGCAGAATGCTTTCAATGCAGCAGCACCAGGTACCCCATTCTACAATGAAATGCTTGCAACAATCTTCGCCTGGTATGGCTACTACATACCGATAATACCTCTTGGGGCTAAGATTGAGCCTCTCGAGTATGCTAAGAGCCTTATGGATCCGCTTTGGGCTTACCAGTGCCTACCATTCTACACGTTGGAAACCCTAATATACGAGAATGACTTATCCGGTATGCCATTTGGCTGGCCTAACACTGTGGTGGCTGGCTTATTCTTCGGTGCATGGGCACCACCAGGCCAAGTACCAACACTGGCTCAGGTCATTGCAAACGGCACACTATGGACAAAGTACCCACAGCTAGCATCATTCATAGGCCTACCAAGCCCAGACACCAACGTGCAGGCTTGCGTAGCATCATACTTCCACATACCATACACACCAGTAACAACTACAGCAGTATCAACGGTAACATCAACAGTAACGGTGACAAGCACAACAACCATGACCACAACATCAGTAGTTACCTCTACTGTTACGGTAACAAGCACCACAGTCTCAACGGTAACAGTGACTAGTACCGTTACTTCACCACCAGTAACGGTTACATCAACAGTAGTAAGCACTGTTACCTCGCCTGTGACTAATACGGTGAGTGTGACTAAGCCGTTAACGGTTACTGTGATTACAACTAGGACCGTGGGTAATCATGTAGTGGTTAACTTAATGCAGGTGTCGCTGGTGGTTTTAGTGGTAGCTGTGGTGCTCCTTGCAACAGTAGCGTTGGTACTAGCCAGGAGGAGGTAGTGCCTGATTTAAAGGGGCTTAAGCTTAAAAATCATCTCATGCATTGGCCTTATGCGCCTTGTGACCGCCCTATGCGTAGCCGCATTGGCATTAGCCATGCTTATTCACGTGGCCTTAGCCCAAGGCATCGTGGTGGTTGTACTTAACCTACTGAATGGACAGTATTGGGGTGTTCCACACATATACCAGGGTGTCATCTATGGGGGCGGTAATGTGGGCTTCTTAACCAACCAGTGGCCTAAGTACTATAACCCACTGGTAGCTGGCCAATACTGGTTATTAAGCAACACTAGCAGTAGCCAGCCTGTCCTTGAACTTACGATGAACGTTAATTCAACCGGTGTCATGTTTTGGGAGGGGTATTATAATGGTGGCGCATTCTCCATAACCCTAACGGGCACTTACACAAACGGTTCAAGTTACCCTGCGGATGGCTTCATGGTATACCTCTTCCTTCAACCAACATCATGGAGTATAAGCCCTGGGTTCAACCACTCACCAATACCCTACGTGACAAATGGAATGTATTACCCATCGAGGGTTTCAGGCACTTTAATGTTCCCTCAAAGCACCGGTGAGTACATCGTTGTTCAGTGGGATCCATACTGGCAGTTTGGGTACAATACCAGTGGTGCCACTGGCCAGTGGAATGTAATCCTGGTCAGTAATCCAAGGGGCAGTAACCCAAGCTACTACCCACACCCATCACCCAACGTTGGACCCCCTTACGCTGGTTGGGATGGTATCGGCACGGGTGCCTTTAAGCCTAGGCCAGGCAGCTTAATACTCATGACCATCACCTATAATCCGCAAGTCAATGTTCTTAGCGGCGTGGTGGTGGACCTAAGTAACATATCTGAGGTTAGCTCATTCTCAATAAACCTAAATGGCTACTTCACACCACCGAGCAGCGGCAATTACGTGTTTGGGGTGGGTGCAGCCACTGGTGGTGCCTATGCGAATTGGGCACTTCTTTACGTTGACATGTCTAGCGCCCCACAGCCAGCCACAATACTCACTGTGACTGAAACCACCACGACTACGGTGACTAGCGTAGTCGCCTCAACCACAGTCTACCCAACTACAACAGTTACCACCACGATGCCGCTCACCGTAACTGTGACCACAACCATGCCTTTAACCACCACAATCACCACCACTGCAACATCAACGGTAACAACTCAAGGCTTGGTGACCATTATCACCACTAAAACGGTAGGTGGCCCTTTACCTAGCCTGCTGCAAACAAACGTTATTCTACTTACCACGGCAGTTATACTTCTGGCTGTTGTTGCCTTAGCCCTTAGGAGGGTGGTTTAACGCAATGTCAATGTGCACTATTCATCATTCACGTTTAGTAATGTTTAAATATTTTCATGACTCATGAAACTGTGCCCACCGGTATCAACCTTCACAATCATTATTTACATTGGAGTGGCCACCTGCTTAAATGGGGTGGTTTACCGTGGCTGAGTCCTCATCGTTAAGTGGGTGCTTTCATGAGGGTTTACTTGAGCTAGGGGACTTCGCAGTGAGGTATAGGAGGGTTGGTAGGTGGGGTTTTGATGATTGGCAGATTGTTAATGCGGTAGCGTATGCGGCGGCTAAGATGTTTAGGGAGGGTAGGGAGAGGAATTGCCAAAACCTAGATGATGCAATCGTAGCAATAATAACTAAGACTCTTGATGAACTCGGCATAGACAGGTACTCGATAACCAAGGGCTACCTCCACAGCGTAGATAGTGAGGTCAGAGACATAGTGCTGAGGGTATTCCCGAGTTTAACCGATCTAAGTAAAGGAGTGCAGCAACGCCAAGCACCATCACCAGGGATTCAACGGCCAAGTACTGAAGCTGGTCAAGGGTTAATTAAGGAGGAGGATAAGACTAAGGTTACTCAGAGGGCTGTTAGTGAGGGTGAGGGGGTTCGGGGTTGCGAGGATTACATAGTTAAACTACTGGATGTTGGAAACCCACCCAGGGGGAGTGAGTTTAAGCTACCCATACTTGAGTATGTTGAGGGCCAGTCCCTGAGGGACTTTATTGAGGGTCAGGGGAGGGTTTCTTGGGATGTTTTAAGGCACCTCATGTATGAACTGCTTTACGCAGTGTCCTGTGTGCATGGTAAGGGTATTGTGCATAGGGATATTAGGCCAGGTAACGTGATTGTTATTCCATCAAACCTACAGGTTAAGCTCATAGACTTCAGCACAGCTAAACTTGAGAATGAGGATGATGGCTGGGTTGTTGAGGCACCAGGCGGCTATACGGCACCAGAGCAGAGGTTGGGTAAGTCAAGTAGGAGGAGTGACGTGTACTCACTAGGCGCGACACTACTATTCATGTTAACCGGTGAGGACCCTGATAAGGTTAAGCTAAGTAACCCTGAGGATTTAGCCAGCCTTATCAGTAGGAGGGTTACTGGCGTTAGTGATGGTGACGTTAAGAGGCTGCTGGCATTCATAGGTAGGGCTATGAGTGAAAACCCACAGCAGAGGTTTGCCGACGCTGTTGAGATGGCTAGGGTATTTCACGAGGTCTTCTACGAGGGTAAGGAGCTTAAGGAAGACTCCACAGTGGCCTTGCAACTCGGCAAGTTACCCGAGGGCTGCATACCCACGGGTAGGAAATTCCACATTCACCTAACTGTGATGCTGATGAATGGTGGTAGGTATGAGAGGTATGAGGATAAGGAATTCGAGGTTAAGGATGATGAGTTGGTGGTTATAGGTAGGGAGAAGCATAGGGGCCTCGTTAAGGTTGAAAGGAAGTCAAAGACAATACGCGTAATCATCAATGACCCGTACCAATACGTGAGTAGGACCCACTGCGTAATGTATTGGTGCAATGGTAGGTGGTTTGTTAAGGATTTCAGCCAAAACGGCACGTGGGTAATGGACCCCACGGGCAGTAGGCGCACCTATGTTAGGGGTGAGTCATCGAAGCCGGTTGAGGTTAATAATGGGGACTACCTACTCCTAGCCTACGTAACCCCAAACCAACCCTACGTAACTATAATATTTGAGTACAAGTAGGTAACCTCAACCCTTAAACCAAACCACGAGCGCCGTTGCATCATCCTGAGAACCTTGACCCCTCGCCATCTTAACCAGGGCCCTTGATGACTCCCAAGGGTACTTGTGCGTGATGGTGACATCCTTAATACTCTCCCTATCCATGACATCAGATACCCCATCAGTGACGAGAACCAGGTAATCACCGGGCTTTAGGCTACCACCAGTTACATGAACCTCCCTAAGCATGTAACCAATGGCCTGGGATATTACGTGTCCAGAAACCTTATCACTAACCGACAGTTCATCAATCCAACCACCTGATTCACCAGATGCATATATGTGGTAAATCCGAGTGTCGCCAACATTAACCGCATGGAAGGCCGCATCCTCATCATCCTCATGACGATTGATAACCACAGCAGCCAGTGTTGAACCTAGGCTAACCCCCCTGCCAGTGTAGTTACTGTATAGGGTATCGTGTATCCGCCATACAATATCACTAAGCGTACCACCACTAATGCTGCTTAGGTTTGCAGTTGTAATCCCAGCGAACTCCTTGACCGTTATTTCACTGGCGACATCACCCCTATTAAAGCCACCCACCCCATCAGCAACAGCGCCAATGTACCAGAGGTACCCATTGGCGCAGTCACGTATCGAAACCTTAATTGCTGAATCCTCATTAACACTACCAGCCCCACCGGTCTCGCTATAGGGGGTTAGGAAAATACCCCTCTTCACTTCATCAACGTCAATCTCATACTCCATGCCCCTCACATCACTCCTTCTAAAACCACCCATTAAAACAAGCCCCCTACCACTAACCACAGCGTAACCCTCAACACCACCGGGGACATTATCATGAACACCTACGCAGTAACCAATAATGCTACTTAAGTAATCCTGGCTACCCCTCACGAAACCCCTAAACACCCTAACACCACGCCCAGTGGTTAACATTCCAGAGAATGCGAATCCATAATCTCTATTAGGGCACCTGTTTGCAAGTAGCCTACGGCCACCTCTGCGCCTTAGGCTTAATGCACTCATTAAATTTATAGTACTTGAGTGGCTTTAATTAAAGTGTTGCGTAGTTAATGCCCTTCACCGTGCTTTGCCGGTTCAGATTCACGCGAACCTCCTATGCCCATTAACCTCTTCAACACCTCAACCTCCCTAACCACCCCCCTAATGTTTACGCCCGCATTCTCCTCAATCCTCGGCTCCTTAATAACCACGTACCTGCCGCTTGAAAGATCCTCAGCTAGCCAAACCCTACTCATCCCACCCTCACCAAGCAGCCTAATGACCCTGTATCTGCCACGCTCACCGTTAACCACATCACCAGGGGATAACACACCCACGCTAACGCCATGCATCAACGGCATTTAAACCTTTAACCAAACACCACCGGTAAGGCGCAATACTTAAAAGGGTAATAGGTAGTTTGGAGCCATGGATAGGCGTATTGTAGCATTGGGTATAGTATCATCACTTATACTGCTCACCTCACTGGCGTTATTAACATTAGCCCAAGTCACTGCCTCCATTCCAGGCTGCAGCTCAGTCATGGTTTATCCATCTAATGCATACGGCGGCCTACAGACAAACTTTACTACAGGCCAGGTGATTTACGTTACACTTAGGAGCACATACACATGCAAGGTATACGTCACAATCACCACCAGAGACCCGACGGGTGGCGTATCCACGATAGTTAATAACCAGTTATTCACACTACCAGCCAGCGCCAATGTCGTGATTCAACTATTCCAAGTATCCTCAGTTAACCCCAGCGGCCAATGGACCATCTACGTAACACTAAACAACACCGGACTACCACCGCTGGCCATTAACGTCAATCCTCCACCTACGTCTTCTCCATCTACATCTCCTACACCTACTTCACCTTCGCATGGTTCAACTTCCTTACCAATATGGTTATTGGTTACCATAATAGTCGTCGTCATAGCTGTTGTGGCTTCTGTATTAGCTGTGGTGCTTACTAGGGGTGGGGGTGGGAGGGTTGAGGAGAGGACTAGGGTTTTACCTGCGCCTATTCAACCAACCCCCCAGGCGGCTCCTGAGAGGGAGAGGACTAGGGTTGGTGTTATCCTGTATAGGTTGAGGCTCCCCAATGGTATGGAGGTACCTGTTAGTGAGCCTTATAGGGTTTTTGGTAGGGAGACCTTTGAGAGGTATGGGTTGCCTAAGGACATTTTAGACTTCATAACAAGGGAGGATAGGGGTGGGCACTTCAAGATTTACCTAAGGGGTATGAAGTGGTTCATTGAGGATTCTGGTAGTACAAATGGGACCTTACTTAACGGTGTTGAGATAAGGGGTAAGGGGCCTCAGGAGTTGAAGGATGGCGATACAATAAGCCCAGGCGGCGTCCTAAACCTAACGTTCCAAATCGAGAAGGCTGAGGTTAAGTAAATGCGCCTAGTCTCATTAAAAATCCATTAAAGGTTGTTTTAAGTCTTAAAGATGCGTTAAAGGCATAACTTATAAAAGGCCCAGACTTAACATGGCGCATGCATAGGGGTGTGCTGATCCTCAGCCTGGTTGCAGTAGTCATACTGGCAATTAACCCAGCCAATGCACCCTCAACAAGCGGTGATGCAGTAAACACCCCTGTAGTGATATTTAATGAAACTTGGTGGGGTGTGCCCCACGTTTACCAAGGCTTAAACATAGGCGGCGAATTTAAGTCAACCCAATGGCCTAGGTATCATGGCTTATTAAATGCAAGTGAATACTGGTCCCAGGGCCACATTAAGAGGAATGAACCTGTACTTGAACTCACCAATGGTAATTACACAGCAGGTGCGGTTTTCTGGAGGGGAAATTACAGTGGCAGTAGTTATATAGAAATAAGTATACTAGCAACCTACACAACTGGGTCACCGAGTGGTGGCTTCGAATTCTACCTATTCCTTGAGCCTAAGACCTGGAGTGTTTATGAGAAGTGCAACTACTCCATACCCTTTGAGGTATCAAGATACTACCACCCTTATCCAGCAGTGGTAATCCTTCCTCGGGATATTGTTAAGCATTTTATAGTGGTTCAGTGGGTTAGTTCATGCTATAGGGGTATGGGTCAGTGGAGTGTGCTAGTTGAGAATGGGACTACCGCCAGTCGCTGGCTATATGTAGGTAGTGGTTGTGTTGAGCCACATCCAGGTGATTACCTGAACTTGACTGTGTCATACAATGCAACGGCTAATGAGCTTAACGGCACTATTGTTGACTTGAGTACGAGGGCAAGTTCATCATTCACGTTGAAGCTGGGTGGTAACTACACGGCGCCGGTGCGTGGGAACTATACCTTTGGTGTTGGCGCATTTACACTTGCCCCAGGTGCTAATTGGGGTGTTGCTGAAGTGGTTATGGTGGGTGTTGAGGGGGTTAACACCACCCAACCACCTTCAACACCTTCAACAACCATAACTGTAACTAAAACGGTAGCGGTGACTACAACCATAACCAGAACGACAACCATGACCAGTACCACGACCTCGGCGACAACTACGACGATACCCATCCCGATTACAACAACCACCACATCAACTATGACAATCGCATCAACAGTAACAGTTACTACGACGGTGCCTAAGCCTGTGTTGAATATACCGTTGACGATGGCCCTTGTGGTAATCATTATCGTACTGGCTGTGGTGGCCGTGGTGGGGTATCGTAGGCGCTACTACGCTGATGTCGCAACAATTTGATCAAAGACTCTTCATCACCAGGGGTAAGCCTTAAATGAATACTGCCGGTTACCTAATGCATGCCGCCGCGGCATTATGATGAGGAGTTAGGCCCACCCCCACCACCTCCGCCTCCGCCTAAACCTCCCACTAGGCTACATCGCAGATTTGACCTAAGGGTTTTAGTTGTAATATTTGCTTTGTTATTCATCGTCTCACTGCTAATGGCCGTATACAATTATTATGTTGCACAATCCGCATTATCAAGGGTCAGGTATTGGCATGAACTTTACAGTTCATTGCAAAGCCAGTACGGTGACTTAGAGTCACTGTACAATGCATTACAAGCCAACTACACTAACTTAAGGGGCCGGTACTTGCTTTTAAAGGCTAACTACAGTACCCTGCGTGGTGACTACAATGACCTGCAGGGGAGGTACTCATCCCTATGGGTTAACTATACCAATTTGAGGCACACCTACGAGTCGCTATTGGGTAAATACATGAACTTAAGTAGCCAATACTCAACACTCCAGTCCAGGTACAGTACACTGCAGGGCCAGTACTCATCACTGCAATCCATGTATGATGAACTGGAGTCACGGTATAGTTCACTGCAGGCCAATTACACTAAACTGAATAGCCAGTATAGCAACCTCCAAGGCCAGTACAGTAACTTGCAGTTGCAGTATAATCTGCTCCAGAGCCAATACGCATCCCTCCAGTACAACTACACTAGTTTAAAGAATCAGTACGAGTCCTTAATGAGCGTGCTGGGGAGTTGTTATGGGTCTGGTTTACTCAACGCCGGTTACTTCGAGTACTGCTACGTCACCATACCCTACGGCTATACTGGCACATTAGGCATTAGTGTTAATGCATCAGCCCCGGTTTACGTGTACGTGTTTAACGCAACTCAATTTGCATGCTTCTACACGAACTCATGCTCGTATAGTAGCGAGTATCAGGCCTATGGTTCATCAATAACAGGCACCGTGCCATTAACCTACGGCGTCTACCTATTCATCATTTACAATGAAAATAACTACACGATATCATTTTCACTATCAACAAATACAACATATACTCAAGTAAGTTAAATGGTTGATTTAAACTAGCTTTAAAATTTAGTATGCCTAGCTATGAATATTATCAACACTACTGTGGCTATGAATAGTACGGCAAACACGGCACCGTAGATGAGTAACAATGGCCTCATGGTGTAGTAGCTTGCGTAAGCCTCCGCAAGCACGGTCACCATTAAAGCCTCACCAATAAGCACAAGCACCATAGCTAAGGTTAAGAGGGCATTGAGGTGAGGTGCACGGCGACGCCTTGGCGGAGGTGGCGGGGGTGGTGGAGGTGGGGGTGGTTGACCACCTTCACCAGAGGCCCTAATCCGCATGGAACAGGTAAACCCGGTTGAACCCATATCAACCAATGCTTAAAATTAACCAGCACCTATTAAGCATATCGCAAGGCTAAGCATTATTGCAGAAGCATTCACTAATGTAAGCCAAAATGGAGTTAGTAACTTGTTGATTTGATTGTTGAAATTGTTAGGTTAGTGATGCGTTAATGCACCTACCTCCAAGGACTGGTGTTCAACTCACCTTGACGTAGCTTCATTGAATTAAGCCGCACAACCACTTCAACTGATAAGTATTGGTTTAGTGTGGTTCCACTTAACCTCATTACGATGTGGCTTTAGGCTTAACTTGTTCATTTTGAAATGAACTTAACCAACAAATCACCCCCGGTGGGTTTTCTTGACTGTTCATTGTTTAGTGGTGTGGATGTGGTTTAGCTGAATGGTGACCCTTAATTCAACTTCTTTGAGTTGGGGGTTTCGGCTACTTCTAACATTAACCAGGCTTTATTAAACTTTTGCGCACCATTCATCAACTTACTTAACCTGGCGTTGTACCTCGCCCGTAAGTAATCAGGGTCGTGAGATAGGTACCTTAAGGCAGTCCCGTAATTAACCCCAATGATCCTGCATGCCTCCTTTAACGTGAGCCCACGTTCAATTAACTGAATCAATTGCTGCTTAATCCCATTATTCCACTTTGGTGGCCTGCCTAGTCTCTTTCCCTCGGCCTTAAGCTTGGCTAACTTTTCCCTCGTGCGTTCACTTGCGGCTTTTCTCTCCTGTTCAACTAGCCAGGAAACCACGTTGAGTAGCAGTTGGCTTACTGGGTCACTATCCCTAAAAAGCAATGTTGCCCAATCCTCGCGGACACTTACTATAACCTTACCCATTCCCCTGAACTCATCAATCACATTACGCAACTGCCCTGGGTCCCTTGAAATGCGGTCGAGGGATTCGACAATGATGCCGTCGGCATCACTAAGCCTACTCATCAATGCACCCCAACCAGGCCTCGCATCAAGTGGAGTAACACCGCTAACCCCAATATCCCTGAATATTTCAATGACCTGGTGGCCGTTCCTACTGGCCCACTGGTAGATCGCAAATTCTTGCCCACCACCATCACGCTCGTTGCTACTCGTCCTAACGTAACCAACAAGCCTCATCAAACCAAACCCAACCCAGGATTTTTAAACTTCAGAAACAGGGGATAATGCAGAAACAGGAAGAAACTAAAACAAAAGACACAAAACAAATAAAGCAAAATCACCTGCTTTTTTTTTTTACGTCAATGTTTCAATGGTGTTTTGTTTCTTCATGTATCCCCTCAACACGCCGTGAGGTTTCGGTGATAAAGTGACACCTCTCACTGGTTTTTAGCGCTTCCTGGTTATCTGGTTACCTGAATTGTCTGGAGGCGTGTTGAGGGGTCGGGCCCGTGCGCCCGAGCCTACTGTTTAGCCTGGTGGCGTTGGTGGGTGTTGGGTTGGTGGTGGTTGGCGTCATTCGCTGTGGGGGGCTTCCATAGGCAGGAACTTAAATGTCCTTTACATGGCTGTGGGATCACCATGCCTACATCGCCGTGCATCAATTCAGCTCTGTTTAAACCGGGCTAATGCCTCAATTTATTTGGCAGTTGTCGAAAATTTTAGTTATTTTATCTGTAGGAATTGTATGGTCGGCGCCGTCCATTCAATTTCTAGCCTCATCTCTATCATTCTAATTTTGTAAAGCTTCACCGCCTGTTCAACAATTGCAGAATAAGAATAAGCTGGCATTAACCATTCAATTACCTTGGATAAAATAACTGTAGGAATTGAAACATCCTACGCGCTGCCCAGGGCTATACTTCTATTAATTTATTTTTAGATAATTACTCTGGTGCCGTTGCCTACATTTAACCTATACCTAAACTTACCCTACACTTCACCTAAATTTGCATTGCCCTATGTGCAGTGGATTTAGGTGTATTGCTTGATCAACTTTACACAGTACTACTAAACCATCAAACCTGAGTTTAAAGCTTTTTAAAGGCAGGTTTTCTATCACGCATGTGATAGAGGAGCATACCACCACAGTGTTAGTGGTACCATTGAGGATTAAAATTTGGAGGCAAGGCAGAACTTATTATGCAGTTGTCGTTGATGATGCTGCCCAGCATTTCTTAAACGACTTCATTGAGCACGAAGTAACATTGAATATGAACAATGTGAAATTGATCACGACGCTCACTAGGTTAAAGCAAGGAGGAGGTAGGATAGCAATGTACCTACCCACAAGATTAAGGCCCCTATGGGAAGAGCTTAGGTCAAAGGACCCACTCTTCGCTGCAATCATAATGACAAGCAACAGCGAAGGTGACATAAATGACAAATAAACCGCCCACCGCGGCGAACGTAATCCAGGGGGGTTGTCGCCGCGGTGGGCGCCCCAAGGGGGTTGCGTATGGCCAGAAAAACACCGAGAATTAAAAATCTAACGCTAACAATCGGCAAACACAAACACCAACGAGACCCTGCGGGTGTTGGTTGCGGACGTGCAGCTGACGTCGCTAACCAACACTCTGAAGGCCTTGCAGTTGTTGGTTTTTCACATACAACCGACGTCCCCAACCAACAGAAACCTGAACCAGCAGCAGTAGCTGCACAGACAATCGTTGATTGCCGTTATTGCCTTGGTGGTTGTTGTGGTGGGTTGTCGGGTCGTAGGCTTCCTAGGCGTGTGGTTGAGTTGGTTAGGTTAGTTAAGGTTGCGTTGGGTCTTCGCCATGAATGTGAGGTTTTGAATGCGTTTCCGGAGTTGTTTTGTCAGCGTGTTAGGGTTAGGCGTAGTCGTGTTAAGGCTAGGGAGCGTGACTTGAGCCGTGCCGTTCAGTTTAAGGTGTCTTACCTGCTTGGTGTTGTTAAGCATGCTGGGGAGGTTGGTGAGGTTGTGGAGAGGCTTAGGTTGGCGTTTGAGGATTACCTGAGTTACAGGGGTGGTGGTGATGTGGATGGCTTCGTCAATGGCCTGCTTGGTGAACTTGGCTTCAGGTCTCTTCGTGAACTAGCCCTCTACCTTTGGTGGCTTTTGCCTAGCGAGGTTTACGGTGGCATGGTTGGGCTTGTGGATTTTGTTGAGGCTACTCGGCGTGGGTGGGTGAATATCATTAAGTTGAGGTGTAGGCTTGACGGTGCCGAGATTCCAACTACCGTTGATTTATCAACCTTCATTAGGCTTGTCGTGAGGCATTTCAGGCATGTTCACGGCTTAGCCACTTGGCGTGATGTGGCTAAGGCTGTCCTTGAGGCTAAGAGGCTTCGTGATGCCGAGAAGCCTGAGGGCAATGATATCGGTGTCAAGCTTCTTAGGCACTCGGGTGAGGTTACTCAACTAGTCAGGTTGGTAGTTCATAGGCTCATGGATGTGGGGCTGCTTGAGAGGTTTGGGAAAGTTTACAGGTGCCGCATATGCAATGCTGATGTTGGTGGCACCATTGACGCCTTGGCCCATGCTCTTAATCACCACTATGACGTCATTAGTAAGCTGCTTGGTGGTAGGCCCACGCCAAGTGCCGGCGGCGTTGATAGCGTCGTTGATGAATTGGCTAGCCTATTCAACACTGATGGTGTTAAGCCTGCTGTTAAAGCGCTGGTTCAGGGCATCATCGATGTCCTCAACACCAAGGGTTCAATCTCGATTCCAATGCTAACCAGGTGGCTGAACGAGGACGACTACAGGCTGTTACTAGGCTCACTCACCACAAGCAGCATGAAGCCTGAGAGGGTTGTGGCGATAATTGTTGAGGTGTTGGCTCGGCACGGCCTGGTTCAGGTTAACGGCGAGGTGGTTAGGCTTGGTGAGTAGTGGCCTTGCCGTTGAACTAGCAAACAGGCTTAAGCTGCCTGTGGATACCGTCGACGGCCTACTGACCTAATTTCCTAGTAAATCACTATTGATAATAATCTATATAATAAATTACCTAAGCGCCAGCGTGCTCAGGCTGACTACTGGTGAGGCACGTACACATTTACGGTACTAATGGTGGCTACCTTAAGGTCCATCAAAGCCATTGCAAGCTCTACCAATCACCAACGAAAAACAAGTCACATACCGCTAAACAGCTTAAACATCCACAGGAATAGAATGGACGGCGCCGACCATACCATTCCTCGTACAGTAACTATATTCGTAACAGTGTTGCATACACCACACCAAGTAAACATCCTAATTATAATGCCTGCAATAACGGTTACGGTGAAAAGAAAAAGCCACGACACATAAAGTTACGTAAACATGGACTCAAGATCCGTTGGCGTAGGCCTGCGTGGGTTCAAATCCCACCCCCCGCACCATGAAGAATAAACCACCCGCCATTCAGTTCCCTTAACCATGAATACCGACATGAACCACCATGCGTATAGAGACACGGTATGCTATCGCTCTCACTAACACCAACGTTACCTCATAATCACCAGCATCGATGCTTAACTCAGCTAAGTTATTAATACTGAAGCTTGCGTGAGGAGTTGGAGAACTGGTAGAAATTAAATACCTAACCCTTATCTATAATAACCCATCACTGCGAAATAATTAACTGCTAACATGTGATGTAAACATTACATCCTAGAGAACTGAACTCTGAAACGACCTCCTCCCTGTCCTTTAAGGGCGAGACCTGACCATTGTTAGGTATCCTCAGTAGTTAGGTTACTGCTTTAGTGATCTTTATTTCGTATGCTTCCCTTACCACTGCTCCTCCTTTTCTCAACTCGTCCACGGCCTTTTCGAATAAGCCATCCTTGGCTTCGTAAACCAGTAGTGCCATTG
>Ga0081529_123472_pt1 | contig 13932 bp, 16 predicted proteins | sample EchGeymetagenome_FD_71012 | JGI IMG/M metagenome (GOLD analysis project Ga0081529, IMG submission 71012) | Ferrous microbial mat and aquatic microbial communities from Echinus Geyser, Yellowstone National Park, USA - transect B T=78-80 C v2... ...
AGAAAAAGAGTATAGTTAACAAAAATGTTATATAACAGTTTTGCTTAGCAAATTTCTTTAGCTAATTTAAGCTGGCCGGCCAGTAAAAGGAGTATTTTAAAAGCGGGCCAGGGGGAGTATATATAAATTCTTACAACAATTTTGTCCCACAGCCGCCATTTACTGTGGTGCCGTTAACTTAAGCTCATAACCTGTTCACCTCATACTTGCAATCAACAAAATTGGCTTAATCCATTCTGGAAGCTGATCATTTGATAATGGAGCTGAACCAATCTCCTAATTTGTAAATCATAATTATAGATAGAAGAACCTAAAGGCTTTGAGTCAATTACTTACATGGTCAAATTTTGGCTTTCTTTACGTTCTCAAAAGCTTCTGTCCTGTCCTTTATATATTCATTCATCCTTTCAATGATGTTCTTCAGGCTCTGTTCATATATCACATGATCTACCCCTGCCCACCTGCAAGCATCAACGTACCTAAGAGCTCTGTGTATATAGTCTTCATACCATCTTTATAAACATCCTTATGAAAAGCATCAAGAGAGTTCTGGTGCCAGCTTATGTGGGATGATAAAAACGCTTTTAGTTGAGGTTGTATCTACCCATAGATTCACTCACGTTTATTTCAGTTTCATCAATAAATATGGAATTGATACCGTGTTTATCAACGTCAAAGGAGTCGAATACGAAAGAATACTTCTGAATCCATTTCCATATTGCTTCTCTTGATTATTGGCTCGAGTACATGGGAAGCCCTCCTCAAGCTCAAACTTGAGAAATAAAGATATAGAGTATAAGTGCTATTGGGGGTCCTTTTTCTGGTTTGCGCAATCATTTGCTAGAAATAGGGTCCCACTGAAAATAACCTCAGCAACATATCAATATACTCGTTCAGCCTTTTATGCAGTAGAAGAGGATCTCCCTGAGGACCCACCTTCCCTTCAGGAATCCGAATGCCTTGCGATCCTTTTCAGCAGCATTGGTATCAACCTCCTGGCAGCTGGGCGCTTCTTTGCCAGCTTGCACGGAGGCTTTCTGCTCCTCAGCCCATCCTCCTGTAGATGTGCTCCCACTTGAAGACCGCACCCCTGCAGACCTGTAAGTAGCTAGCTATCTGCTTCACCTTCATTCATCCCTTTCGACCTCATCAGGATAGTGCTTGCCCTTGCGTACTTCATCTTCTTGGTCCTCTCCACGAACCTGGACAGATTCCTCTTCTCATTCCTCGTGAATTTGAATTTCATGAAGATAGATTAGGTCTATGAAGACAAAACGGGTTGCACGGATTTCCCTCACTGATATGTCAACATCATCTGAACGAGCTTTCGGAACTTGACTTAATGTTCTGGGAAGAATTTTCCATCTTTCAGAAGTATCTGCCCGTCGACTTCAACAGTCGGGTGACGCAAGACAAAATCTCTGTGTATAACACTCTTTACTTTTCCAGGTGTGTCTGTCATTCTATGATTATCCCCAAAAGCAAAGTGCACTGTTCCGAAAGATCGTTTATCATTTTGGATATCGCCGATCAACCCGAGAGCTGGATTTGTTCCAATTCCTAGTTCACCGATCATGTGGGCTCCTTCGTCAGGTAGTAGTGATTCCAATCTGTGAATTTGCTCATTGTCTCCTCCCTCGATCTTTGTTATCTTGCCATCGCGCACATAGAGTGTAATTGGTTGCCTCACGAAACCTATCGTATGTATGGTCCCATCGATGACGATCTTACCATTGATGCTATCTTCGACTGGTGGAAACATTGCTTCACCGCCTGGGAAAACTCTCCAGCCTCCCCCCTTGTATCGTGGCCCGCCCCAGGTGACAGTCCAGCATTTCCTTCCCTTTGCGCTGAGCACAACATCTGTCCCCTCGGGCGTGGTCACGTGTATTGTCTCTTTATTCGACAAGGTATTCGCAACCCTTTCACTGAGTATTGCCATAGCTTCCCAATCTAAGTCGAGCAGCTTGGAATTTCTCAAGGTTACGGGTGGAGCATTAAATAACAAATCTTTGCGCAGCCCCGTTGATTTGTCTGTGACTGCTTCTTCATAATCGTCGTAACACCAGAGGGGGTAAGATGCAGCACCTATGACAAGCGTCGCATCCTTTATTGCACCGACTACTGCCTTCGGAAGATAACTAATCATTGCGGGCCTTTCAGTCATCACAATCACTGAAACATCGCGCGCACCATCAGATTTGGCAATCGCTGCTAGCGTTTGTGAAATAGTAGCAGGGAAATCAGTGTTCGTAATAATTAGGACATCATCACCTTTCTTTAAGTTTAGATCCAGAAAACGCTTTGCAACGGGCATCTCTTCGATGAATGGCGGAAATATTGGTAGTTGACTCATACTACACCATTTCATTAATAATAACAAAAAGCTAATTAATAAGCATTTCGATGGAACTGCTGTGTTGCATGACTTGAGCGTGCATTGTGAAGTTTTTATTTCAAGCCTCTTCATATTTATACAGCGAGGTGTAGAATGTGACCTATGATAATAGAGACTGGAGCAAGTACAATGATGCGCTTGTTAGGAGGGGTGAAATCCTCCTCGACTTCTCAACCATAAACAACTGGAAAAAAGAACTCAAAAAACTAAACAAAGGCAAAGTAGGCGAACCATACCACTGCCCAAACTCACTCATCATGCTACTAGGCCTCATCAGAATCCTCTACCACTTATCATACAGACAACTAGAAGGCTTTATCAGAGCACTCGCAAAATACGTCGAAGGACTACAAGCACTAGGCTACACAATATGCAGAAGAATAAACAAGCTCAACATAAACCTCGAAGAAACTTTGCTCAAATCCACAAGCTCAGTAAGCCTAGCAGTAGATTCATCAGGCATAAAAGTGCACAATGGTGGGGATTGGATAAGAAAGGTGTGGAAGGTGAAGAAGGGCTATCTAAAAATACACTTCGCCGTCAACACCAAGACAAAGCAGATCGTATCCATGCATGTAACATCTGAGAAAGTTCATGATGGTAAGGTGTTGAAAAGGGTTGTTAGAGGTGCGATGAGGAGCGTGAAGGTGAGAAGGGTGCTTGCGGATGGTGCTTATGATTCTAGGGAGAATTTTAATTTCTTGTCTCAGAGTGGTATAAAGCCTGTGATTAGGGTTAGGGTTAAATGCTTCACTCTTCTGAGGAAATTTATTAGGGGCCTCATCTGATTTAACGTTTTAGGGAATGAACAAACAGATAAGCCCAACAGGAAATCAGTAAGGAAATTATATAAACTCTGCTCTAAAGCTCTGAAAGATAACTTTGGGATAAATGTTGCAAAAAATTCAAAGCACAATGATATGATAAAGCCTTTGATTTATATCTCGATAAATAATGCATCTGCGGAGTCTTTGAAATACACTAAAGGATTCCCTTCGCCAGACACACTGCTACGCAGGCTAGAGAGCCTTGACCTAAAGCATGTTGTGAATGCCTTAAACGAAGCCAACAGGATCATATTAAGCGGTCATGCCAAAGATGGGATGAAGATGGCAATAGACTTCACTGAAGAGCCATATTATGGAAAGTTAGACATGTACGTGAGTAAATATAAGAGTGGAACTTACACATTTCGTACTTTTGCTACAATAAGCGTATAAGATGAAAAGGAAAGGCTAACTTGCCCGTTACTATGCTTGATACTAAAGAAGATATTGCCAAGAAATTGCTAGAAAATGCCTAAGACATCAGTCTTGATGATGGACAGAGGTTTTTTCAAAACAGAAATGATAAAATTGCTTCAAAGCATGGACATAAACTTCATAATGCCAGCAGTTAGGAACGAAAGGGTAAAGAGGATGCTGAATGAATACGCAAAAGGTAACATATCATCTGTAGCAGAATATGAAATGGGGTCAAAGGTTTATTTAGTAATAGCAAAAAAGAAGGGATCAAAAGAAGAAGATAAGCCGGATGATAAGTTCATAGCTTTTGTAACAAACATAAAGTTTGATGATCCTGAAAGGATTGTCGGCGTAATACCCGAAGAGTACAGGTGGGGAATTGAAACGTCTTACAGGGTTGAGGATGGGTTTGAAGCGAAGACGACGAGCAGGAACTTAAGAGTTATTTGCTTTATGCTCTCCATAATTCTCTACAACTTATGAATACTCACAAGGGTTAAAGTTCAAAGCATGACCGCATACTTTTTCAAGCATATTGTTAAAATGGAAATAATAGTAAACCTTAGTTCCCATCAAGATAAGGCTTATGTGTTAACCTGAGTTTTATGTGAAAGATATTCATGATTTGCGCATATGCGAGTTATGATTTTTGTTAGTTAATGTTGTTAGTTACTATTTTTGACCGTCAAGATAATCCATTAACATATATCAAATGATGAGAGGAGCTTGATGGGAACTAGAGTTGAGAGATATGCCACAGAAGAACCTCGCATTTGAAATGCTGAAAAAACTCCTTAACGATGAGATAAAGATAAGAATGAAAAAGAATCTTGTGAAATCTAAATCATTCCTTGAGATGCTTGAGAAGGCTATAAGGGAATACACAAACAAGAGCATTGAAACAGCCCAGGTGATAGAAGAACTTCTTGAAATAGCAAGGAAGATAAAAGAAGAAGAAAAGAGGGGAATAAATATGGGCCTCACTGATGATGAGGTAGCATTCTACGATGCACTTGCTGACAATGAGAGCGCAAGGGAAGTGCTGGGAGATGATACGCTGAAGAATATAGCTAAAGAACTGGTGGATATGGTAAGAAGAAATGTAACGATAGACTGGGCTCAGAGGGAGAGTGTCCAGGCCAGGCTTAGGCTTATGGTCAAAAAGGTGCTCAGGAAATACGGTTATCCGCCTGACAAGCAGGAAAAGGCCACCTTAACAGTACTTGAACAGGCGAAACTCCTGGGATATGAGTGGGTGAGTTAGGTTGAAATTTTTCTAATCTTTGTGTGCTAACTAAAGGGGGATAATAGCATGTTAGATCCTTATAATAAAATTCTTGAAAACGGTGAGATAATCAAAATATGGTTTCCATCCATTACAAAAGAACAATATATATACATTAAAGAGAATCTTAGGGAGTTAAATTGTGATCTAAGGGTATTCATTAGTTATTCCCACGAGAACAAGGAAATTGCTGGTATGATAAAGGATGCTTTCACAATCCGCGGGATCGATTCATTCTTGGCTCACGAAGACATACCGTGCGGAGAGGAATGGGAAAAGGAAATAAAAGGGGAACTCGAAAAATGCAACATATTTGTTCCAATCTTGACCAATGAGTTCAAAGAATCAGAATGGACATGCCAAGAGATTGGTGCCGCCTGGATAAGGAATGCAACAATAATACCATTGTCACTCATCATTGATGGCAAAGAAGCAGTTATGCCTTCAGGATTTATTAAAAAGATTCAGGGTTTAAAGATTAACTTAAGTAAAGAAAAAAATTTCGAAATTGAAGAAAGAAAACATACGATAAATCAACTAGTGCAAAGAATCTCGAAAACTTTGGCAAACAAGCAGGAAATTAGCGAGAGGGTCAAGGGATGCTTTGTAAATTCTTTATTTAAAAGCCAGAGTTTTGATGAGTCCAATTCAAAATCAACTGCGATATCTTCACTTAAACCGTTTTCAGTTCCCCAGATCAAAATGATAGTATTTTCCTACGTATTGAATGCGCAAATTAACGGAGCATACTCAATGAATAAAGAAATTAAGTCCTTACTAAATGAAAACCAAAACAAAATGGACGAAACACTAAAATCTATTTTTAAATTAACCTCTAACTCCCGCTATTTTGCATAATAGATATTCTCAGAGAATCAATTATCTCTCTGGATTTCTTGGGAATCTCGGACAGCCTCCACTCATTATCTATCTTTATCATGCTTATGTGCTCCAAATGTTTTATTACGTCTTCAGGAGAATATCTGCTCAGCAGGTCCTTTTGCTTGAGCATGCTGTATATCCTGTAATGTAGAATGAGCGCAATGAAGTTGACGAACATCCAACCCTGCAGCTGGTAATCGTCCCTCATGTAGGTCCTGTCAGCATGTATTCTGTTCTTGATTGATTATTGACCTAACTCTGACAAGGTTTGCCCTGACCATCTCCCTTAGCTGCATCAATTCCCTAGGAGGTATGTAGCTTTCCGCTATATATCCTCCCCCTTAGCAAATTTGCGAAGGTAAGAGAATCTATCTTGACCTTTGATTCAGCCTTAGTCTTTAGCGGGTTTGATAAGGTAACGTTGTGCCTTTCAGATAATATCTTATATGCCCAGTACCATGTTGAAGAGCTATTGCTATGTCCGATCCAAACGGTATTGAGTCTGAAAAGTTCCTTAGGCTATCTGGTTCAGACTTTATTTTTACTTCATTTAGCACAGTGCCATTTTCATCCATTACAGATGCATTTATCGTTGCCTTATGAAGATCCAATCCAACGTACATGTGTTTTATGTCAACTGATTTCCTAATATCCTTAATCCTGCTCACATATTACTAGGATTCACAATTATCATAAACCACGCTCAGGTTACTGTGACCGATGGATAGCGGCGGCTCACCTATGGATTATTTGACTAGGAATGTGTTGTTTACACACTAAGTGCCAAACAACTTAGTTTCAACTTCATCCACACTCATTCCCTCAATTTTTCCCTTTGGTGCTACACCCACCAGAGCAAAGATAAATCCAATTATGCCAATTATTCCAAAGACTATAAACAACATAGGCACTCCTCCTAAAGTTAGGAGGATAGGAGTTATGTATATTCCTACAGCGCTAGCTACTCTATCGGCTGTTGTGACTAACCCAGAGCTACCGCCACGGACCACTGTTGGAAACAGTTCTCCTCCATAGTTACGTGTCACTGGTAAAACAATGAATGCAAAAATCGAGATGATTAAAGCACAGGCAAAAGCCAACAGAGCGTTGTGATAAACAAATGCTACTGCCAAAGCCGCAAGAGATTCGATCAGCCCCCCCACTAACATTAACTTAACTCTTCCTATCTTTTCCACGGTAAGGGCAACTATTAGCGTAGATATTCCCTGCACCCCAATGAATAAAGCGGACATTAAGAGTGCAGTCGCCGCCTTTATTCCTAGCAAAGTAAAGATAAAAGGATTCAGTGTAGCTAGAGCGCCGGGAATCAGGTCGAAAGCAAAATCCGCTATCATCAGTGGTACAATGAGTATTACAAATGCCGGTTTCGTGAGCACTTCTAATATCTGCGACGCGAGCGTTCGCCCACGACCGACCAAGTGATCAGCTGCATGTCTTATCTCTTCGGCGGTAACGGTTTGTCCCGTCAACTTCTTTATTACCTCAATAGCCTCATCAATTCTACCTCTTTTCGCGAGCCACCTGGGGGACTCGGGCACTTTTGCTCTTAATAATATCCCAATAATCGCTGGGATCGCAACGCTGCCGAATACTATCCTCCACTCATAAGGCGTTGGTCCTATTATTCGATAAAGAGCGTAACCAAATAATAGCACAACAAATCCACCCATGACAAATCCGAACCATGCATAGCTCATTCCACGTCCCCTCTGACGCTTTGGCAACATCTCAGCGAGAATTGGTAGTGTTACAGCGTAGTCTCCACCAGTGATTACACCTATTAAGAATCTAATCAAAATGAACTCATAAGCAGTCGCAACAAATGCAGATATCAAGGCAAGTATAGCTACTATCGCCAGATCAAATATGAGTATTAGCCGGCGACCAAACAGGTCTGTAAGCCATCCGAACGTGAATGTTCCTACTAGAGCGCCTAGGAAGATAATACTACCTGCGAGGGCAAAAAGAGTGGTAGAGCCTTTGAAAAGAAAAGGAAGAATACTGAAAGTCGTGGCTGATAAAGCGAGTATCGCGTACAAATCCGTAAATGTACCAGTACTTGCAACTATAACGATAAACCTATGTAAAGAGCTATAGGGAGCTTCGTCGAGAACCCTAAAACCTTGTCCAGACATAATGAATATAACAAAAAGCTTATTAATAAGCATTTCGATGGAATTTACAGAGGTGAAAGTGATTAAATGATCAGAGAAGGCAAGCTTACTAAAGACAAATTTCTTGGGAATATGCCGGTAAATACTCCTCTATTCGCGAAGCTTCCACAATATTTTCCGAATGCCGAAGTACTTCAAATAAGGTACGAAACATTCGAAGAGGCAGTCCAGGAGATACTTCCAACAGGCCTGGAAGTATCTTCACCTGCGGTGGCTATGCTTACAGTTTTTAAATTTCCCTTTAGCACGCTCGGGTCTTACAATGAGGCTGCATTGGACGTTAGTTGCAGATGGAAAGGGCAGGACAAGTTCTATACCGTGTACAACCTAGTAACCAACGACACTGGGTTGGCTGCAGGCAGAGAAATATGGGGCGTACCAAAGAAAATGGCACACATAGACATTGTTAAGGAGTTTGACTTGGTAATGGCTACTGCCGAAAGACCGAAGGGGAATAGGCTGTTCACTGCACTTATAAGACCAGAAGAGCCATACATCCCTCAGCCTTCTTCCGTGACCAGGCTATCTCTGAAGGTGATCCCGTCCGCAGAAGGGAAAGAACCAGAGGTTGCAGAGCTTGTGGATAGGTTCGCTCACACTCTGGAACCAAAACAGGCTTGGACGGGCCCTTCTTCTCTCGTCTTCAATCCTTCCGAAATTGATCCATGGTACAGAATTGGTGTAAAGAAAATCCTTTGGGGGGTCTACGGCTTCTTCGATTACACACTCAGGGCCGGAAAGATATTGACAAGATACTAGTCTCAAGCTATATTTTTCCATCTAATGCTAAAGTGAAAGGGTAGTCTGCCGATAATTGATTACGCTTAGCTGACGATACAGTACTCCCACAGGTAATGACATTTCATAATAATTAGTAATGTAATTGATGATTTTTATTTTTGATTAACTTTGGTTTAATGCCATATAGCTTTGTTTTAAGTCAAATTTTAGCCCTTAGCTAATAGTTCAAACTAAAGCTCTCATATTAGCTTATTTAATTTCTTATTCAGGAAGCCCCAGTTCGCTTACTATTACCTTAGTTCCCATCAGGCTCCCCTCATCATCTGATATATGTTAAAAGATAATATGGACAGGAGTATCTTAACAGCTAAACCCCTCCTCGAAACCGCCCTCATGAACCTCGCACCAAACTCATCCAACTGAGAAAACCTCGTCTCAATGATTCTCCTCACCACAAATAAGAACCGATAATACACCCTCTCAACCTCACTCTTTATCATATTAACCCTCTTTATAGCCACATACCACACCCCCTAGCCCTCATAACCTCCGCAAACCCCTCATCAACATAACCCTTATCAAGAAGAACAACACAACCCCTAAACCTCTCACAAAAATCCTCCACCCTCTCCTTCACAATAGTTATATCATGCTTATTAGCTGGATCAACATAGAGGAGGCTCAAATACCTCCCATCCGTACAGCACGTCATCTTGTATCCTACATAGAACCCCCTTTTAATGGATTAAACCCCTCACGCTCCCCCTCTTTAATCAAGTGTGAGCTCCCCCTCTTCTCATGCCTCCCGAGCCTGGAGAGCTTCTTCGTCTCGATTGGTTTGGAGTCCACGATTCTCAGTTTCTCGAGCTTGAAGAGTCCTAGGCATTCGATTAGGAGTTTTTCGTATCTGTTGAGTCTCTCAACTACCTTGTTGTATCTTACTTTTGGGAAGAGTTTGAGGTCTTCTACTAGGATTCTGTATGCTCTCTTGTATATTCCGTCGAAGTGCTTGTGAGCCATTACGCCGAACGTTATGAGGTCGTAGAGGCTCATCTTCTCATGATTTGCCTTTGAGGGGTAGTGTTTTTCTACGATGGGTGTTATAACAGATCTTATGAAGTTGATCTCCTCCTCCAAACATCTGCACACATAAGAACTCATACTAACACATAAGCTTTATCTGATGGGAACTAAGGTAATATCATGTATTTTAGAATGGAAAATTTATATAATTTATAAGAGATCTATCTTATACTTATATAACTTATTTTCATCTAATATAAGACCTAACCCAGGTTTATTGGGTACTTTAAATGATCCCTTATCAAAATCTAATGGATATTTGACAATATCATCCTTCATTTTATCAAAAGGTCCTCCTACCTCGTTAATATATTCTATTTGTGTTAATTTACATGACGCAATGAGTTGTAACTCTGCTGATGCAGAGAAATTCATATCAAAACCATGTCCTATTACGCATTTAATTCCTTCTGATTCACATAATTTTATGAATTTTTTAACATTATCTAATCCACCTTGTTTTAAAACTTTTAGTTTTATATAATCGGCGGCATGATTATTAATAACATATAATAGAGAATATAAATCACTTATACTCTCATCCACTAATATGGGTATATTAATTTCTCTTTTAATATGAGTTAAATAGTCTATTTTCCTTCTTGGTGCAGGTTGTTCAATCCATTTAGGTTCATATTTTTCAAGTTTTTTAAGAAAATTAATTGGGAGTAATGACTCATTAGCATCTATTCTTAATTCAATATTATATCCTATAGCATCTCTTATTTTTGCTATAGCATCTATATCATCGTATGAATTACTTATTTTAACTTTTATTGCCTTATATCCATTTTCAACTTTTTTAATAGCATTCTTAGCCATTTCATCTGGTTTTTCACGTCCCACCCATCCTACAACAGGTATTTCTTCTCTATACATTCCCCCAAGAATTTTATATATTGGTTCTTTTATAATTTTACCTAAAAGATCATATAATGCCATATTAATTATCGCTTTAGATTCCATATGAATAGGATCTGGAAATATATCATTTATTCTTTCCATTATTAAAGGTATATTAAATGGAGATTCTCCTATTAATAAAGGACAAAGATATTTTTTAATTACAACATATATTTCTTCGGCAGTTTCTGCTGAATATTTCGGTATAGGATCAGCTTGGCCAATACCAATTAATCCATCAATCGTTTCTAAAATAAGTATCACACTTTTGTGTAATGATACATCACCATGAGAAGTTCTATACGTACCTTTTAGTGGAACTTCGATTAACATCGTATTACACTTAGAGATAGATAACTCTTCCATGCTACTCACTCTCCTTAAATATTACTAAGCTTGCGGGGTCGACTGTTAGTAGAACATCAGTTCCTCCTTCTATATTAACATTAACTGGAGCATGGACTCTTAGTTCTTGACCATCTATTTCGATTATATATATTATATTTTCACCTACAAATGATTTTACTTTAACTTTTCCTTTAAATATGTTATCTTTTTCTTTTATGTATTGTGTAGTAGTATATATATCTATCTTATTAACTCTGATGAATAACATAACATCATCCCCTATTTTAAAATCATTCTTTAATAATTTACCAATAACATTTCCAATGCTTGTATTTATTTTCACATATGAATTACCATAGTTTTTCAATTATTTTTCCCTTAATTTTATTTGATACACCAACAAATTCTGCTGTAAATACATGTTTTGGATTATTATATAATTCTTGAGGTGTTCCTATTTCTAAAATTTTTCCCTCCTTCATTACAGCAATTCTATCAGCTGCTGTTAACGCTTCTAATTGATCGTGCGTAACATAAATGGCCGTAATCTTTAATTGTTTAATTAAAGATTTAATATCTATCTTTAATTTTTCTGCTAATTTAGCATCTAAATTACTCATTGGTTCGTCGAATAGTATAACTTTTGGTTGCATTATAAGAGCTCGTGCCAATGATATTCTTTGTTGTTGTCCACCACCTAACTGGTGTGGGTATCTGCTTTCAAATCCGCTTAATCCTACTAATTCTAATACTTCGCTAACACGCTTTTTAATTTCATCAGAAGATAATTTTTTATGTTTTAAAGGATATGCTACATTCTCAAATACAGTCATATGAGGCCAAACTGCAAATATTTGAAATACCATTCCAATATTTCTTTTTTCAGGTGGAATAAAGATAAGTTATATTCAAGATAAACACAATAAAAAATTGAGGGTCAATGCCTACTCCAATTTTTATCGGAAAACTTTTAGGAGGAGCATATAGTACGCAAGAAATGATAAAAGTGTGGAGTGAAGAAAATTTTATTAATAAAGTTCTTAAAATTGAAGAGGCATTAGCTAAAGCACAAGCAGAGCTAAATATTATACCTAAAGAGGCAGCTGAAGAAATTAGTGAAGCTGTAATAAGAGGTTTACCTGTAGATAAAGTAACTGAAGTAAAAGGTGATGCGAGACATTTAATGGTTTCGATAATGTATGCTTTCCAAAATGAAGTAGGAGAAAAAGCTGAATATTTTCATTTAGGCCCTACCACTCAAGATATTTTAGACACAAGTCTTACTCTTATGATTAGAGAATCCCTAGAGATAATAATCAATGATCTTAAACGATTATTAACTGTTTTAATTGAACATGCTAAGAAATATAAATATGCAGTTATGCCAGGAAGAACTCATGGACAACATGCTGTTCCAATAACGTTTGGATTAAAGTTAAGTTTTTGGGCCGATGAATTGGCAGATCATATAGTTAGGTTACGAGAAGCTTATGAAAGGATATCTTATCTTACTCTGTCAGGAGCTGTTGGTACTATGGCTTCCTTTACTTATATTTGTGACAGTGATAATAATAAGGTATTTAAACTCCATGAGCTTACTGCTAAATTTTTAAATCTTAAACCTGCTTACACAGATCTGCATCAAAGGATTGACAGATTTTCGGAGATTACTAATATACTTTCTTTAATATCTAGCACTATTGGAAAAATAGGTTTAGAAATAAGGGATCTTTCAAGAGAAGAGGTACATGAAATTTTTGAACCATGGACTATAGGAATTCATGGAAGTAGTACTATGCCTCAAAAAAGAAATCCAGAACCAAGTGAGTGGTTAGAAGGATTAGCTAAAATAGTTCGAGCCTTATCTTTATCAATGAGTGGTATTACTATGCAACATGAACGTGATGCAACTAGAATGGCTCCAGAGTTCTTCACCTTACCAATAACATTTATGATAACGCACTCACAAATCAAATCATTAACAAAAATATTAGAAGGAATACAAGTTTTCACTGATAACATGCGAAGAAATCTCTATATTTCAAAAGGATTCATGGCAGCAGAACCATTAATGCTTGAACTAGCTAAAAGAACAGGTAGGAAAGTAACAGCTCATAAATTAGTTTATGAAGTTGTACAAAAAGCTATCAATGAGAATAAAACCTTTAAGGAAGCAGTGCTTGAATCAAGTGAAATTATGAAATATCTAAACAGAAACGAAATAGAACGAATACTTAACTTAGAATCATATATAGGAACAGCCCCTGAACAAATAGACATTATAGAGAAGAAAGTGCTTAAAATACTGGAGGCGTGATAAATGGTAGAAAAGAAGACCATAATAATAAGTAGTATAATTATTATAAACTCTAGTTCCCATCAAGCTCCTCTCATCATTTGATATATGTTAATGGATTATCTTGACGGTCAAAAATAGTAACTAACAACATTAACTAACAAAAATCATAACTCGCATATGCGCAAATCATGAATATCTTTCACATAAAACTCAGGTTAACACATAAGCCTTATCTTGATGGGAACTAAGATAACAACAAATAAAAACGTTATGTGGCATTTGTGGCACTTTTTAAAGACAAGAGGCTTCTATTTAGAGTTCTATTGAACCGAATTTCTTAAATTACTTAAAACCCTGGTAAGGCTTTCCTCTTTAATATCTAGCTAAACAGAATCCATTTTAAGATAAATTTATTTTTTATTTCCAAAATAGAATTTTTTGGAAAAAATAAATTTTTTAAATTTTAAAAAGAGGGATAAGAGAATCATGGAACATATAAAATGAGCCAAAAAACAAAAAAGAAGGAATTAACTGGCCAGCAGGCCCCTCAGAGA
>Ga0081529_108376_pt1 | contig 13911 bp, 14 predicted proteins | sample EchGeymetagenome_FD_71012 | JGI IMG/M metagenome (GOLD analysis project Ga0081529, IMG submission 71012) | Ferrous microbial mat and aquatic microbial communities from Echinus Geyser, Yellowstone National Park, USA - transect B T=78-80 C v2... ...
GAACAGGGCTCCGGGGCTCATTGCATGATTCATTCTTGTTCCAATGGTGCTTATGATGGAATTGAATGGTTGTTCCAATTGAAAGAAAATGAAGAAATTGAAACAATGTTCCAATGGTTTAAAGTCCAATGTAAAATGTGGGGGTTGCATGTGATCGTGCACTTTAGATGGTGGTTGAATGTGGTGTGAAGTTAAAGTTGAGGTATGGTGTTGATGCATGTTTCATGCATTTTAACTGGTTGACAGGCATGATGGTTAAGTTAATCTTAGGTTATCTGTGGGGGTTTTGTGCTTAGGGTTAGTAGGGTTAGGATTCTCGGTGTTGGTGACTTGGTGGTGGAGTTGCGTGGGTGGTCTAGGGAGGTTTCTGAGCCACCCTATGAGTATCTGCCCACGGTTTCGGAGGTTTTCTCCCCCTGCCCCACTCATAGGGATTCATTCCTCAGGAGGGTTAATGGTGTTAAGGTTAACCAGAGCGCTGCCCTTAACGTGGGTAGGGTGCTTCATGAGGCGTTCCTGGCCCCCTTTAGGTATGTGCAGAGGGGTGAGGTTGGTTCACTTGTGGATGGCTTAGCTGAGCTTAAGCAGAGCCTGGTTAATAATGCAGGTGATTTGGCGGGTATCGTTAAGGTTGTTTACGATAGGGCCTCGGCCATAGCCCTGAGCCTAGTGGCTGAGTCCCAAGTCGCTCCGGTGGTTGTTGAGCCGCCGCTTGACGGCGCCTTAATAGGCTTCTCCGACGTTATTAAGCCCGACTTAGTCGTGGGTTTAATACCAGTTGAGGTGGTTGTTACTGATAACTGGGATTACCTGGGTAGGAAGGAGCTTGCCCTAGCGGCCTACGCATTGGCGTTGGAGGCCATGTGGGGTAACCCCGTTAACTACGGGGTGCTGGTCAACATTAACCCTAGGACCGGTGGCTTAGCAAGCAGGGTGCTAATCTTAACGGACGACTTAAGGAGGGCTGTGGTTAGGGAGCGTGATACCGTGGCTAGGATAGTGGCTAGGGGTGATGACCCTGGTGTTGCGCCTAAGTGTCCTGAAACCTGCCCATTCTACAACCACTGCAGGGGTGGTCTCGGTGATGCTGGTTCTAAGTAACGGTACGTATAAGGTGTACGTTAGGAGGGGTGTGGTTAGGGTGAGGGGTGCTAACGGCGAGGAGTACGTGGTTGACTCAACAGTCGACGCCATCGTGGTGGCTACATCGAGGGTTTCACTCACCGCTAAGGCAATTAGGCTACTGGCCATGAACGGCGTCGACGTGGTCATCCTAGCCCCAAACGGTGAACCTGTGGCTAGGGTTTACCCACCCATAATAAATAAGACTGTTTTGGCAAGGAGAGGGCAGTTTGAAGCCATGGTTAACGGTAAGGGTTTAAAGGTGAGTAGGGTGTTGGTTAAGGCTAAGTTGATGAACCAGGCTAACCTACTCAGGTACCTTGCTAAGGCTAGGAGGGTTGAGTGGCTTAAGGACGAGGCAATTAAGCTTGATGAACTAGCCCTCAGCCTGGACAAGGTTAACGGCAGTGAGGGGTTAATAGAGGTGGAGGCTCATGCGGCTAGGCATTACTGGAGCGCAATAGCGCAGTTAACACCCCCTGAGTTAAACTTCAGGGGGAGGGCCCAGGAGGGCGGTGACCCATTAAATGTAATGCTTAACTACGGCTACGGCATACTCAGGTATGCCGTGGAGAAGGCTATACTGATACACGGCCTCGACCCCTATGCCGGCTTCCTTCATGCCGACAGGAGCGGTAAGCCAAGCCTAACACTGGACGTAATGGAGCCCTTCAGGCCCCTGGTGGATAAGGCCCTCTTAACCAATAGGTTAACCGTTAACCTAGTCAACAACTACCTGGACTACCAATCGAGGGGGTTGGTGGCTAAGACCATCATAGAGGAGCTTAACGGTAAGGTGAACTTCAACGGCAGGGTTACCAACGGCTTAAACGCCATTAATAGGCTGGTTGAGTCCATCGCAGGCTATCTTAGGGGTGACGGGGACTTGGTGGAGCCGGTAATTAGGTGGTATTGATGTACGTGGTGGTCTTCTACGACATATCCAGTAACAGGGTTAGGCAGTTGGTGGCTGATAAACTACTCTCCAAGGGCTTGGTTAGGGTGCAGAGGAGCGTCTTCATAGGTAGGGGTGGTTATGCATTAGCCAAGGACCTGGCCAGGTACCTAACCAGGTTCATTAACCCTGGCGATAGCCTACTCATAATGGTTGTCCCCAGGGACTCGGTGATGGGCATGATTAGGCTGGGTGACTCGGTGAGCCTAGATGAGCAGCGGGTTAAGCTACTCTAAAGGCTTAGCAATACCGGTGGTTCTGATTAAGGAGTACGCCTACTGCCCTAGGTACGCCTACCACATGGTGTTCACTAATGGCGTTAACAGGGTTACGGAATCCATGCAACTATCCCCAATGGCCCACGCCACCCAGCATAATCAATTGATTAAGAACCTGTGCGGTGGTTTAACCGTACTTTACGAGGTACCGCTCAGCTCGGGGAGGTTGGGTATTTACGGTAAGGTTGATGCCGTTTGCCTAGGTGAGTCGGAGGCAGTAGTCATTGAGTTGAAGCCCCTTAGTGGCATTAGTGCAAGGTCACTTAGGACTAGGCATAGGCACTACCTTTATCAACTCGCCGCCTACGCATTAATCGTTGAGGAGACCCTTAGAAAACCGGTGACGAGGGGTTATGTGATATCGGCAAGGGGGGTGGTTGAGGTTAAGCTACCGCCGAGCCTAAAGGGTGAGGTGTTAGCCTTAGTTAGGGAGTTAAGATCCATGCTGATTAATGAGAGGGAGCCCATGGTGGCGGGGGACCTGCGTAAATGCGGCTACTGCGCCTTTAAGAGGATTTGCGGAGTTCCAGGTAAGCCCTAAGTAGCATTAACCCCAGCCTAGTTATCCCGTAACACCTACCCCTACTACCCCTCTTAACGAGCCCATTATCCTCAAGGTCGCTTAGATGCCTATTGATGGTTGATGAATCAAGGTTAACCCTATCCGAAAGGTCAGACGCCTTAAGGCATCCACCACCCTCCAACTCCTTAAGCAGCATCAACTTAGTCTCGCTAAGGTCAACGGTGCTTATGGGCTTCAACAAATCGGTTAACTCAATTAGGGTATTCAGGTTTTCGGCGATAACGTAAAACCTGGATTTGAGGGAAACCTTATTCAGAAGTAGGTTGGCCATGAGCATGTACATGCCTATAGCCCTAACCCCACCTGACACCATGAAAACCACCTCATCAGCGTTAACCTCCCTAACCAACTTCAAGACACTTGAAATTATCTGGGGGATGGCATCCTCAGGCTTTGAAATGTTAACCACCAGCGAGTTGACCTTAGCCTTAAAGATACCCCTCAGGGTCTCGAAGGCCTTCTGGGTCCTATCCCTAGCCTCTTCACTAGTCTCAGCGGGCATTAAGGCTAGTATGACGTCAAGGTCACTGGGCTTGGCTTGAACATCTATTAAAGCCCTAATGTGGTACTCCGCCTGGAAACCCACAGGTATTACGAACAGTTTAGGCATGTAACATGCACTGTTTAGAGTTAAAATGCATTACTCATGCAACCTAATGATCAGCAAACCATCACGCCGCGGAGGCCTAGTTAAGACAGTAATGCATGTTATTATGCAGAAAAGCGCAATACCATGCATTACACTAATGTTTAAATACTTTAAACAAGCCAACCCTAACGTATGAGTACACAAACAGCCAAGGAATTAAGCGAAAGATACAGGGGAGTAATCAGCACCCTGCTGTTCTTCAGAAGAAGCGGCCAGCTATACATGATTAGTAGGTTTGCTAATTCAGTGGACTCAAAGACAGCGTTAGCTGTGCTTGAGGAGATGCTTGAGTTAGTATACCGTCTACAGCCTAATAGAGTTAACCTCAAGGAGAGAGGATGCAAAGGGGTTGAAGATAAAACAATCAAAGTCTGCCTTGAATATGAAGTAAGAAGAGAGGAGGATGCGGAATGGTATAGAAACCTAGGGGCCAAAATTTGTAGTAGTGACAAAGAAATAAGAATACTTGTACCATGCCCAGAAAAGCCAACGCAGGAAGAACTTGAAAGCCTTAGGAAGGAGATTGATGAATTAAAAGTGAAGCCTTCAGAATTAGCTGCTCTTGCTATGGCAAGGCCAAGGTGATTAGCATGGGCATTTACGCCAGCTTCTCCTTCAGGATCCTAACAAATGCCGAAGCCCTCAACGCCGTTGAGCCGCTCGGCAATATAATTAGGCATAGGAGGGCCACAATCATTGTGCCTAGGAATGATAGGCATGAGGTATTTACAGTACCCGCCGTTTCAGGCGAGGCTATTAGGCATGGTTACCAGTTGATAATGGTTAAGTTAGCAAAGGCTAGGGGCATTAATGTGTGTAAGCTTTGTGAGCTAGGCGAGTTCGTGAAGCATGGTGTACCGGTCTTAATTGAGAATTTAGAGAAAGATCTACATGAAGTCCTTAGTAGTAAGGATACGTCTCTACCTGATAAGGAGCTTAAGGTCCTGGAGACATGCGCCATTGAGGATGTTGGCGGATTCCTAATACCAATGGAGGATATTCAGATAAAGAGGACGTCTAGGATTGAGGTAAGCTACATGCTACCAGCCATAGATGACCTTAAGTTTGGGCTTGATACTCAATTCCACGTTAGGAGCGCGTCACAGAGCCAACAGGCAATTGGCCGTAGCAGGGACCAGGCACAACCTCAGTCAATATACTACGTGGAGTCGGCAAGTGCCGTATACACATTCACGGTTAACATTAATTTAAGCGAGATAGGCGTAGTATCTAATTGCCTATACTCAACAACCTCAGAGGGCTCCGAATCCTCACCTGATAGTAAGAAGGCTGAGAAGTCCGGTAAAAAATCTGGTAATAAGAGTATTGAGATTATTGATTGTAAATCTAAGTCATTAGCTACAGATGAGAGGGTTAGGCGTGCTGAGCTCGCTATTGATGCGCTAGCGGAGTTAGTGAAGAATGGCTTAATTGGTGGGCACCACAGTAGCTACAGCCCCCATTGGCAACCCATAAGCGGCATCGCCTTAGTAACCAAGCCTATTCAGACTGTAGTTTACCCAGGACACGTTAGGGATTACATACATAGAACTGTTAATTTAGCCAAGGGCAATAAGGAGTTATTAGGTGGCATATATGACTATGAAATCTTTGCCTATAGGGATGAGAGACTCGACCCAGGTTTAGATGTGGGAGATGTTAAACCTATTGGGGATGTTACGCAGCTCTTTAAAGACGTTAAATCTAAGGCTCTGGAGTGGCTTAAGGAGGAGCTTGGCATGAAGTGACTATGCTGAAAATGGCTATAGCGCAGGCAATGCTTCACTGGGGCTTCTGGATCAGGTACCCACTTGCAAGCGCCAGGCAGGACACATACGTGGTGCCGCAGCCCTCAACCTTGGTCGGAGCGTTAGGCGCCGGTTTAGCCAGAGCCATTAGTGGCTTATGTGGTGTAGCCATACCGGAGATAATCCATAACCCACGGGCCAGGGATATGCAAAGCAGGTATAGTGTACCTATAATCACCTCCATACTGCCCGCCATTAAGGACGTGTACTTCAGGGTGCTGGGTGGCTGGGGTATCAGAACCATGGACATAACTAGGCACTTCCAAGGCACATATATACGTGCCGAGGACCTCAAGGATCCAAGCCAATGGTTCGCCGTGAGGGTTACGGGCAAGGTCTACGCACCAAAGATGGAAATCGAGATCGCCTACTTAGTAGATACTGAGAAGCTAAGGGAAGCCCTGGGTGAGTTCGGGTGTAATGTTGATCCCGAGAAAGCCTTATCATATGGACTGGCGTCTATGACAAGGCTTGGACCCGTTGAAGGTTTATTAACAATAGAAAGTATTAGTATTTTAAATGTGGAAGAGGCACGCGGTAAATTAATGAATGAACCATGCCCATACTTCAGGATAAGCCATGTACCCAGCGGCTTAGGCAGTGACGTGACCATTGCAGAATTCTGGGACTGGAGCAGGGCTGAGTTTTGGTCAAGCCTTAGGGTTCCTAACCCAGACTACACCCTGAAATACGTAGTACCATTGAATAAATCAAGCCTTGATTCAGGCCTCCTCATGCCCTTTAAACCATGCACATTACTTAGGGATATCATAAACGAGGTTTACCTGGTGAAGGTTAATGGCAATGAGTACACTTACCCTAAACCTCAATAAACTGCCGCCAATATTCGTGAGTAAATTACTCAACGCGTTCTTCGCGAGGTTTCTAGCGGGTGGTGGCCTTGAGTACGATGAGACTAATTCAACAATTAAGTGTATTGATTGCAAAGAATTCAAGGAAAGATTAGTTAATTATGTTAATAGTGATGAGTTAAATAATGTCTTAAGCAGGCTCTTCCAACCCATTGATGGGTTTTCCTCCGGTGTATGCCTTAAGGGTAGGGGTATGGCTAAGGTTCAGGACTTAATTAAGTCCTTGATAAACGATAGGCTTAGGATTGAGGATATTTTTGAGGAACTAGGCAGTACGGAAATTTATCAGGAAGGAGGCGAAGAAGGTATGGGTGGAATTACAGCATCTATAAAATGGGGTAGGCAAACATATGGTTGGATACCTGGAAGGCTCACACCATCTATCATAAGCAGTATAGATTTCATGGAGGGGGTTAGGGCTTGGCCCCAATCCATACTCAACGTTGTTGAGAAACATGGAAGAAGAAAAAGTGTGGAGATTAAGGCTGGCGTTTATAAAAACGTGGAGGTTAGTTGCTTAGTCTACACTCTCGTGGTTCTTGGTTACTCATCCTCAGTAATAACTAGGTTTGGTCCTGATGCCTACTTGTTCTTCATACCAATGACCCTTAATAGGGATTTGGTTGTTAGGTTCGTTGGCGCTAGGAGCAAACTAAGTGAATTACTAAGGGGAATCAACATTAATGAAGTGCCTGAGCATTTATACCACCTACTCATAGCTTCTGTGGTTAGAGTGTGGGGTGGTGCTGTTGAGCTGGTTTGGGCCGAATCGGGTGGTGGGAGGAACTTCATGGTGACGAGGGAACTCGTGGTTGATTTATTGAATTACAAGCCATTGGTGGAGGCGTTGATTGTTAATGATAAGGAGGGCTTATTCACGGAGTTTGTGGTGCAGGTAATTAGGGACTATACATCTAACGATAAGGATAGGGTCAATAGGGCAAAGCCCTTCGTGGACGTGCTAAGGGGCTTGTTCATGGTGACTCTGGGGATTGGGAGCACGGAGCAGGCGCTGTACGATGCACTACTCACCCTTAGGATGATAAAGCCTGAGCAGATAGGCGACGTCGGCATATACAACTGGGCGTTAAGTAGATTGGGAAGAATGATCCAAGGCACGTATGAAAACGTTAAATACGCCATAGCGTGACTGCAATGTCATTAATAGGTGAGCAATTACTCAACAACATTAAGGTTGTGTATGGAGATGTAAGGATTGGTATTAAATTACTTGCTGAGCACATCGATGATGTTATCAATGGTGGATTAATGATAGCTAGGTTACCTACGGGTTATGGTAAATCAAGCCTAAGCCCATTATTGGCAGCGGTCATTAATAACTATGGCTATGAATATGGAATAGGCAGAGTCATTCACGTACTACCGCTGAGGAGCATTGTTCAAGACTTATACCAAACCACGAAGTGCCTTTACGGTAAGTATGGAAGTAAACTCGGTATTAAGGAGGGTGATGCTGCATACCAGGCATCGGTGATGATTGATGAGGGGCGTAAGGATGAATTATTCCTATCACCCCTCATTTACACGACTTTGGACAGCTACGTACTTAACTTCACTAAGGTAACGCCGTATAGAACTAGGTACGCATCCTTCGAGGCCGCGAGGGCGTCAATATACACGGCTTTAACAATCTTCGACGAGGCACACCTATTCGCTGAGGTGAATGAGTCTAGGGCTTACGCAAGCCTAGTCACGATAGCCAGGAGCTTACTTAGGGCTAGGTTACCCGTTATAGTGATGACTGCGACCATACCGGATTCCCTGGTCAATAAATTAATAACTGACACATCACCAGGCAAATGCGTAATCCTAACAATGGACAACTCACGAAACAATATCACCGAGGACGACTTTAGAGGGTGCAGAAACATAGCGTTCCCAGACAAGGATTGGGGCTCAACCACGAAATCAACACATGAGGTACTAACCGTCGAAGGCGATGGGGTAGACGAGGTAGTGGAGCGAGTCAATCAATATTTTAAGGATGGTTTGAGCGTATTGGTGGTCAGGAATACCGTTAAACTAGCCACTAAGACTTACCGTAAACTCAGGGATAGGATTAAGGGAAGGGTGTTGCTACTCCACGGCAGGCTAACGCACGGCGATAGGAATAAGGTAATTCAGGAGATAACTAAGGAAACTAAGGAAAGAACCGGGGGTGGTAAAGCAGGTAGGGAGAGCGGCGAGGGTCAAGAACCACACGTATTAATTGCAACCCAAGTCATCGAAGCCGGCGTAAACGTGAGCTATGATGCATTAATAACTGACGCAGCCCCACTTGCACAGTTAATACAGAGGGTGGGTAGGGTCTGCAGGTTCAATGAGTGCAGTGGTGATGGTAAAACGCGTATTAATGTATTATATTCAAATGATGAGGAGTACATTAACGAAGCGGTTAAGCGCGTTTATAACCCATCACTTGTTGAGAGGACAATTACCTTACTAGGGCATACTGAGACTGAGAAGTTGGATTGGAGGGTGCCTAGGAGTAATGACCCCAACTCCTACTTCAACCTACTTAACATGATATATCAGGACTATTACAATAACCTAAAGGTAGACTACAATATCGAGAACTCCCTTGAAAACATTGATGAGTTAGTGACGATACACCGAGAAGACGCCGCCAACTACCTAAAGAAACTGTGCAACTTCGTTAGGGAAACGCAAATGATTACGTTAATTACGAAGTACGAGGAATGCCAAGGAAAGGAGGGTAAAGAGGTCCTTAAATGCATCGAGGAAAACTCCGTAAATGTGGACTTAAAATACCTAAACAGGAAAATCAACCGTACACCGCTATATACGAATTTACTTAAAATAAGGGACAATCAAGCCTCAATATTAATAGCCATACTGCAGAAAGAAAAAATACAAATAAAGGAGGTGGAAGTACCACTAAACAAAATAATATACAACTCAGCAATTAATTGTAAAAAGCTATACGATCTCAATAACTACGTAATGGCAAAAGCACCGAAAAACCTAGACAAAGAGCGCACAGCAATAATATCACTGGGCTTCTTAACCAGGGAAAACGCCTACGTACAGAGCGAGGGATTTGAGGTAGACATTAGTGGGTGATCACCACGGCCCTATACGCCTGGTGTAATCACGACCTGGAGATACACCTAAGAAACACGGCAACACTTATAATGTGCCCAAACGAGCTAAAGAGGCGAAAATCGTACGAAAAAGTGGATATCGAGAAACTCGGCAGAGAAATAACCACAGTAATCAATAGACTAAGCACAATCACGGGAACGGACGCCAAAAGCGTGCACGCCGCACTAGCCATGTCAGCGTACCTACACGACATAGGTAAAGCCCTCAGCAACTACCAGGAAGAATTCGAAAAATGCGGCGACAGGGAAAGCGAAATATCGCTTAGAGGGCACGAAATCTGGTCTGCGTGGGTCACACACCGAGTGTTCCAAAGCTTGAGCACGCTCAAGGTCCTAAACGTGGATCCCGCACCCTACGTAATCGGCGTGGCACTACACCACAGTGCAAGGAGGAGCATCATAGACGCCCTCACCCAAGTTAGGGCATACCCAAAACCCAACGATGTAGAGGAAATAACTAGGCTATTAAAACACATCGAGGAGGTCTGTGGAGGGGTATTGAAGGTAGATTATGATTACGTAAAAGCCGCGTTGGATTATGATATGAGAACCTCGATTAGAGCGGCTATTGACGGTATGATCCAGCAACTAATGGGCAAGTCAATAAGTAAGTATGGCGAGTTAGTAACGTATGTAATAAGCATAGCCGATGACGTAGACTCATGGGTTTACAGAAAAGGGTTCACACCAATTATCATTAAAAAATTCATCAAGGATTGACTACTTCCTGTGTTTAAATTTAAGTACATTAGATATAAACTCCTCAAAAAACCAATAAATGGCATCTCTTACCTTAGTAGTGGGAGCCTTAACAACCTCAATTGCTTTACTTTTCAAAAGATTCAGGACATCTGCTCCGCACTCATTAAACAGTCTATCTAGCTCCCTCTTCAGCTCATCACATGTACCTCCACATACATTAACACTAAGCCCGGCAACTCCAGCATTAATGCTTCCCTCAATGCAAATATTCCCATCACGATCTAATGATTCGGAGCTCATGAGTGTCACCCAAGCATTCTCATGGCTCTTTTATAAACTTCCTCGCTTAATGCATCAACATTTACTAGCCATAGCCTGTCATTAATTGCGCCGAACTTAGCCATAGGCTCTAACCCATAGCCTGCTATGTACAGCGATACATAATTATCTATGAAGTCCTTAATGTAGGGGTCTTCCACGGCGATAACCTCTGGCCTATATGACGTGAGGATTATTGATGCCCCATTCGCAATGATTTCTCTCATCACCCCCACCAATTCTTTTGCATTAATCGTCGAGACGCCGTCAAACGCATCGTCGATGTAAATTAGGGGTCCCGCAACTTGACCCCTGCTTGCCTCCTCCTTAAGGGCTTTAACGAAGTCCCTAGCAATATTGAATATTTGCATGGTTAATTCGCCCGTTGGCTTCGTAAGCGTAATCCTATGATTCGGCGAAATCAAGTAATCAATGGCAGTCTCTATCTCTAGTATTTGCCTAAAATCAAGTTCCTCACCAACAACCAACGGCGGTATTCTCGCCCTCAACAACGCACTAACACTCAACGCAAAGTCGGAGTCACAGTAACCAGCCCTCTTTTCAATCCTCTTTAAGGAATCGAAAATATTCCGCATATTCTCGTAATTTAGCGAGTAGACTCCCTCCCTTAATTGACGCGGCCAGGACATTATTGACGCCGTGTTGAGTATGAGCGTTGTAACTAGCTCTATACTCGTCCTTTCAACGGTGGTACGCCTCCCACCCATTATTAACTCGATCCTCGGCTTACCCCTATCATTAGTGAGGCATACGAAGTCAATACTACCTGGGTCATAGCCTGCCGAAACCAATGCATTGCTTGCAATGGATGACTCAACACATACCGAGAACCTAGATAACCCGTGCAATTCATCGTAGTTCCTAAACCCGAAGAGGTTCGCCATTGCCTTGACGGTCTCGACGGCATCGACTATTACTGGACATTTCTCAACTAGTTCAAGTTGGCGAACCACGTCAGCTATTGTTAGGGCTGGTTCCATGTAAAGGGCGTTGGCGAGGAGTGTCTTGCCGGAACCTGACCTACTCATAATCACCATCACACCTTTAGCGTCGAGTCTTGGCTTTCCATCCGTCACTAAATTCCTTATTGAGCCATAGTTACTTAATTCGATATACATTAGCTAAAAATCATAATGTACCTTATATCCTTTTCCCATTATTAATTGGGTTTAGCAATGATTCAGAATAACTTAGAGGAGCTGTTTTCCAATACCATCAGTTCAGTTTGGTAGTCCTTAGTAATCCGAGGTAATGCCTATTCTTAGCTATACCGTTATGCTTTTAATGCTGTGTTTGGTTGTTTACCTGGATGAGTGCCATATTTGTCTTTAACCTTATTCTTAGGCCTTCGTCGGCTTTGGTTTTGAGTGGTTTTACTGGGACTGTGTCGATGTCCATTGCCCTGGGTGTGCTGGGTAGGGTTGATGGTGAATTGGCTAGGCGGTTGCATGACTTAAAGACCCCTAAGCCTATTAGCGTCACGCCGATTAGGCATAATGGTAGTGTTCTTTGGGATAGTAGGGCTAGGCTAGTTGCGCCGGGTGATGCGTTGGAGTTTAGGGTTTCCACCCTTGAGGGTGTTGGTGTTAGGCTCCTCGACGCCTTAAACTCCGTGGATTCTGTTAAGCTGTTTAACGTGGATTCTAAAGTTGAGGTTAAGTCCATTGAGGTTGTTAGGGTTGAGGAGCTTGTTAAACCTGGCCCAGTTAGGTTCAGGATACGCTTCCTATCGCCAATTAGGTTTGCCAGGGTGAGGACTATGAGGCGTAGGGGTGTTAAGTTCGACTTCTGCCCAAGCATGGAGAACATCATAAGGTCGACTGTGCTGTACTGGAACAGCGTCATCGGAGGTGACTTGTTTAGGAATTGGACTGGGTTGGTTAGGTGGGCCTACAACTACGTCTACATGAGGGACATGTACGGTAGGGTAGTGTACACCAGGCTACCTGGTAAGAGCCAGCCTCAATTAGGCTTCTGGGGGAGCGCTGAGTATGAGGTGAAGAGTAGGAGGGAGTCTAGGATAACCCAACTATGGGCATTACTCAGGCTGGCCGAGCTAATGAACACCGGGACCACTAGGTCCATAGGGTTCGGGCACATTGAAATAACCACTGGTGCCCCGGCCGGGACTTGAACCCGGGACCCCCCGGTCTTCAGCCGGGTGCTCTCCCAGGCTGAGCTACCGGGGCCTCACCCCCTTAAGCTGTTTATGGCTTTTTATGCTTTTCCTTAATCTAACCTCAATTCTCCTTTAAGATCTTCGACGCCACCTGGTAAACTAGCCGGTGGCAGTCAGTCGAATCCTTCAATTCCCTTTTGAAATCTTCCTCCTAACATGCATCTCCCTCTTAACAAGCAGAGACTTCGGTATACCTTTAATTCTCTTTTGAGATCTTCCCTAGGCTCATTCACCACAACAATCATTGCCAGGGAGGCTTTCCTTCAATTCTCCTTTGAGATCCTCTCATAGCACAGCTGGGATTGTTCATTCTCACAGGGGATACCCTTCAATTCTCCTTTGAGATCTTCACTTCAAGAGCCTTGAGGTAAGCTCATTGTCCCTAACCCCCTTCAATTCTCTTTTGAGATCTTCACTTGGTGGTGGTATGGATAAAACGGATAGGAAAGTGATTAGCCTTCAATCTCTTTTGAGATCTTCCTTAACAGTCCTAGCGGGCACGTGATGCACTTCATCAATGATTCCTTCAATTCTCTTTTGAGATCTTCGTGGATGAAGCAGTGGCTATTCGGCATCGTAGGCGCATTAACCTTCAATTCTCTTTTGAGACCTTCCCTGCATGGGGATCATCGAGGTTGCATAATCCACATATCATGTGCCTTCAATTCTCTTTTGAGATCTTCACTGTGGATGCGAATGACGTTATTGCGTTGATTGCCGTGGCTATGACCTTCAATTCTCTTTTGAGATCTTCCATTTTGCCACAATATACGCTGACCCACCAGGGATATTGTTTTATGCCTTCAATTCTCTTTTGAGATCTTCCAACGCTACTATAGGGCAAACGATATTGTGGTGATGGGTGTCCTTCAATTCTCTTTTGAGATCTTCTATTCCATACCCCGTTGACGTCGACCTGCTTAATGAGGCATTGGCTCCTTCAATTCTCTTTTGAGATCTTCGGTTGCATTAACTTCCGTCCGTTAGATGTGGTTCAAACAGTAACCTTCAATTCTCTTTTGAGATCTTCTACAAAGCCTATATGAATCATGTAAGATAGAGAGTGAGATCCTTCAATTCTCTTTTGAGATCTTCTTTTGGATAATGAGTGGAGGGCTTTGATGCGTGGCTTCGCTAGCCTTCAATTCTCTTTTGAGATCTTCTGATTTTAAGCCGATTATCGATTAGACGGTGTGCTCGTACTGCCTTCAATTCTCTTTTGAGATCTTCCGCTTATAAATTAATCACGCAGGTTAACGGCAACGCCTTTAAGCCACC
>Ga0081529_117666_pt1 | contig 13887 bp, 16 predicted proteins | sample EchGeymetagenome_FD_71012 | JGI IMG/M metagenome (GOLD analysis project Ga0081529, IMG submission 71012) | Ferrous microbial mat and aquatic microbial communities from Echinus Geyser, Yellowstone National Park, USA - transect B T=78-80 C v2... ...
GGCACAGTATACGGAGGCCTCTTCTTCACGGCGGCGTTTATCCTCGACGAAAGGGCTTGGCAACACGAGCTACAACACGTAAAAGACGCCCCGATCTTCGCCGCAATACGGTACGGAATCTTTTCGATATTATTATCGTCGTTCTACGCCTTCGGCGTCTGGAAGACTCCGGCGGGAGATTTGGTAGCCCCATTGCTGTCCGCCGCCGTATCTGCATATCTTCTCAGCTACGTGGAGGAGTTCAGAGCCTACCGAAGCGAGGGAGTCGCGTTGCCCGGGGCGCTGAGCCGCATCGAGGCGGGGAAAAAGCTCAGCGGAGACACGCGCAAGTTCGTCTTCTTCGCGGCCGTGTTCATGTGGACGCTATACCAGGCGTTTTCGTACGGCCAGCCCGACCCCAGCCTCCCGCCTAACTACGTCGCGATGGCCGTGGCCGGAGGCTCCGCCTTAATCTCCGCCGCGGTTCTGCGTTGGGCCCTCGGCGTATTCACACGGCGTCTATTTGGCATAGACGTTGGCGACTTCCTCTTCGCCTCCTTCATCGCCGGCGCTTTTCTGTCCCCGCCGCTGGGCCTTCTCTCTACCTTCCTCTTCTCTTTGGCTATGTTTGGCAGAGCGAGAGACGCCGCGGTGGCGGCGGCCGTCGCCACGCTTCCTTTGTCTGCGGTGTTGCTTCCGGGGTGGGTATTGACGTCGGCATTGCTGCGTTGACTGCTCTGAACTACATGCCCTTGGCCTTCTTGGTCTGGGTCCCTCCGCGTGGGTACTTCGCCGCTATGCTGGCTACGGCCCTGGGGCAGGCGGCTCTCTTCGGCTTTCCTCCAGGATCGATCCGCCGAGACCTCCTCATCGCTCCGGGCCTCCTAGACGCTACGGTTTTCCTCGCCCTCGATCTCTTCCAAGCGGATCTGAGGGACGTCGCTCTGATCACGGCGGTCGCCCTCGCCGGTATTCCAAAAGCCGAGGGAGAGGTGGGCGGATCAGCCCTAGCGCATCTCCGAGCAAGCGCCTGGGGCAATGCGTCCGCAGACCCCGATTGTCGCCCTGGTGGAGGTCCTCACGGGCGTGAGGCCACGGGTGCGCGAGGGGAACGGCGGAGATCGTGCTCACCCGCAGACATTTAGGCCGCCTTGCGCGTTGCGCCGAGCTTGCGGAACCATAGCGAAATGGCTCGCTGAGACTAATAGTTGTCCACGTGTCAACGGGCCCCGAGTCCGCATATTTTGCAAATAGGATACTAAACGGAGGCCTAGACCTATCGACATGGCTAAATTCCACATACTCTCGCCCGAGGATATAGCGGCCGGCAGAGCCACCGACATATACTTCATACGCGCCGTCGAGGCGCTCAAGGCGGCGGGCCTCGAGGAGGCCGTGGTGCGCGCCGAGTTCCACGTGGCCTCTCTGCCGAGGGGGTATAGGTGGGCCGTCTACGCGGGCCTGAAGGAGGCGCTGTACGCCTTGGAGGGGAGGCCGGTGACGGTCTACTCCATGCCGGAGGGGACGCTCTTCGGCGAGAACGAGCCCCTAATGGTGATAGAGGGGCGGTACGTGGACTTCGCCGTGTACGAGACCACGGTGCTCGGCATACTGCGCCACTACAGCAGCATAGCCTCCAAGGCGGCCAGGGTCAAGAAGGCCGCCGGCAGGAAGACGTGCCTCTTCTTCGGCGCTAGGGTGTTGCACCCGGCGGTCCAGCCCATGGCGGATAGGGCGGCGTATATAGGGGGATGCGACGGAGTTTCGGGGGTCCCCGGCGCGGAGATGATGGGGAAGAGGCCGTCGGGCACCATGCCGCACGCCTTGATGATAATCTTCAGGGCGCTCAAGGGCGACCACGCGCAGGCGTGGCTGTGGTTCGACAGGACCGCCCCGCCCGACGTGCCGAGAGTGGTGCTGGCCGATACGTTCCTCGACGAGAGGGAGGAGTCGCTTATGGCCGCCAGGCTGTTGGGCGGGAGGCTGTGGGGGGTCAGGCTGGACACGCCGGGCAGCAGGAGGGGCGATATGCTCAAGATAGCGCGGGAGGTCCGCTGGGCTCTGGACCTGGCCGGCTATAGGGACGTCAAGATAGTGGTCAGCGGGGGGCTCGACGAGGAGGAGGTCGCCAGGCTGGCGGAGGTCGCCGACGTCTTCGGCGTCGGCACGTCCATAGCCTTTCCGCCGAGCGTGGACATATCGATGGATATCGTGGAGGTCAAGACGGGGGACGGCTGGACGCCGATCACGAAGCGGGGGAAGCTCCCGGGCTTCAAGCAGGTCTACGACTGCGGGGGGCGGCACGTCACGGCGCTTTGGCGGGATCCCCCGCCCAGATGTCCCGACGGATCCGAGGCAAGGCCTCTGCTGAGGAAATACATGGAGGACGGCAGGATAGTGGAGAGGCTGCCCGACGAGGACGAGATAAGGCAGTACGTCTTGAGGCAGCTCGGCACGGCGGAGCTCTGAAGAATAAGGCGGACTGCCGTCTGCACGCGGCCGTATGGGCGCCGCGCGGAGATCTGAGGCGCTGAACATCGGTCCCTGCGTCCGAGCGCTCCGCCGGCCTATCCCGGCGCCGGGCCCGGCGGCCGGGCGCATTCGGAGTACTTGATGAAGGCAAGTCCGGCGTTCACCGCGAGGTACATCAAGGGCTGCTCGATGGGGATGTAGCCCATGAAAAACGCCGCAGGCAGGACGTAGAGCCATAGAACCGCGGTCAGCGCAGCGACGACCGCTAAAGCCGCGGCGAAGCCTCTGCGGCAACCGCTGAGCCTATACGCCGAGCTCCAAGCCCCGTAGACCGCCAGCTGGATGAAGAACGCCATTAGGGGCGCCGACGCCAAGAAGATCCGCCAAGACTCATCGACGGATTGCCCCAAGAGGACCGCCGCCCCGGCCGACTGCGCCTCCCTCAATATCAGTTCGGCGAGGGCCTGCCGCAACGCGCCTCCGTTCAGCAGAATATCGGCGAAAGTCCAAAGCGCCATAAACACAGCGCTGAGAAGCGACCTCACGGCTTAAGCTTGAGGAAATCTATCTGTAGCGAGGCCTCCAGCGGGATCCGCGCCGTAAGGATCAAGACGGCGCCCTTCAGCCTCCGCGACAGCTCCCGGTGGATCTCGGCCGCCTTGTCGGGAGCGACGCTGACATATGGGTCGTCCAAGACGGCGAGTCCCACCCTGGGCAGGACGGCCATGGCCGCGGCCAGCTGGGCGAGGCGCCTCATGCCTTGGGACATCTTGCCGAGCGGAAGCCGGCCGGGCACCCCCACCACGTCTAGAAGGTCCCGGGCCGAATCGGCGGCGCCGTAGAACGACGCCAGCGCCTCCACGTAGTCGGCGGCCTTGACCCTCTCCGGCACCTCGATAGTCTCGGGGAGGTAGAATATGCGGCCCCTGGCCTTGTGGGTGGGCACTCCGTCCAACAGCACCGACCCGCCGAGGGGCCTAAGCAGGGAGGCTATGGTCTTGGCCAACGTGGTCTTGCCCACGCCGTTTGGCCCGAAGAACACAGCCGACTCCCCGCCGCCCAGTCTCAAGTCCAGCGGCTTAGTCAACGGCTTGTCGTAGCCCACGACGAGACCGCTAATCTCCAACATATCTAAGCAGAGTAAGGATAGTGGCGATTAATATGATTGTAGAAAATATTGGGGCGAGGAACCACGTCACAATACCTACTGCTACAGGTGCGGCGATGCCCACGATAAGCGCTAGGCGGGGCCGCCTGGGCCTTCCCCGCGGCTCTAAAACCACGTAGCCGCCTTCAAGCTCGAGCTCGACTTCGGACCCCAGTAGGATGTATTGCGCCGTCTCATGTAGGTATATGAATACAACAGGCGCCAGCCACGTCTCTATAGCCGATGTGCAGTAAAAGAGGCATTTCGTCACGCCGCACGTAAACAGCACGACGGGCCCCAACGCGAGGTATATCTTAGATAGGGTGCTTCTCAGCAACAGCCGAGTGAGAGCGACGAGGAACGACGTTGTTCTATTGGGAGGTACCAAGTACATAGCGGATCCTCTCCGCGAGCCAGGGGAGCGCCGGAAGTAGGGCCGCCGCGGCGAGCGCCCACGGCGATCTGTAGAGGTAGCCTATAACAAATAGGCCGACCAACAGGAGGGCCGCGTCTTCGTTTTTGAAGAGATTGAATTTCAAGGACCACGACAGGGCGGCCAGAAGGACGAGAAACGTCACGTGGCTCAAGGCGTCGCACGCGGCGAAGAGACAGACCGGCGAGGTGACCGCCAGGAGCCAGGCAAGCGTGAGCAGAGGCTTGGCGGAGAGGCGCCGACGGAGAAAGTGGTAGACGCGGAGGTAGCTGTCCAGATAGGTGTCCAGAGCCGCGCCCAGCACGACGCCGAAAGACGCCGCAAGAAACACCGACACCGCCAGAAACTGCGCGGGCGTTAGAAACCACGTGTTGTATAGGGCCAGGGTGGCCAGGCCGCGTATCTCCACGTTGGGCGCCCCACTGAGCGCGAGATACGCGAAGAGGAAGGACGCGGCCAGGAGGGCCTTGAGGGCTGGGTGCAGAGTGGAAATCCTGAGGCCCCCCCTCCCCATAGCGGCGATGGGGTTGGGCCGGACAAGCGCCTCGAACACCGCCACGGCCGTAGCCGACGCAGGCGAGAGGACGGCCAGGGCCGCTACGCCGGGCAGAAACAAGTCGAGCCTTCTGCGCAAAGTCGCCAGCAACGGCGCGAGCAGAACCAGCGGCGTGCGCCACGCCGCGGCGGCCAGCGCCGGCGACGTAGAGACGTACACGGACGCGGCCACGGCCAGGCGGCCTCTCGCCGCGAGCAACGACGGCATGGGCTGGCCTATGTCCCTCTCCACATATACAGACAGCAGATAGACCACGAGAAATACGGCGAAATCCGGAGGCTGAAGCGGCAACGCCATCTCGACAAAGAGATTAAGTAGAACTAAAGCCAAAAAGATAATGAAATATATATCTGTCAAAAAATATTTGATATTATATATAATAAAATAACGCATAAAAGTTTATATTAAGATCGGCATGCACATATAATCTTAGCGTACAACCAGCCAACATCAAGACCACAAGATGCTGCTGGGTGAGGACTACATATCTCCACTTTACAGAAGTAGCAGACGCCCATGCTTCCAAGAATCGCAATCAGCATGATCACGGCTATCACTATAACCACTATCCATATACCATAGTATCTCCTTGGCGTTGCGAGGGCTACGGCAAATCCGGCCACCATGGCTGCCACAATTAGCACAGGCCCGGCATATATGGTGGTGGTAACGCCGGAAGGTATGGCCACAACAAGTGGGTAACCTACACGCGCGGCAAATGGAGCGACGGCGACTATAAACAACTGAAGCAACAGCACGCTAAGCAGCACGCCGTATATTACCCGATATATGTTTGGAATATTGGCGGCAATAATAACAGCCCCTACTATCATATTTAAATTTTACTGTCACGCTAGAGATGTTTCTCAGGTAGAAAGCCAGGGGAGAAGCTCAGCGAGGAGGAGAGAGACCAAGCAAGACCACCACGCCAAGAGGTCGCCGCGGCCTAAAAGTCCACAGGCTATTCAAACTTGTTGAATGAGACACGTAGAAAACAGTACTCACAGCTGCCATGTGCCACGGCGATGCTGTGTTGCGTCCGTGGTTCTGTGGTTGTATTCCGAATACCTGAGTAAGGCGAGCCCGGCGTTGAGCGCTAAATACATCAAAGGCTGTTCGACGGAGATGTAGTCCATGTGGAACACTATATGCGGTATGTAAAACCACAGCGCCGTGACAGAGACCGCTAAGGTGGCTGGCGCCACGGCAAAGCCTCTGCGGCGGCCTTCGGCCGGGCTTCGAGGCTAAATAATTAAAGCACATAGCGAGCGGGTCCCGTGTACGACGTGGTAATAGTGGGCGCGGGGCCCGCGGGGGCGACGGCGGCGATAGTGGCGACGCGGCTGGGGCTCAGGACGCTCGTTGTGGATAGGTTCAAGCCGCCTCGGGAGAAGCCCTGCGGCGGGGGGCTCACGCCTAGGACCTGGCGCATGCTGGAGAGGATGGGGATAGAGTACAGCTGGTACGGCGAGTGCAGAGAGGTGAGGGTAAAGGTCGCCGACATAAACTACACCCATAGGGGCGACCCCATCAAGGTCACGCGGCGGCCCGAGTTCGACAAGGCCCTTCTGGATCAATCCGGCGCCGAGTTCGCGGTCGACAGGGTGCTGAGGGTGGAGGGGGGCAGGGCCGTGGGGGAGAGAGGCGCCTACGAGGGGGCGGTGGTGGTGGGCGCCGATGGCGCCAACAGCGCGGTGGCGAGATCCCTCGGCGAGCCGCCGCCGAGCCCCAAGACCCACGGAATCGCCTTCATGTCGGTGGCCGGGGGAAGTCTGGGCGACACCTGCGTCGTCGACTTCGACTTCGCCCACGAGGAGACGGGGGGCGTCGGATACGCCTGGGCCTTCACGTTGGGCGATAGAGGCGTCGACGTCGGCATAGGGATAGGCTGGGGGCCCTGGGCCGACCTCAGAGGGCCTCTCGCCAAATGGGCCGAGTCGCTGGGCTTGAGGACGGGGGCGGTCATGGGCCATCCGCTGAGCCTGGGGTCGGTGCGGAGGCTGGGCTCCGGCAACGTGATCCTGGCCGGAGAGGCGGCGGGCCTCGTGGACGCCTCGACGGGCGAGGGCATATACTACGCGGTCGCCACAGGCGCCCTGGCCGCTCAGGCCGCCTACGTGGCCCTGAAGGTCAGAGGCAAGCCGGCGGAGGCGGCCGGGATATACGCCGAGCTGGCGCGGCCCTACGTCGAGGAGGTCAAGAGGAGCAGATTGATGAGCAGGCTGCTGGGGCGCTTCGGCTACAACAAACAATTCGCGAGGCTCCTCGGGCGCAGGCTCGTCGAGCTCTACAAGATGCTGACGTCGGGAGATGCGACCTACGGGGCCCTGCCCGTATCCATCAAGCGCCTTGGGTAAGCCCGCCTGAGGCGCGCGCCTGCAACGTCCCCCGCAATCAGCCGCGCCCCGGACCGGTATGCCTCGAAACGAACGGTCGCCAAAAGAAGTCGTTGGGTGTTACGGAAAGATGGTTATGTTTTTTAAAGGGTCCTGTAGCTGTGGGGTCGCCATGTGGATGGCTATTCTAGCGTCCAGGGAGATCAAGCGAAACAAGCCGTATAGGGTCCGGAGGATGGGGGAAGACATGGTGTTTTGGAAATTACGAATATGCATCAAACATACTTCTCGGTGCTGAATACGAGACCTAGGGTTGCACTCGCCATCGGGCAGAGGTTCTACCCCATGTCGTTCAACAAGATCCCGGCCTTCACAGTCGTGATCGAGAGGGGCGACGCCGCAGAGATTAGGATCGTGGCCCACACATATCCTTCGCTGTACGACGTGGGTACTGCGAGAAGGTATGCCTGGGATATCCTCAACACCGTCGCCCAGAGGCTTCAAGTTAAGCCCGTCGAGGTCGTGGACGTCGATTACATGGATTCATCCAAGTCATTGGGCTGATCCCGCGCCTCTCATCGAACCCACAACTCTAGAAGTCAGGTCGGGAGCTCCTCCATCAGCTTCTCGACGAGGTCTAAGACCCTTCTTGCGTTGGTCAATGCGTATTCGGCGTCCAACCTGGTGTAGAGTTCCTCAGGCGGTATGCCGCTCTCCTCATCGCCGTACATCGCCAATTCCCTCTCCTTCCTGAGGCTCCTCGATATGGACACCAATTCATCCATATGTTCCTGAAACCACGCCGGAAATCTGCCCCGCTCCCTCCTCAACACAGGCCCCACGTCGTGCCACTTCGGCGGCTCGACGCCCACTATCCTCAATGCGGCCTTGAGGGCCAGCTCAACCGCCTCCTGGCATTGCCTAACGACGTAGGGGTAATTGCCGTTGGTTAGGGCCTCCTCGGCATGCCTAACTCTCTCCGCGGCTTGCCTCAGATGCGACCTAGCCATGTCGAGGTTATTCAATTTCGATCACCTCGCCGAATTTATAGTCGCCCTTAAGCACCCAATACCAGGACTTGTCGTTGACCCAAACCCTCCTAGCGCCCAACTCCCTAAGCCTCTTGATCAGCCGGGTCAACACGCCCTCGAAGAAGCCGTCCTTGTCGTAAACTATCACGGCGTCCTCGGTCATGTCTAGGTAGATCGGCGAGAACCTTGCGGCCTCGGACCTGGTCTTGATCACCGGCGATAGGGCTACGGCGTAGCCCGAATCCATCAAGCCGTCGAGAAGCGGCTGGATTAGGTCCTCAGCCCTCTCGAACAGCCTAACCCTCTCTAAGGCGCCCCTGGGCAGATCCTCGAAGACGACGAGCAGATCGAGGTCGCTGTCCCTCCTGGCGCGGCCCCTAGCCACGCTGCCGTAGACCACGAGGGAGACCAGGTTATCGCCGTAGAGGCTCAGTAAGGCGTCCAGCAACCTAGACGCCACCGACCTATAGGGCTCGGCCAGGTGCCCCACGCCCCTCCTAAACACATGCAGATAACCCGGGCTATTTTATAAACCCATCTGCCTGGGGCGGCCCCAACCGCGGCCTCCGCAACGACGATGGAGGCCCCCGCAGGAGGCCGTCGAGATGCTCCCCACCTCAGCCCTCCTCTGAGCGCTACGCCCTGCGCGGATATTCGATAGGGTTGTTGCGCAGATTGAAGCCTTAATCCAGTCCTGCCTTGCTCGTTATTTGGGTGAACAGCTGTTGGTTGAATGTGAAGGAGTAGCTTATGAGCGTCTCGTTTATGACCGTCGCGAACGATTGATGTCTCAACCGGCTTGTCTCATATAGGGTCGCGCTCGCAGTGACGCCGTTGCTCAGTATGCAGAGCCTCGTCGCATTGATGACCGTGGTGACTGGCGAGCCTATTGTTGTTGTTTTGCCTGTCGTTATCGACGGCTGGCTCACCGTTATCTCCGACTTGAAGCAGTACGTGGTCTCGCCGTTCCACGAGCTCTCGCCGATATATGTGGCGTTGCCGAGCAGCTCCTCATCCACGTAGAAGGGCAGGAGGTACTTCGAGTAATTGCTGGGTATGCAGAACGTGGCAGTCCTGTTGTAGGGCGAGGCGTTGCTAATAGATATCAGTACTTGACAAACCTCATCGCCATGCATCCAGACGACCACCGTGCTGTTTACACGAACCGCTCTACCGTCGAATTCCATCAACAACCCAGTGCTATTCGACACCAAAGCGTTTATTGATGGGGACCTCGACGTAGTCGAGATTCCACTTAACGTTGACGCTCTTGAGTTAACTTGCGTGGTCACGGTCACATAATATGTGCCCGTGAAGTTCTCGCTGAGCAGTAGCTTCTTGGCGTTGGATAGGGCAATCTCCGGCGCTTCCCGAATCCCCTGATTGATCAGCAGATAGGCGAGCGCGGCAACGGCTAAAACCACGATGACCAAGGCGGCGGCCAGCGACGTCCTCATCTAGATGAGGTGATGCGCTATGTATTTAAGGGTTATCCTTAAGTCCTGGGTTCCCAAGGATGGCGCCGCGTCCCGGGCATGGAGGCACGCGACGCTCTACCCAAACATGCTCGTTAAGAGGGCAGCTACATGGTCTTCCACATGGATCGCGCAGGGGTGGTTCCAGTGGACTCAGAAGTACAAACAACAATAGGATACTGTATAGTTAATGATTATAAGTGATCCAGCTATAATTTTATTACTATTTCTCATTAACTAGGTAATGTGCCGCTGGACTTTGAAGACCGCTGTCGGGGCCTCCCCCCTCAAAATCCCCCTCACTACTCCACAGGGCAACATCAAACCTAACTAATCAGTTCGCAACGACGCCCATGCCAGGGTACTATGAAATAGATGCATCGCCAGCTCTAGGGCCGCTGTGAGTGTTACCATAGAGCCCATCGCAATGACGTTGTACAATTGTCTAGGTGAGAACCCGCTCCCGGAAAGCCTAATTAGCTGGCCTTGGCCAGGATAGTCATTGGCCCCGATCTGGGGTTATTGGGGTTGACGATCGTAGCCTTTGTAAAGCCCTCGGCGGGTGGCGCCGCATAGCCGGCCCGTCGCGACGAGAATTGCGGCGTGGTGCTGGTCACACCGACCGTGTAAAGCACTTCGACGAGCCCCTCTCTGCTTGGCGGCGAGGTCATCACGTAAGAAGTATGTCGAACCAGTGGATCATCACATCCTCAGCGACTCCAACATGCATGTCTGCGCCGTTATCGTGAAGGTTAAGAACCTCCCAGCCAAAACCGGCTAAGAGCCTCAGGGGATTGCTGCTCCTCGCGTTGGTATCGGACGAGGGATTGGCTGGGGCGGTATGGGATGAAGCGAATTACGTGTGAGGCTCCGGGAGGCGAAACCATACGGTGAAGACATAGGAGCAGATCACCAGTGTAGATGGCCAGGGAGGTCGGGGAGGTCCCCTCGGGAGTAATTCCCCCTGACGCTGGCCGCTGGCAAAAGATTTAATACCGAAGGCGCACTAGGCCCCGAGCATGGCTGAGTATTTGAAGAGAAATGCCATAGCCTTCCTTGAGCAAGCCGAGGAGAACCTAGGTAGGGGTAGGTATAATCTGGCGATGTTTAGCCTCGAGCAGGCGTTGCAGCTATCGCTGAAGTACACCCTGTACCAATTGACGGGCAGTTTCGAGAAGACGCACAGCGTAAAGAGGTTGTTAAGGCAAGTGGTCGAGCTGACGGGGAATAGGGAGCTGGAGAAGATGGTGGGCGAGGCGCACATAGTCCTCGAGTTGATCGAGCAGTCGTACATAACCGCGAGATACCTACCCTATGAATACGACAAGGAATCGGTCGAGAGATCGCTGAACGTGGTTAGGGGGATCCTGCATGTACTGGGAATTATATAGGTGGTGGAGCAGGAGGAAGGAGGTTCTGGGCCGCGCGAGGGATTACGTTAGGGAGATCAAGAGGATCTGCGTTGAGGCGATCGACGGGGAATGCAGGGTGATACTCTTCGGCTCTGCGGCGAGGGGGGATTACAGAGTTGATAGCGATGTCGACGTCCTGGTAATAACAGATAGGGCCAAAACCCCGTGGGACAAGGCCTTGATATCTGCGAAGATCAAGGAGGAAATGGGGCTCGACGACCCATTCGAGCTCCACGTCGTGACCAAGAAGGAGTATGAGGAGTGGTACAGGAAGTTCATCGACTCCTACGAGGAGTTCTAAAACCTAAATCTACCCATTTAAAGGAGGTGCCCTCTGCAGTGGGCGGGCGCTAATCATCAGGGTATACCGGCCTGCGGTTGGATGGCGTTGCCCAGCGACTATAACTCCGAGGATATCGGGTTTTGGCTGGAGCCGCCATCAACGCTCTCGATACAGTCGGATGCTAGGTGAGGGGTTGGTGAAGCATGTCGTGGCTTCGGTTAGGGAGTTGAGGCACGTGCTCGCAACTAATCATCTTAACGCCTATGCCATAGACTCTAGTTGCCCAACGCCGTAACTGGAGCTTGCTGGTGGGGATTCACGGTTTTTCCCACGGTTATATGGGTTGCCTAGAAGGTCCATTAAGTAATTTTCCCAACCTGTGCCCGTAGGCGCCTTTTATGTAAACACAGTTCCATCCGGAAAAGTAGCAAATTGGGCTTAAGCGTGCTGAGAAGTCTCGAAACCTCGCTGAGCATAAAAACATTAATTGTAGCACGTCATACAGCTACGTGGATCTAAAGGGCGTCAACGAGTGCGTGGAACTAAGGAAGTTCTGGGTCAAGAACTTCAAGTCGTTAAGGGACGTGACGCTCGAATTCCCAACGAGACTAACAATAGTGGTGGGGACCAACGGCTCAGGTAAAACAGCCTTAACTGAAGCCTTCGAGCTGTTGACGAGCGCCGTGGAGTGGGCCGTGGGATGGACCACAAACCCATTCCTAAAGTGGTGGGGCTACGATAAGGTAGTATGGAAACACGATGAGAACCTCCCAATCATACTTGGTCTGGAACTGGAATATAAAGATAAAAAAGAATGCGCAGAGAAATTATGCGATTTAATATTAATAGATCCATGTAAATTACCCATGAAAATCTTTTACGAAATATACATTACAGGTAAGGGAGGACGTTCCCAAATTTTGAAAGAGAGCCTTAGGGCTCAAGGTAACGGCTTAGACGTAAGCATTGATACTGATAAGGGGGAATTGACAGCCGCCATAAGTAAGGAGGCTTTCGAAGAAATCGCACAAGCTTTCAAAACAGTATCTACAGGCGAAACACCTAGGATCACGCTTAAATCTGACTCATTAAGGCTGAGTGTTAAGCTTAGGGCGATTCAAGAAGTTATGCCCATCATCATAAAAGGTGTACGTAGTCTTATGTTTTCTAGAGAAGATATGGCTCACTTAGTAAAAACAATCCAAAAACAAATAACTGTTGAAACGATAACTAAGATAAATATAGGTTATTTAGCTGAATACATTATAGACTATATTGAAAGGTATCTATCAGGAGCTATTGATGCGCTACGCAATTTTATAAACAGTATCACCGTCATTAAGGATATTGATTGGAAGGCGATTAGAAGCCCCCAGATCCTCACTAGACAGGGTAGGTTGTCGCCGGATGCCTCTAACTTTGTACCGTATCTCTACACAATCACCGAGGGCAATGTTTCCGAGTCCCTTATGGAGGCGTTGAGGTACGCGTTAGTCGGCGCTCATGATCTAAGGCTAGGTTTCAGCGTTACTGAGGACGGTAGGGTTTTCTTGAAGCTCGTCGCTGACGGCGTTACGTTAACTCCGGCCTCCATACCCAGCGGCGTCCTTAAGACCCTAATCATCGAGTCGCTTCTCAACAGGGCTGGTACTATCGTTATTGATGAGTTCGAAAATAGTTTACACCCTGAGCTTCAACAGTTCTTGATGGACGAGTTTAGGAGCCGCAACGCCTTCGTAATACTGACCACACACTCCACCGTCCCTCTCGACTATGCCAAGAGCGTGAATGAGGTCGTTGTTTTAAAGCTTGAAGGCGGGGAAACAAGGGTTTATAGGCTTGGGAGAGGGGTTGAGGAGGCACTTAAGAAACACAAGATGACTTTAAGCGAATTGTTCGAGTCTGGCTTACTAGAACCTATTGGATAGAGCATAATGGGTATCTATTTCATAATTGATAATAAATATTCAAAAGAATTGATTAAAAAATTAATAAATATTATTAGAAATAAATTTGTGCATGCGGCATAGCGCATGTCAGCAGGCCTGTGAATGTATGTAGCAATAAAATGGAGAGGTTCATTGAGGAGGGATTGGAGGAGGGTCATTGCGTCATTATTATAGTCGATACCGAGGGGGATAAGCCTGAAGATGTCGAGGCACGCATTATTAATGAGCATTTTAACTTAGAAGTTAATAACCATAATAGGGTAAAAATTATTACTGCACATCCATGTCTCGAGGCGTGGCTTGCTGAGCTTCTGAATTTAAATACGAGAGGCGTTGCTAATTGTAAAAATATAAAGGATATTATAAAACGCCACATAAAGGACTACGAGTCACATCTTCTGCCTGGCCTCATTGAGAGACATTTAAGAAATAGGCTTGAAGTAGGTTATACACCGTCTTTTCTAGTGGAAATCGTTGATGCGATTAGGAGTTGCTAGTGTTTGAGTTACATATCTTGTTCCACCTCCGCCATGGTACCTCTCACGTCGTTGGTGACCTCCTCCTTGTTAGGCGAATGGACTGTGGGATAGATGATGAGCGGCACACGTCGAAACCCGTTGGTGTTAGTATAAAACTACAGCCGTGATGTCGGCAGTAGCTACGCTCCCTCATCGCTAGTCTCAAGCACGTGCATCCCTGAAATTCGCCACGTGTCATCCCCAATCGCTGTGCGCCGGCACTCCGAGGGGCCTGGCGCGGTTAGTAAGGCTTGATGAGCTAGGTTGGGCGTGGACGTCAGCGCCTGCCTAACCTC
>Ga0081529_120617_pt1 | contig 13858 bp, 12 predicted proteins | sample EchGeymetagenome_FD_71012 | JGI IMG/M metagenome (GOLD analysis project Ga0081529, IMG submission 71012) | Ferrous microbial mat and aquatic microbial communities from Echinus Geyser, Yellowstone National Park, USA - transect B T=78-80 C v2... ...
CAAAACAATAATTTCTTCTCTATTTAATAATTGATTATTTTCCCTACTTATTATTTTTAGATCCATGTAATTAATTTATATGATATAATTTTTTAAAATAATGAATAACATTATTATAAAATGATCGATATTAATATAATGACCTATAGTTTATCATTCTTATTAGGATATCTCTCAGCAGATTATATAATTAGAAAATTTTCACCAGAATTCTTTATTGAAATTAAAACAAATACAAAAAAATATAGGGCAAAAATACATCACGCATATCTATCAGTATTTGGTATAATACCAGTAATAATTGGAATGATTACATACTTATATGAATTATATATATTAACAACGCTATTTTTAGGTGCTGCAATTCATGATGCAATATTGGAAATAAGAAAAAGATTAAAAAAATTAGATTATATTAAGTAAAGCAAATAATCCCAATATTAAACCTCCAATTCCAATTAAATTTATTGGAGATACTTCCTCAGATACTATTATTTGAGCTTGTGTATAGTTTGCTATTACATTATTTGGTCCCAATATATATATTGGGACTTGGGTACTAAATGATGAGGAACCATATGTAGAATTACATGTTATACCATATATTAAATTACTTACACCGCTAGAAGCTCCTAAAATATTTATATCTAATTCTGAATATCCATAAGGACTTATAGTAGATTCATTACTATTTATTCCATTTATACTATAATTAGTAACAATAGCATTATCATTTGTGGTTGATGGAATTGGTATTAGAGAACATTGAATATTTGTTGGTACTAAATTCTTTATTAAGACTGTATATTTATATTCTTGTCCAACATATAAACTTATTACATTTGTTGCAACCGCTATTCCCATTATTGATGATTGATTTGTTAAATAGTTATAATATGTATAATTTTCATAGAATTCTGCATAATTATTTACTGATTGAGTTTGTGTATTGCATAATGATCCTGCACACATATATTGTTGATATGCAAAATCTGAATTACAATTTCTAGAGAAAGATGCTCCATTAAATATTATATAACATGTTTGTGCATTGTCATCTGTTATATTAAATGTTGTTATTGATTGTAATTGTGCTCCATTTGGTGGGGAAATTATATAACTTATTGGTAATACTATTGAATAATTATATATATATGTATTCCATCCATAAATTGTAAATGTTATATAATAATCTTGTGGAGAACAATATAGGTTTATTATGTTAATTTCTACATTTAAGTAACCTGTTTGACCTGTATTTAATGAATCTATTTGACTACCAGTATTTAATACCTGTATACAATTTGAATTATAATATATATTTTGTACAGATATATTTTCAGCAGGTACTGGTCCTGTATTTTGTACCGCTAATGTTATATTTGAAGGTTGTCCATATGTTATTTGAGTTAATGATGGATTAGTATATATATCTAATGTATCCCAGTTTATATTTACATATCCATAATATGTTACGGGGTTATATACGGTTAATCCATATGGATTTTGATATGTTACACTATAATCTATTGTACAATTTTGATGTAAACATAGATTTGTTGGGAAATAAATATATAATGGAGAATATTGCTGTTGCTGTAATAAAAAACTATTATTTGGATCATTTGGAAGAGTCCAATTTATATTTATTGTAAGATTTCCTACTCCGACATTTGTTATATTACCAATATAAATTGCATCACCAGGATTTGTATTATAAATGTATGGATAGTATGTTAAATTTTGTAAATATACAGTAGCATTTGGGTCTATTACTAATAAATAATATCCAGGTTCTGGAGATATTGGTAACCATCCTTCTGCCTGTCCTACTATATGACCAATATTACACAAAGTTCCATTTGCATCACATATATAATTTGTTGGATTAGTACATATTGTTTTTACATAATCTTGATATATTGCATAATAACCAGGATTATTTACACTAAAATTATATAAAGTAAAGTAAGAACTTCCTGAAGGGAAATTTTCTGAAATTAATAATCCTTCATTTGGATATATATTATAAACAGTATTTCTATCTATATTATATTGTGTGAAGTTAAATGGTAAATTTGATATACCTTGTACATACTGGAATGAATTTTGGCTATAATATTGATTTGAACTATATAACCAAGCAGCAACAGAAGGTGTAGTAGTACCTGTAGCACCATCACTGCATAAATAGTTATATCCACTACTTACATTAAATCCTACAGAAGTATTTTGTGCTAGAACATATATTCCATTATAGTATGTATAATATGTTCCTGAATATGGTCCATAATATGAGAATTGTATAGATAAAGGGTCTGAATTTGAATTAGCACCCGATATTGTCCATGCATGAGAACAGGATAGATTAGTAAATTCTCCAGAAATTGCTACTAATACTTGTAATGGATTATCGATAAATGATTGATTAAATAAAATATTATCATAATAATATTCTCCATAATATGTATAATTTCCAATATTGCTATCATAATTATTTATGTATAAATCACATAAATTCTGACCCCAATCTGGATCTCCAGATCCTGGACAATTTGTTCGAGTAACTACACTTGTTCCATTTGGTAAAATTAATGTAAAATTAAAGTATGTATTATTTAATAAATTATTTGAAGATGGACAACCTGGAATTATTTGCCCTGCATTATCTGCTCCTTGATATATTGGATTTGTATAATATTCAAAATAATATGGATAATTTAAATATATTGATCCGCTATAATTATATTTACTACATATAATTAATGTACAATTTTGAACAATTATATTATAATCTATTATTGTAGAATTTATATTATTTGGCAAATTTAATGGCAAATTGTTAAGATATACAATATAATTATATGTATAGTATGTATTTCCATTGTATTGATATTTATTACTTGCATAGACATTTGAAGGATTTGATGGATTATAAAATTGATAAGAAACTGTTACAGATCCACTGAATCCTTGTGTTGTTATACTTAAAGAATCTGAGGGTGTACATATTTGATTTGTGCTTAGATATAGTTCCTGAGAATGTACATTAAATAATAGTGGTAATAAAAATAATGCAAAGATAAATAATCTTTTCTTTTTTAGTATCATAAATAATATTACTGCAATAAATATTATTAATATTACCAAATAATAGTTTGAATAATTATATTTGTTTTGCACATTATTTATTGGCTGTGCTTGATTTGTACTTATATTATTTTGTATTACTGTATTGTTTATTATCCATAGATTTGAATATTGAGATGAATAGAAGGAAATATAATAAACCCCATTACCCAATGTATAATTTAAACAATTATTATTTATATTTGTAGTATATATTATGTTTGATTCGGAATTGTATCCTATATTTAATATTCCAGAAATATTTGAACATATATAGAAATAATTATTTGTATAATTTACATAAATTAAATTATTTATTGGAATACCATAAGTATCTGATTGATTTAAAATATAATATGTACAATATCCATAATCTAAATTATTATTAGAATATAGATTTATACATAAATCAAAGCTAGTAGAATTCAATGGTAATTGTAGATTTACATAAGTAAATTGTGCACTATTCCAACTTATATTTCCTAAATATATATTTTCTTTAAATCCCAATGTGTTTGAATAAACTTCTGCTACTACATTCGGAGTAACTGGATATGTATAGTGATCTGTAGATGGAGCTACTATAAATGTTAAATTTCCATTACCTTGTAAATATACACCGTCTAATCTTGTTGTTGGACCCAAAACAATAAATCTTAGTCTATATATTGATTCTGTTTGATTATTATATGATAAACTTATTTTTAATGAATAGGCATTTGGATTCAATGTTGCAACATTTATATATGGAATATTTATTGTATTATATCCTTCATTTAATTGTATATCTTCAGTATAATTGTATACTGGATTATATAAAATATCATCCCATGGAGATATTAAAATATTTAATGTAGCATTTGTATTTATACTTGAATATACACCAACTGTTAAATTAATATAATTTGAAACACCATATCCAGAGGGTCCGCTTAATGAAGAATAATAATATCCAGATGAAGATAATATGCTACCCCATGTATATAAAGGGGAAGAACTTAAATATGTATTATTTTTAATAATATAAATTTCTGGAACATTATTTTGGTTATTTATATAGAATTCTTGATATGCTCCTGAATAATATATAAATGGCAAACCATCTATTTCACTTAAAGGTGTATATAAATATGCAACAATATAATAATATCCTGAAGGTAAATTATCTGGAATTGTATAATTTAATGGTATATTTAAAGATTCTCCAGGTTGTAAATATATATTTTTTATTACATATTCATATACCTCATTATCAGATGTAAATTGGAATGGATAAATATTACTATTATCATTTTTTTGTATTATTTGTATTACTAATGATGCATTTGATATATAATAAATATCTCTATAATTTATATAAACATTATAATACAATGTTTGACCTACAGATAAATTATTATCCGATAGATTTATACCTAAAAGTGTTACTGGTTTATATAAAGATTCTGAATGCCATATATTATATCCCTGAGAAAAAATTGAATATAGAGAAAATAAAAGAAATGATAATAAATATATCTTTTTCATAAAAATTCATTCATAAAAAATTTTTTAAATCTTCTTACTGGTTGCAATTTCTATAACTTCATCTATTGTTTTTACAGGTGTTATTTTTATCTTATCAAATAAGTCTTCGGGTATATCATTATAATTACCCTCTGGTACTATAACCTCTTTTAATTTAGATTCTATTGCAGCTTCTATTTTTGCTATTATACCTCCAACGGGTAATACCTCTCCCCTTATTGATAAAGAACCTGTCATTGCTAGATCTTGTCTTACTGGCCAATTCTTTAATGCAGATATTATTGCAGTTGCAACAGTTATTGAAGCTGAATCTCCTTCTACACCTTCATATGTTTGTAAAAATTGAACATGAACCTTATATTTCTTCAAATCTTCTCCAAATTTCTTTTTTACTACTGCAGATACATTTACTATTGCCTCTTTTGCAATTTTTCCTAAATTTCCAGTAGCAATAATTTCTCTACTAGCCCCTCCAGGTACAACCTCTGCCTCAACAGGTAATACCAATCCCGAATAATATAACCTTGATCCAATTACTGCCAATCCATTTACCCTTCCAATTTCATATCCTTCAGTTTTTATTATTTGATATTCTTTCCTTTTTTCAATATAATATTTGGATAATTGTTCTTCAATTGTTAATGCCTTTTCCTTTGCTTCTATAACATCTTCAGGTTCAACATATTTTTTTCCTTTTGCTTTTGCAATATCTCCGGCCAATCTTACTAATCCTCCCAAATCCCTTAATCTTAATGTTAAATAACTTTTTCTTCCAGATCTTCTTTGAGCTTCCCTTATAACTTCTATAACAGCCTCTTTTGTAAAATGTGGTATATTTCCTGTTTTTTTAACTTCTTGCTCGACAAATTGTACAAATTTATTTGCACTTTCTTCTGTAAATAATATTTCAGAATTCATAAATACTTCATATCCATATCCTCTTATTCTTGATCTAAATGCTGGATGCAATTTTTCTAATGTTTCCAAATTTCCAGCTGCTACTAATACAAAATCTGCAGGAACTGGTGTAGTTCTTACCATTGCGCCAGCAGATCTCTCAGATCTTCCAAATATTGGATATTTCTTTTCTTGTAAGACAGATAATAATTCTATCTGAACATCTGGTCTTAATGTTCCAATTTCATCTATAAACAATACCCCCTTATTTGCCTTATGTATTGAACCGGCAATTACCCTCTGATGTGCTGGAGTTTCAAGACCTCCAGATTGAAATGGATCATGTAATACATCTCCAAATAACATACCTTCAAATGCACCTGTAGCATCTACAAATGGTACAGAAGTTCTGTTTGAATTATCTACCAATAACTTTGGTATATTTTTGATTATTTGCTTTTGCATTACTTGGAAAGAAAATGATAAACTAGCCATTAAAATCATGAATCCAATAAATGTTGCACCAGCCATTATATAATTTCCTGCATAATAAAAGTACATTGGAGTAAATGCTGATATGAGTAATAATAAAATATAGAAATATTGGAAAATTTTTGTTTGTTCCAAAATCTTTTTTCTCATTTCTTCTACAATTTTTTTACCAGTTCCCATTGGTACTGTTTTTATTATTGGTTGGTATTCATCATTTGGATTTGGGAATACCAATATATCTTCTAAATTCCTAACTTGTTCTTTATCTTCTGATAATATTTCTGCCAATGCTTGTGCTAGCATAGATTTACCAGTACCTGGATCCCCTATCAATAAAACATGCCTCCTCTGTTTAGCAGCTTTTTTAATTATATCCAATGCCTTATCTTGTCCAATAATTTGCTCTGATATCTTTTTAGGTACATTTATTTCTTCTGTAGTCTTAAATTTGAATATATTATATAGGTCCTTTATTGATATTATGGTATTTTCAGACATAATATATTTTATAAAGTTAAAAAATAAAAAGATTAAAATGTTTGAATATATAAAAATAGATAGAAGATTAATATATTATTTAATAATTGTAGGTTTTTTCCTATCCTTTAATCATTGGGATAATTTATTTATTGGATTAGCTAATTTATTTTTCTCAATAATTTATACAATAATTTCATACTTTATATTTTTACTTATATTTAATTTAGTTTCATCATTTTATGGTTTATATATTTATTTAGATAATGTTATTGCAGAATTAAAAATATTGTTTTATAAAAGAGAATCTTATGCCTTTTTTTATTATTTGTTAATTATTTTAGAAATAATATTATTCTTTATCTTTAGAAATAACTTGTTTTTATATGTTATAATATCTCTTTTTGTGATATTATTCTTTTATAATTATATAAAACAATTAAAGATGAAGAGTTCAAAGAGTGAACAATTAAACTTTACATACATACATAGATATAATTTAAGTTATATAATTACAATTATAATATCAATAATTACTCTTGGATTATTTGTTCCAATAGTATTTTCCATGAAACCAATAGTAATAGAATATAAAAGGCTTGGAAGAAGTAAAAATATAGAAGTAAGAAATGATGAATTATTAAGGATATTTCTAATTTCTACAATAATATTATGGATAATATATTCATCAATAAAGTATATATCATCTTATTCAACAATATTTTATGGATTTGTTTATTATTTCTTTAATTTCTTATTTTTCTTTACATATACATCAATAATACCAATAGGAATATTGTTATCTCCATATTTATCAATTAGAAGGGGATATGTGTATTCAAATAAATTTATTGGAGACATATTAATATTATCAAATATACCATTTTATGTTGCATCTATTATAACTATTGCTCTATTGCCAATATTTTCAATAATATTTAGCCCAATAGAAGTAATAATATTTTCTTTAGCTATATTTTCTATAATATGGATAAGAAAGCAATTTGACGCTCTAACAAAATGATATAAAAATTATTAAGGACCATATTTATTGATTAATAGTAAAAAATTAATAATGTTTAAAAGGTTAACTTTATAAACATAATATTTAAAAATTTATTATGGTCCAAAAGCTTATAAAAAATCCTGAATTGAAATGTCCAGTATGTGGAAGTACAGAATTTATATACAATGAAAAGACAGCGGAGCTAGTATGTGCAAAATGTGGTTATGTAATTGAGGAAGTTCCATATCTAGGAAAGGAATATAGGACAATAAATTCAGAAGATGCAGAAAAATTATCAAGAACTGGTAGTGCAATGAGGTATACAAATATATCAAGTATGATATCAACAGAAATTGGAAAGGCAGAATCAAAAGATGAAGATATAACATTATCAAGAAAATTAAAGAAATGGCAACAAAGATCTACAAGTTCTTATGAAAGAAATTTAAAATTAGCGCAACAAGAATTAAGAAGAATTTCTTCATTCTTACAATTGCCAAAACAAGTAGAAGAAACAGCATTGAAATTATATTTAGATGCTGTTGAAAAAGGATTAATTAGGGGAAGATCTGTAGAAACAGTTATTGCTGCATGTACATATATAGCATGTAGGATACATGATGTTGCAAGAACAATAGATGAAATAGTTAAAGCATCAAATATACATAAAAAAGAATTGGGAAGAACATATAAACACTTATTACAGGCATTAAAGATAAAAATACAACCAATAGATGTTACAGAATATGTACATAGATTTTCATCATTATTAAATTTACCACCAGAAGTTATATCTACAGCAATAGAAATCGTTAATAAAGCAAAAGAATCTGATATAACTGCTGGTAGAGGTCCGGCGGGGGTTGCAGCAGCTGCAATATATTTAGCATGTGTAAAACATGGAATACAAAAGACACAAAAAGATATAGCAGAAGTTGCTGGAATAACTGAAGTTACAATAAGAAATAGATATAAAGAAATGTTAGAAAGATTAAATCTTAAAGATATTGAAGCAAAAATGAATAGTACTGAGGAATGGTAATATTACCAAAGGCTCTAAAAATTAAAAATAGATATATTTCAATAGATTTTTTTGATGAAGAAAAATTAAAAAATGATTTTATTAAATATTTTGGATATATAGATTATTATGATTTACATTTAAATAAAATAGAAATAAATAAAAGGATAATTTTGTCTATAAACAAAAAACATTTGTATAAAATTATTTTTTTATTATATTTACAAAATATAAAAAATTTTAAAATATTTAAAACATTAAAAGGTGCAAAATCTTTTTTAAATATATCTTAAACTTTATCTTTATGGAAACTGATATCGGACAATTTGGACCAATGGATAGAGGATGGGCAATATTCTCACCAGAAGGAAAATTAATATTAGTAGAATATGCAAAGCAAGCTGCAAAAGCCGGATCAACAGCAATTGGAATATGTACAACAGATGGTATATTAATAATTGCAGATAAAAAAATTCCAAGCAAATTAATTATAACAGATTCTATTGAAAAGATTATGGAAATTGATGATAATATAATTGGAACCTTCTCTGGATTTATACCTGACGGTAGAGTATTAATAGATTATGCAAGGGAAATTGCTCAACAACATAAATTACAATATGGAAAACAAATAGATATAGAACTATTAGTAAGAGAAATTAGTGATATAATGCAATCTTATACAAGATTTGGTGGTGTAAGACCTTTTGCTGTATCATTAATAATTGGTGGAATAGATAAAGATGGTGAACCAAAATTATTTGCATTAGATCCATCCGGAATATTCTATAGATATAAGGCTGTTGTAATTGGAGAAGGTGAAGACAAAATTATACCAATATTGGAAGAAAGATATAAAGAGATGGATTTGAATGAGGCAATCAAATTTGGAATAGATGTATTAAAAGAATATTTGGGAAATAATTTTGCATATGAGAGATTAATATTATCATATGTAAAGAAAGGTGAAAAAGTTAAAACAGTTGAAAATCATGAAGTAAGAGAATTGTATGAAGGATAAAGATACAGAAATAAGTATAAAATATAAAAAGGAAGGTTATAATTTTGAAATAATTGTATATTTAAGAAAGGCTTTTGAATACAAAGAAGGGAAAATAAAAGATATAAGAGAAGTATTGGCCATAGAAGAAATTTTTAAAGATTCTAAAAAGGGAGAAAGGGCATCAAGCGAATCTTTAAAGAAGGTTTTTAGAACCACAGATATTCTTGAAGTTGCTAAACAAATATTGGAAAATTCTGAGATTCCATTACCAACAGAATATAAGAGAGAATTAATTGAAGAAAAGAAAAAACAGATTATTGAATATATAAGAAGAATAGCATATGATAGTAAAAATAATATGCCATTAACATATGAAAGAGCAAAAGAATTATTTGAAATGATAAAATATAATGTAGATATAAATAGACCAGTAGAAAAGCAGGCTGAAGAAGTTTTAAAAGAAATAAGAAAGAAATATCCATTAAAGATAGAATATAGAAATATAAAACTTATAGTATATCCGAATAGATTCAAGATAATTGGAATAATAAAAAATAAATATAAAATTATAAAAGAAAATTGGGTTGAAAATTATGAAGCAATATTGGAAATCCCAATTGGATTATTATCAGAATTTTATTCTGATATAGGAAAATTATGTGGAGAAGATTGTGTAGTTGAAGAAATAAAAAAATAATTATTCAGATTTTCCTTTATCTCCACCCTGTTTTTCAGATCCTTTTCCACCTTCAGAACTAACATTTGTACCGGAGGCTATCAAAAATATTCCTATTAGAATAAAAAAGAACATTACAAACAATATATAAGGATTAAAAGTTATTAAATATGTTTGTGTCTGTGGAGATGAGCCTAAGGTTATTGATAAAAAATAACTTTGATATCCGTAATACATAGCTAATAAAGCAAACATTATAATAAATATCGCTATTACCAATGGTATATATCTAGCACCACTTGGTTTTCCTTCAGTTGAAGACATTCTTTTTTCTATTAATTCAAATATTTTACCATTTGTTAATAAAGATGATAGAAGCATGAAGAAAAAGAATACTAGAATCATTGAAACTATAAAAGCTACAAAATATTGTGTATATAATACAAAACCAGTAAATGTTGTTAACAATAATGATGCAGAAACTGATATAATAAATGCTAATGTGCTATTTATATCTTTCTTTGATCCCTCTTCATCTTTCTTTTCTCCTTTTTCACCTGATTTTACCATATTATCCATTAAGAATTTTATTAGAAAATATAATATTCCAAAATAGAATAGAAAAACAAATATTAAATTTATTCCTAATACATTTACTACGTTTATTATAAAATCCGCAAATGATGTCATATATAAATATTTACTCTTATTACTTTTAAATTATTACATAGAATCATAAATATTTATATATTCGTTTATATTATTTTTCCAATCAAATTTCTTAGATATTTCATACATTTGCTTTTTTATTTCCATTTTATAATATAAATCTAAATCATAATATTGTAAAAATTTATTATATATAATTTCTCTATCTAAATTGTTTGGATCTACATTAATTATATATTCGTGATTTATGTTTTTATTTACTAAATTTCTATAAAATCCAGTTTTATTAGATAAAACAATTGGAACAAAATTGTTCAATGCTTCTAATGGTGTATATCCATAGGGTTCATATCTTGATAAAAATATACCAAAATCAAATGCTGTTAATATATATTCCAAATCTAAACTAAATAATATATCATTTCCAAGATAAACTGGAACATATATAACTTTTACATAATTATCTTTATCATTATTTAAATTGTTTTCTCTTAATTTTTCAATTATAATATTATTTTCTAGATCATGAGTACATATTGGTGGATTTTTATTCTTTATCCTATCTAATTTATCCAATATATTTTTTCCATTATATAAAGATCTAATAATTAAATGAATGTTTTCCTCTATACTTTCCTTCAATTTAATATACTCTTTATAAGATCTAATTATATCATTATTTTGTCCTTTAATAATATAAGGAACAAAAATGACTGCAATAGTATTTAATTTCTTTTCATCTAAATATTTCAATAGATCAATAAATAGATCTAAACCCTTATTATATGGCTCATATCTACCAATTGTATATATTAGTAAATATTTTTCTGGTAAATCATAATATGGATAAAAATACCATGTTAAAAATTCATCTATCCATCTTCTTGAAATTTTATAATAATTAAATAATTCTTTTTCTTTTACATTTATATAATTGTATGTTATATAATCTGGATTTCTCTTATATATTTTATATGCTTCCTCTCCCAAATTATCAGATACTACTGTAAATATATCGGAATTCAATATTGCCTGTTTTTCCAACTGATATTTTGAATTTATTCCCAATCTATATGAATCTTTATCTGGATCTATTATATTCAATGCATTTTCTACATTTACATTTTTTTCAGATAATGTTCTTCCAATAACTGTTCCATGGATTGTTAATATTGTTTTATAATTTAGATTATTTTTCTTTATATATAATATTGTACCTCCGGATAACCATTCATGTGCATGTAATATTTTTTTCTCATTAAAATATTTATCTATTTTTTCCAGAAATACACCAACCGCAACAGACCATAATAATGGCTCATCAAAAGTAAAATCCGAATTTAAAGAATCTATTTTATACCATTCCCAATATTTATATTTCCATAGATTTTTTTCTTTATTAAAAAATTCATCAAATTCTATCAAAAATACATTTGGTTTTGATTCAATATTCCAATATCCATAATGTATCTTAATCCCCTCTAATTGATAATTTATTTCTTTTATATAATTGGGAGGATCTAATTCAATAAATTCTGAATTATTTTTATATGGACCAATTAAAAAATATTTATCCTTATATTTTTCTCTTATATATTTTGCTTTAGTAGATATTACAGTATATATTCCCCCTACTTTATTACATACTTCCCAAGACTGTTCAAATAATATCATCTAAATATAATATCAAATATACTTCTCTTCCTTTTATTACCAGTTATACAATATGCTAACTCATCTATATATTTCAATGCCTTTGATTTTTCATTATAAAATACAATTGGTTGGTATTGAAATTGATAATTAATAAAATCTTTAATTATTGGAATAATTGCATATACTTCTTTATTATATACATCCTCTATAAAATCTATTTCAATACTCTTATCATATTTATTTAATACTATTTTAACCTTATTTTTATCTAAAAGATCATATAATTTTTTATTTACATATAGAGAATAGAAATCTGGATTTATTACTAAAAAATTTATATCCGATATTTTTTCAATATTTAATATATAATTTATATTTGGAAGTACATCAAAAATAATTACATCATAATACCTTTTCAAATAATTTAGATCATTAATACTAAAATCTAAATTATCTATAATTTTTAAATGGAAGTATGGTAATATCTTTATTCCCTGATATATTTTATTTCCAAAGAATTTTTCATTATTTAGAAATATTAAATTCGAAGAATAAATCCCATTTGTATCTATTATCAATAATTTATAATTATATTCTTTTTTTAAATATGCTGCAAGGTTATTTGCTAATGTAGTTTTTCCAACTCCACCCTTTAATGATATAAAAGATACTATCATAATCCCAATAATTTTGAAAATTTTACTTCAGCTTCTTCTTTTGAAATTTTTTTCTTTACATATATTTCATGAACTTTTAAGAAATTTCCTATAATCTTTATATATTCATCCTTATCTTTCGCTTCCTTTATTTTTTCATATAAACTTTCCTCCTTTAATGAATTTTTTATCCATTCTGGAAAATGATTTTTATGATAATTAAATTTATCTTGATCTGCATTGTATAGCCAAATTAATAAATCTTGAAGACCATATAATTTTTGTCCATCAATAGTGATAAATGCTTGTTTTTCATCATCAACTTCAATCATATTAAATTTTATATTATTATATCTTTAAAAAATATTTATGACAGGCATCGTATTTTATTTCCATGCACATCAACCAAGAAGAACAAGATATTATTCTTTTTTTGATATCGGATCAAAAAATTATTTCAACGATGATCTGAATAAAAGAATATTAGATAGGGTTGTATATAAATGTTATAAACCAGCATTAGAAATGATATATGATAATATTACAAAATATGATATAAAAGTATCATTTTCAATTTCTGGAACATTAATTGAGCAATTAGAATTATATCATCCAGAAATTTTGGAATTATGGAAAAAATTGGTAGATA
>Ga0081529_111998_pt1 | contig 13820 bp, 15 predicted proteins | sample EchGeymetagenome_FD_71012 | JGI IMG/M metagenome (GOLD analysis project Ga0081529, IMG submission 71012) | Ferrous microbial mat and aquatic microbial communities from Echinus Geyser, Yellowstone National Park, USA - transect B T=78-80 C v2... ...
TCCTACTGAAACCCTCCCTAAGCAGTCTTACAGCTAACCGAAGCCCCTGGAGGCTCTCGATAATCCGAACCTTGATGTAAGCCTCCCTATACCCCTCAATCAACGATATTTTGCCCTCCATCTACAAATCATTTACTGATTAATTCGATCCTAAATTAATTTTTGGTTCGGTTAACCCGTCGATTTATATTCCCTTGAGATCTCTTTAGAAACATTTATTAAACAGCTCACCGTGTTGAACATCGGCGATTAGGTGGAACAGGTTGGTAATGAGGAGCAAATAATAAGGGAGATAATGAATGCGCTGTCGGGCTCCGCCCGTTATATGGCTGATGAAATCAGAAGCAGCTTCTCAAAATACGTCGATATTTACAGGGGCGTTTCAGGCTTTGAGACGCAACAGGTTAGTCTCGGCACAGTTGAGGGCGATAAGAGGGTTTTTCTAATTCAATCATCAATCACGGAACCCAACTACAACCCAGGTAATTACCTAGTCAATGCCTTCAAGGGTTTCTTCAATATTGATGAGGACTTTTACCCAACATACCTAATGGGCGGCATTGAGTGCTACATGCAATCAACCCCAAGCTCATCAACCGGCGTTAGGGCAAGCGGCTCAATGCTCTCCGTATACAATGGCGTTGAGACTGTTGAAGATAAGGATATGGGGCAGGTAATCTGCGCCAAAAAGGCAAGTATTAGATTCTCCAGCGAAGTTTCCACAGAAGTCAATGTTAATCCAGCCGATATATTTAAGGCATCCATGGATGTGATAAACAACGTTAGAGGCAAGTTCGGCAACATGCGTGACGATTTCGTGAGCACCTACGGTTTTGAACCTGGTGATATTACGTTGACGGGTAACGAAGTCATGCTAAGCACATTATTCGACCTAAACATGTCAAGCACCATGAGGGATTACATACAGAAGGTCTTTGCCAGTGTTGTGCCAAACCAGGTACCAGAGTTGATGGGGTTAGGTTTACTGTGCGGTTCACAGCCAGACCTGGTGTTTTCGTACGATGATTCTGAGAAGATATTAGTGCTAGGACATCCACACAAAGTTAGTTCTGGGGATTGCCTGAAATACTCAATAATTAAGTACCTGTGATTAATATTGAAGAATAGCGCCTACGCACTTAAAACCTCACCGCCCTTCTCCCTTACAGAACTCATTAAATAATTAATTATCCTATTGACCTCGTCCTCAGCAGATTTCACATCCTCAGAGCTGACGTATACATGAATCTCAACCAACGGCGCTCTAATCTCGTGACCCTTAGGATGACTTTTTATGTAGACCCTATTGCTCATCTTCATACCCCTCTCTATTATCGGAGCCAGATCAGCCTCAGGCACTCCCTTAACCGTTATGGACTTCTCAACAAAGTGGAGCTTAGGGCCTATCTCACGTAGTTTTGGCTCCACGTAATTCTCGAATATACCCATCATCTCTGCAGGCACTCCGGGTAGCGCAATGATTATTGTGTTGCCCTCCTCAACCCATATGCCCGGTGCCGTACCGACAGGGTTAGGCAGTGGTTTAGCCCCCTCAGGCATCTTCGCCTGCTTAAGCCTAGGCTCAGTCAACTCGAGTCCCTTAGACTTGAATGTTTCCACAACCATCCTCAAGGCATCATCGTTAAGCACATACCTCCTATTCAAAGCCTCAGCCAGGTATTCGCTGGTTTTATCGTCAAATGTGGGTCCCAAGCCTCCTGTTGATACAACGACTCTAATGCCCCTCCTTATAGCGTCCCTGAAGACCTCGACCTCATCCTCCTCGCTGTCCGGTATTGTAACTATCCTCCTCACGTCATAACCGAGAAGCGTTAATTTCCTAGCGAGCCATGCGGCGTTCGTGTTCACGGTTCTACCTATCAACAATTCGTTACCTATCGATATTATCCACGCAGTATAACTCATCAATGCGGTACATGCATACAGAATTAAAATGCTTTCGCGTACTGCATTACGAGGACATGTTAATAAATGGGTAACAACACATCAGTTTGGCTGATTATGAGGAGGTTCGCCATAATAATCCTGGACCTAGATGACGTACACCCGGAAGAGGACGATAAGAACCAGTTAGCAAAGATTATTGAGGAATCACTACAGTGGTGGCATGGCTACTTCGGGCAGGGGGATAGGTTAGAGCTGGATAAATGGAGGGTTTATCACATCGAGTGGGGTGATGAGTTGACGGTGGCTAGGGTACTCAACGCCCTTGGGAAGTTCAGGGAGTACATAAAGGGTGAGTTGTGAACTCAATCAATCCTAACCTCATCATATCCACAATTCGGGCAATGCAGTACCTGCTTAATGGCGTACCTACCATCAACCTGAACCAAGGATCTATCCACAACCCTCAACCTATGCAGACACCTGGGGCACGTATAGACACCCCTAAAGCCGTACTTGCTAAGCACCCTCCTAACCATGTACAAACTAACACCAAGCCTCTCAGCCACAGCCCTCTGGCTCAAACCCTCACCATACAACTTCACAATTTCATTAATCACATCGGCGGGGAACGAATCAACTTTAGACCCAAGCCTACCCTCCCTCCTAAGTCTCTCCATGGCAACCCTAGTCCTCTGCCTAATGAACTCCCTCTCCATGGAAGCCACGAAGGCAAGCACGGTCCTCAGGAACTGCCTATACGTACCATCTAAATTCTGCAAAACAGACTCCTTCTCGCTCGTACTCACTATTAAGAGTCCAAGCTTATTCTCAACGATGTCAAGGAGCCTAAATAACTCCTGGAAATTCCTAACCAACCTAGAGGTCTCATAAACAAGCAAAACCATGGGCCTAGGATTAAAAACACCACCCTCAACATCCCTAACCAACTCCCTAAACGCAGGTCTCTCCAGGACAGGTGAGGCACCACTAACAGCCTCATCAACATAGAACTTCAGTATATCAAAACCCCTAGACCCACCCCAACGTCTTAGGTAATCAACCTGGTTCATCGGGTCCTGCAACTCCGTGGAAACCCTAACATAGGCAATGGCAGGGATCACAAAACCACGAAAACTCAACAAATTAAAACAATTCCCACAGACAAGACACAATAATACACCAACGCAAGAGACCAGCCTTAGCAAAATCCCAATTCCCAATTAAATACTTTCGTGCACCTGCTCTATGGAGATAGAGAGTTTCTCATAGATCTAATGCCGATTCAGCGCACATTAATGAGCGTATACAAAGTACCCTATGAACTAGTTATAAATGGGCACGAGGTCATAATCAAGACACCGCTTACCAGGGATGCGGTCATCAGACCCATAAACACCCTAACCAAGAATAAGTAAGCTAATAATCATCGACGTAAATCCAATGGAGCAACCAACGACATAGTAAACAATCACGCAGCTCTACAATACCTAGGGTATTGGTAGGCAGCTCTCATCATACTTCATGCATGAGCACCGTACTATCTTTAGGTTTAAATCATAACGTTCCCAATGCCCTAACATCCATGCTTTTTAATCGAAATAAGCCATAACCATGCTCACGATGTTTGGAACATGGTTTTGCGTATATTGTCTATAAATGAATAATGTTTAAAAGCAATAGCCTATTTAGGGCATTGATGGTTAGGGTTTTGGTTACGGATCAGGTGGATGAGTACATAGTGAGGACGCTTAGGGATAGGGGTGTTGAGGTTGATTATAGGCCTGGCATTGGTAGGGATGAGTTGTTAAAGGTCGTTCCTGATTACGAGGTGCTTATTGTTAGGGGTAGGACTAAGGTGACTAGGGATGTCATTGATGCTGGCAAGAGGCTCAGGGTTATTGCGAGGGCTGGCGTTGGTCTTGACAACATAGATGTTGAGTATGCCAAGGCCAGGGGTATCGATGTGATTAACGCACCCGAAGGTTCGACACAGTCTGTGGCTGAGTTGGTTATTGGGTTTATGGTCGTTGCGGCCAGGTTAATTGCCCTGCAGGATAGGTTGGTTAAGGGTGGTGAGTGGCCCAAGGGTAAGTACGTAGGCACCGAGTTGTTTGGTAAGACCCTTGGTGTAATTGGTTTTGGTAGGATTGGGCAGAGGGTTGCCGAGTTGGCTAAGGCTATTGGCATGGAGGTTGTGGCTTACGACATAGTTGATATAAGCAATAGGGCTAGGGCTATTGGTGTTAAGCCTGTTGGTTTTGAGGATTTGCTTAGGGTTAGCGATGTAATCTCAATACACGTGTCGCTGACACCCAGCGCTAGGCACATGATTGGCGAAAGAGAGTTTGGACTTATGAAGAGGGGTGTCATTATCATAAATACATCGAGGGGTGAGGTCATTGATGGAAGGGCTTTGTTGAAGGCCTTGAATGATAGTGTAGTTGCCGCAGCAGCCCTCGATGTGCTTGAGCATGAGCCGCCCGTGGAGGATTGGGAGAGGGAGTTGGTTAATCACCCAAGGGTTGTGGTTACGCCGCACATAGGTGCTGAGACCCAGGAGGCTCAGAGGAGGATTGCCGAGATTTTGGTGGATAAGCTGCTTAGGATTATTGAGGCGAAGCGGATTTAATAAAAGGCGGGAATGAATGTGTAATGAGCAATCAAAACCTCACGGACAAGGTAATACAACAAGTAACTCAGAGGCTAATTGAGTGGGGTTTCACGAACTACCACACTGAGGAATATGGTAGGGAGAAGGTGCTAATTATAGAGTTTAAGGAGGACTTGGCATTATACGTATCCGTGACCTGCGAGGGGAACGAGTGCGGTGTTGATTACGCGATTGGTGATGAGAACTTCACAATAAGGCCTGAACGCATAAATGAATTACCAAGCGTTATTGAATTGCTCAGGAAGATAAATGATGAGATTATGAGGGTGCTAGGGCAGGGGCAGTGATATTAACCTATTGATTTGCCCCAACGATTTTATTACCATACTTAATGAGTATATCCTTCATCCTCAATGCGTCCTTCTCAAGGAGAGGTGATTCATTTATTATCGTTATCTCAATATCCTCACCAGCCAACTCCCTTGCCAATGGTTCGAAGGGTGGATTATTCGTATCCATTGGTTCATGCTCGTCAACCCACTCACCATTTTTGTACTTAACGCAGGTAAAGTGGGTGTGCATTGGTTGATCGCCAAAGTACTCCCTCCACATGTTAAGCACAGCCCTATAGTCGATGAAGCCACCATTCCTTGCATAGACATGCCCCCAATCAATCACGGCAACAACCTGTGGGTTATTAACCTCCCTAACGAGCCTGAAGGTCTCCTCCAAATTACCGAACTGATTCTTCCTAGCCATGACCTCGAGACCCAACCTAACATACGTAATACCGCTTTCACGCATCCAATCCAGAACCCTCAGCACGGCATCCTTAACGGCATTGTAACAGCCCTCTGGACCTAACTTACCGTAGTATGCAGGGTGAAAAACAACGACTGTGGCGCCCATGACCTCACCCCTATCCAACGATTCCTGTAGCCTCTTGATACTTGCCTCAACCTTCTCAGCCTCCTCGCTACACAGGTTTATGAAGTACGGAGCATGCACGGACAATCTAACACCCAACTCCCTAGCTAACTCACCGGCCTCCTGGGCAGCCTCCCTATTCATCCTAACACCCTGCACGAACTCGACCTCCATTGCGTTAAGCCCAACCTCGCTAACGTACCTAATACCATCCAACGTCCCAGCCGACTTCTTCCTCTCCCTAGCACCGATTGGTACTCCAGCAGGTCCTATGTACACCCTAGCCATTAAACAACAAACAACCAACTAATTATTAAGGGCTTCCTCATTAATTTATAGATAAAATCAAGTATTGACGGCATTAAAACCGTACAGGTAACGGAACAACATCACTTTTTAACCACGCCAATCCCAGGTTAATTAATGGATTCCAAAGAATACGATAGATGGATGTCCATGGCCAGGAGAACAATTGAATCAGCAAAGCATGACGCTGAGGTCGGCGATTACAATTGGGCATGTTTCAAGGCACACCAAGCAGCCGAGTTTGCCATAAAGGCTGCTCTATACGGAATCGGCAGGGCAACGCGGGGACACTCACTAACCCACTTAATCGCTGGACTTAGCGGATTCATCAATGTGCCAAGCGAAGTGATCGACCTATGCAAGCTCCTGGATAAATTCTACGTGACGACGAGGTATGTCGATGCGTGGAGCGAGGGTGTACCCTATGAGTACTTCACGAGGACCGACGCCGAAACAGCTATTAAGACTGCCGAGGACATAATAACGTTCATAGAGGACCTATGGAGAAGGTTATCAAGTGGAGGGAGGAGCTGAGGAGCAGAGCCATTGAGTTGGCTAGACAAGTCGCCGGGAAGGTCCAGGGAACAGTCTTCCTGGTCGGCTCATACGCGAGGGGCGACTTCATGGAGGACAGCGACATCGACGTATTAATCATTGCCCAATTCACCGAGCCACCCCACAGGAGACTCATGAACCTAGACGTGCCGCCAGGAGTCGAGGTGATCGCGTTAACGGTAAATGAGGCACTCAACGCGGTAACCAAGTGCTACCCAATCGCCCAGGACATAGCCCTCGGAATAACATTAAAGGACGACTTAGGCATCACAGAGAAATTAATAAGTCTCGCCAAGGCATGCACCAACCAATCAATAACGACCACCAACCCCACGTAAACACACAACAACACTACCTATCAAGAAGTGGTTAACTCACTATCTCCTTCTTTTGTGGTCTACCTGTTGGGGTTAGGTTTAAGGCTTGACTGTGTGGTATTGCTTTATGGGTTCTTCAAGTGCTGATCAAGAAGGGAGAGTGGTATGGTCTTTATGGCGTCCGAATGATGTGTTAGCCAGGCTGATGGGGTTGATGGGGATCATACTATCCATCATAAGTCTCACGGTACTGCTACCCGACGTGCGTTACTCCATAGCACTCGTCGCGATCCCAATCATAATCATCATAATTGTCATGTCCGTGACGTTGAGCACTAAGGTCAAGGTGATGGAGAATGGGTTGATCATCGAGACTGGGGGTGGGGATGTGGTCACCATACCGAAGGACGAGGTCAAGAGCAAAAATATCCTATGCATCGAGAAGACAGGGTGGGGTATGCGGCTACGGATTTGGCACAAATCAATTGACCGCCCCCTCCCAATAAGCAAAGGGCAGTATGAAGCATTAATCAACGCACTAAGGGAACACTGGAACTGGACACCACCCGAATGCTAAGAATTACGGCAGAGGAATACGTGCACCGTGGTGATTCTCCTGTATCCTAGCCTTACGTTCTGTCCGCGGTCTGAGAACTATAATTACAGGAAAAGCGTTTTTCAAGAGCTCCGTCATTGAGGAGATGGTCTTGAAGGTGCCACTGTACTCTATTAGGTCGGTTATGTGGACCCTAGAGGAACAATAGGCTCTAAGGAATATAGTGAGCCATGAGGGGATACGGACTAGACAAACACACTACATCAACATTTAACAGCTTAAATAAGTGTTCCTCAATCCCTTACTGTAGGTATGAGCAATATTGATAGTATCACTAAGAAGATAAGCGAGGAACTCCACACAGCGGAGGTTCTACTTGAGGCTACGAAAATAATAATTCACTTCAGGGACAGGGAACAGGAGGTAGCGAACCTCCTCAAGGCAATCCCCAACCGCACCGGCATCAAGGCAATTTACGGACCACACGGAGCAGGCAAATCAACATTACTAAGACTCCTCGTGGACAAAGCGAGAAGTATTGAGGAATTGAGCGATTACGTATTCATAAGGTACGGCTTTGAGGAGAGATTAATCAGGGAGATGCAACTCAGTATTCCAGGGCTTGGCGAGAACGTGCATAAACAACTAATCAATGCACTTAAGGAATTAACCACGGAAGTCGTTACGAGATACGCATCGATATCGCTTGGTGACGTAGTAGGGGTCCTAGTTGATGCCGTTAGCCAACTCGTTGAGGAGCATAGGCTACGTGATAAAACAGTGGTTTTGTTTTTTGACGACGTTGATAAGTACGTTAGGGACTACACGGCGCTCTATAAGGTCGCAAACGCAATAGCAGACCAAATACCCTGGCTATTCATTGAAAAAAGAATCTCAATACTGGTATTCCTCACAGTCAGCGATAACGCAGCAACAAAAACGCTCAACAGGTTAGTCCCAAAAGGCGGATACTCACCATACCTCCTATGGAACCTACCGAAGGAAGACTTCGAGAAGGTCGTTAATGAGATTATAGAGAAAACCGGAGGTAAGGATAATATAGATGCTGAATTACTTTGGCAACTCCTGGGCGGGAACATTAGGGAACTCGGCACGCTCATCAATGATTATGACTGGGACGTAAAGGCATGGCTTCAGAACAGGGTGATTAACCACATCGAAAACACAATCAAGACACACGCAGCAAACACATTCAACAGCACCGAAGAAGCACTAAAGTGGCTAATCAAGAAGGGCAGCGTAGCCGCGAGGGATTATGGGCTTGGGGATTTCACGGGCCAGCCCGACGCGGTCGAGGGGGTCCTTGGGCTCCTGGAGGAAAACATAATGATAGACATAAACCCACCAGGCATAAAGCACCTATCCAAATTACCAAACGAGCCATGGATGGGCAGGAACCACGCCTACCAAATACCGGCCTATTACTGGGACCTGAGGGCAATGATCGAGAAAGGAACGACTAACGTAAAACCAGACGACATACTAAGCATAATAAAAACATGAGCCAAACCCTACCCACCACGCCCCCTAATAAGTCTCAACAGTCTCATCCCAAACCTCACCCCAAGCATAAGCCCAGTGAAACCAAACAATAAGCTAACCGCGAGCAACCACAGACCTAAAAGTCTCGGTAAAACAACCCGACCAAACAAGGTTCAACCAAGCAAAGCCGCATTACTAAGGGAGAGAAACAACAGGAAAAAGGCAGTAAGCATGATCCCTAAATCTGCAACCACTATAAAATCACGCAGATCTACACGACCTCTAATCCACGTATCCCTCATAAACTTAACAACACTAAAAACAATCAACACAAATACCAAAACCAACGACACAGACGAAACCCAAGCAACACCAGCAAACCCAACGCTAACAATAACCGCGACAAATCCCAATACTACGACATAGTAAGGAGCCTAAGCTCAAGTAACTCATACCCGCAACTGCCCAATGCGAGATTGAACACACGAAATCACCGAGAGACAATCTAAGGGAAAGAAAGAGGACTAAGGATCCGTGGGACTAGGTCAGTACCTCTCCGCCGCACCTTCAGTACTCGGGTGGAACCCAGCACCAGTACTTACTCAATGCATTGATTAATCTGTCGTGCTCCTCCTGACTCAGTGAGTAGGTGTGGCTGACTGACTCGTGGTTGATGCGTAGTATTACAAGGCCTCAGGCGTTTTCTTAATGCACAGGATATTACTGTTAATAACCTCATCCTTGGGTATCTCAGTCTACTCGTGGCCCTTCTCCTAATGATTAACGCATACCTTGTTATTAACACCTCGTTTTTGCTAAAGAATTTATTATTATTGAAAGAACGGATATAACAAGGGCAATTGCGAGAAATTGGTAGAAAATCCTACACTGCGGGTACATCAAGATGAATATGATTATTGGTAATGGTGAAATCACTATGATTTCAAGTAAAACAGCAAAAGCATCCTACCTCTTCAAGACCCGAACCACTGACGCCATGTACCCCCACCTAGTTACGGGCACTCTGGAGGCGTCCAATTCCAATGTTTACTCAGTGCATTAACCAATTTAGTGTACTGCCTCCGGCTCAATGGGTAGGTGTGGCAGAATTGTTCGTGATTGATGTGGAGCATTGTGCTTTCTGGCGTCTTTTTGATGCAGATAATGTTTTTACTGATGACCTCGTCCTTCGGTATGGTAATCACCTCCCTACTCCCAATCCTAATCCTAATGATTAATTTTTCATTTGACAACGTGACGCGTGGCAAGGGCAGGATGGCGAAGACATACATGAATGTGGCTATGCCGAGTATTAGGTTACAATGCTCGTTGGGCGGGAGGATTGGGATTAATGCTGAGTACACCGGAGTGAGTATGACTAATCTATTGAAAAAGTCTTCATCCACAAGCCTCCAGATTGTCTTCCCCATGGACCCACCCCAATACAGCAGGCACGCACTCTTTTTTTAAAACTATGGAGCATTGCACCCCTGCTAATCAATTCTTATAAGACCCAGCACCAACCACGACCAGAGAGATACGAACCAGGACGGTACCCACGGTTCAGTTCTTATCGGCGGTGGTTATATCCCTCCACCAATTAACTGTGAGCACCTGGCCGGGCTAGTCCTCGGTTTGCCCACTGAGCATTGGTCATTATTGTGGTTAAGTTCACATGATTCTGCTGTAATTAACAATGAGTGGTGGTTCTAGGTCTGGGACTTAGTTAAGGGTTGTTGGTTTGTTAATGCGGGTTTTAGATGCGGGTTACGTATGTGGCAGATGCAAATGTGATTATGAGTATGTTATCCAGAGCCTTACTTTAGGTATTGCGGTGGTATTGATTGATTCCGCTCCTTTGCCTTGTTGATGAGCTAAGCAATTACTAATATTGAGGCAGAGTTTAGAAATTGAATGTAGACTAAATAATCAGGAGATCGGGGCAATTACGTCTTCATGGCTCCTTAGTCTTGCGAGGGCTTAGTAGCTTAAAGGCCCTTAACCTCCTCAACAAAACTTAGCGTCTCTTTCACGTACTCCTCCATTCATAATCCCTATGGGACTCGCTATCCGTTAGGTTTACGCTCACTAAGGCTCTACCTCGCCGTTTAGTATTGCTTCGCATACTTTCTTCGCCCTGTTTGGTTGTTTTGCGTTTGTTTTCTCGGCTGTTTCCTCGTAGAGTGTGTTTATGGCTTCTGCTGCGCCTTGGTGTTTGTCGAGTACGTGTTTTAGGATTAGTTCGGCGTGGGTTAAGTCCATGTTCGTGTCTATTGATGCGTCATTGAGCAAGTCACGCACGAGGCACATGAACACTATGAAACCAAGGACACCACCCCTACCGTCACTCAACAACCCATCAAGATACTCAACACACTCAGCACACGCCGGCACATAATCACCACTTTCGCTCCTAACAAGACCCATCCTAACAAACAACTCCGCAAAACGCCTAACCTCGCCTAAGTCGAGCATTAGGTTGTGGGTTTTGGGGCGGTTTTTAATGGTTCTTTTGGTTGGTTAAGTTTAAAGCCTTGGCTTTTCTTTTTCTTTGCATACCGAATTGGCGTGTTTTGCGTGATGCTTAGTATTGTGATTATTGTGATTTCGTCGCATCTTGGAATATTGAGTTTGCAGAGTTTGGTAGCATAGGTTCAGGGCATCGTAATTTATTGCCCATTCCATGGAATTCATGAAGGTCAATACCCAAAGCGCTGCAAAAACGGCCGCTAGGGATGCAAGTACGGCGATAATGATTAAGTAAACCCTCGTAGACACAGCTTTATTCGTGTAGCAGAGATAAAAGTATTACTGGGACCCTGCTCGTTGGAAATGGGCGATGTAGGTTTATAACCACGTATTGCGCCTTGGTTTAGAATGCCGATATACTCGTGGGCTTTAAGGACCTATGATGTGAGTAGGGATTTACTCAGGTTGCCTAATGTTAGGGAGAGCCCGTTCTATGTCAGTATCGGTGGTGGTAGGGTTAGGTGCACGCTTTGTAATAGGCGTTGTACCTTGTCGAGTGGGCAGGTTGGTCTTTGTGGCATGAGGTTTAACCTGGACGGTAGGCTTTACACGGTTGCCTACGGTTTGTTGACGGCTGCCGAGTCGAGGCCCATGGAGATTAAACCCCTCTTCCACTTTTACCCGAGGACTTCTGCGGTGACAATTAGTACCTGGGGCTGTAACTTTCCCTGCGCCTGGTGCCAGAACTGGCATTTAAGTAAATTCGCGAGTCTCGACGGTGTTTACGTACCACCTGAGACGGTTGTTGAGTGGGCTGTTGAGAATGGCGACTTGGGCGTGAACATAAGCTTCAATGAGCCAACCCTACTCACGGAGTACGCGATGGACCTATTCAAGTTAGCTAAGAGCAAGGGACTGCACACATCAATAAACACGAATGGTTACTTAACGCCAGAAGCCATAGACGCGCTCCACAAGGCCGGCCTCGATGGTATGAACTCGGACATGAAGGGCGGGACGGAAACGTACAGGTCCTGGTTGGCGGCGGACTTCAAGAAACTGATCGATACCCTAGAGCACGCGGTTAAGCTCGGTATCCACTTGGAAATAACCTACCTAGTGATACCAGGTGTTAATGATGATGAGGCTGATGAAGTGATAAACGCGGTTGCGAGATTAAGTAGGGACGTACCACTACACATAACCGCCTACTACCCAGCCCATAAACTACGCAACCCACCAACACCGGTCGAGTTGATCGATGATATATGGAGGAGGGCTAGGAAGGAGCTTGATTACGTATACACGGGCAACGTGCCAGGACACCTTGGTCAGTACACGTACTGCCCAAGGTGCGGCGCCATCCTGATTAAGAGGCATGGGGACAGGGTCGTTGGTGTTAAGTTGATCGGCAATAGGTGCCCCAGGTGTGGCTACGAGATCAAGGTTAGGGGATTCGTCGGCAGGTACGGTAATTTATATAAGAGATTCGTTTAGGAGCAACGTTACGTCTGAAGTATTGGTTTTAGTTCGTTTCCAATTTTAACCTTTCTCTATTTCTGCTTCTGGGTTTTGAGTTTTTGAGTTGTGGACATGTACTCCATCTGGCTAGCTTTCGCCTTAACCCTCCTAGCCATTGAAACAAACTCGGATATTTACATTATTACCATCCCTGCCCTAATGTGCCTTCAATCTTTTGTAAATAGTTTTTCACTTTCTTCAAGCATTTTCCTTATCTTTTCTACCCTCGGTATAATGTCGCTTACTGTAAGTTTTGCCTCATGGAAGCCCCATACGTGAAGTGAGTATCCTGCATCCCAGCCCGATAGTACCCAATCTCCCAATTTCTGGGAAAGCTTACTAGAAGCGGAGACTAGGAGGTAAGTATACCATCTACCTTCCTTCAGGGCCTTTTGATATTCTTCAAGGTTGAACTTCTCAGCCAAAGCCTTAATCAACTCCTCAGCTACCTTATAAGCCTTCTCAGAAGCTTGAACTGCATCGCCATTCTTTAAATACTCCTCACATTCCCTCATATACTTTCTAGCTAATTCAAGCCTAAGCTTTATCTCCTCTTTAGGGTCATTCCTACTTATCAGACTTATTAACACGTCCTCAACATTAATCCCCATATCTTCAGCCCTCTTTATCAGTTCCTCCATATGTGAGAATTATGGTAAATAATTAATAAGCTTTAATAAACTTATTTTCACTCTAATAAAGCCTACACGAGACGTTATCCAGATTGACCAAAGAAGGATTGGACTTTCATTGGGGTTTCACGATATTCCATATCAACCCTCGCCCCCATCACCCTCCCCCTCCCTGTGCAATGAGTAGTGTTGTTGAGTATCCTGGCGGCTCGATTATCGGTTCAATAACAAGCCCTGTTGTCATTAACTCGACAGAGGGAAGTTGCCAATTAGGCTGGATGCGAATTCGATGAGTAGTGTAGTAAACATTAGTTAATCCTGAACCAACACCTAATATTTAAAACCATGAAAAATCAACGCTGCTTCTTAACCTCCTTATCCTCAACTAGTGCCAAGAGCTATAATCCCTAGGTGATGTCTAAATAGCTATATCTCGCATCTTTCTATCCTTTATGAATAATTACTCATCCCTTACCTAAACGTTCATCGTATGGTAATGAGAAAAACAGGATACA
>Ga0081529_125980_pt1 | contig 13797 bp, 14 predicted proteins | sample EchGeymetagenome_FD_71012 | JGI IMG/M metagenome (GOLD analysis project Ga0081529, IMG submission 71012) | Ferrous microbial mat and aquatic microbial communities from Echinus Geyser, Yellowstone National Park, USA - transect B T=78-80 C v2... ...
GCAAGGGCAAGATTAATCCACTTCTATCTTCTCTCATCAATTTAGAATACTCCTTAAATGGAATATGAGAAGTAGTAGTTATAGGTTTTTCCTCAGTTAGTGGTACAATAGACTTTATTATGAATAGAATTGGAATTACAATTATTATAAAGATAAATGCTACAACGAAATCAATTGTATAACTCTCTTGGGCAATAAAACCAGAAATTAAAGGTAATACTATAGAAAATAAAGGCGTTATTGTGAAATAGATACTTAGCTCTTCTTTACTCATTCTCTTCCCAATTACAACTCTCATTAAAGGTACTCTTACATTAAAGCCTAAATATGCTAAAGAGACTGCAGCTAAAACTATAAGAAAATTATGTGACAATATAAGAAAAAGAATACCTATATCCGTTGCTATAAATGAGTATATTAATAAGTTAAAAACGTTGAAAAAATCGGCCAATATACCTAAGCTTAAAGTTAGAATACCTTGAACAATTGTTGAAACTAGGAAAATTAAAGAGATTTGGGATATTGTAAATCCTAAATGAATTCCCAGATATGGTTGTATAACAGTATCAAGCATTCTAAAAGCAATAGCAGTTGAAAGAGAAGATAACATATAGATTTTGGCTTCTTTACTTAGACTAAAAAATTTTCTAACTTTAACCATTTTTCCACTTTATGTTTTATACTTATTATCTTATATTCTAATTTTCCAAATAACTCCAGCAGCAATATCGCATACATACATAATTTTACCGTCTTCGCTAAATCTTACACATCTAGGTTCATAGAAACCCGATACTATAGGAACCCTAAACCTTAAATCTATTGGCTCATGCTTGTCTCTAGCTATTTTCAATTCCTCTAAACTTACACTTTTAACGTCTGCACCTTTACTTTCAACTATATATAAATTTTTATCGTGTTTATTAAAAATCATACCTATTTGTTCATTTAAGCCTTTAACTAGAAGACTGTTTTGCTCTAGATAATTGAAATCTCCTCCTTGAGAAATATCATAGAGCTTTCCTAAGCCTCCATGACTGAAAATTAAAATATCCATTTCTTCTGGTAGTGGAATTTGCCAATGACCGCATGGACTTATAAGTTTGTATATTTTACTCCAAATTGAATAAACCACAGGGAAACCGGTAACAAATCTTATTACTTCTCCGTTCTTACCAATTTTTACTATTCCACTTTCGATTTGAGTACTAAATGTTGAGTATATCTCATTATGATATACTGCTAAACCATAAGGACCGCTAACCTTCGCAACTATTTTAGGTCTTGATTGATCTCCTCCTTCAGTTATATCTAGTATTGCATTAAATCCTGCATCAGTTACTAATATTCTATCCTTATAAGGTAAAATTGCAGCTGGATGCGATAAATTATAAGCAAAAGGTACAGCATCTCTCATATTTCCTCCTTTAGTTACATCTAGTATCCTGCCTCTACCGAATTCACTTACTAATAATCTACCATCTGGCGTCCATTCCATATGTCCCGGATGCAACATACCGTATGCATGTATTTCTAACTCCATTTTTATCATTATAAATGTTTATAACATAAGTTAATAAAGATTTGTATATATATATTAGATAAAATTAATTAAATCTATATAATTAACTAGTCTATTCAATAGTTACGATATCAAGCTATAAATTCAGAAATTAACTTTCTCTATTGCAAGACTATGACGAGAGTACCTATTCATCTCCAAACTCCTATTTACAGCCCTCTTTTTGCATATGATAGCTTAAACTGTTACCCTTATTTTTGATAACGAATAATTTTCTTATATGATAGCTTATGCTTATGCTGAGTGGGGAAAGTTAAGAGCTGTAGCAATGCATAAACCTGGTTTAGAGGTATTATTCGGATTATTAGACCCCTCTTCGTTTTTATATGCTAGACCTTTTAATTGGAATAAAGCGAAAAGGGAACATGACGAGCTTAGGAGGGTTCTTAAAGAGGAAGGTATTAAGGTATTCAGACTTAAACATATATTAAAAAATAAGATTAAGCATGATAAAAAATTTAAAGAAAAAATAATTGAGAAAGTTGGATTTAATACTGATGATCTTGTACTGCTAGTTGAACTACTTTTACTTAAGCCTGTACTTAAATATAAACGTACTGACAACGGCTTACATCTAGAAGTTACATTAACAGATCCTTTATCGAATTTATATTTTATGAGGGACCAACAAATAACTACTAAGGATGGTATAATAATAGGTAGAATGGCAACACACCAAAGGGAGAAAGAGATCGAAATAATGAAATTGTTCTGGGAGGCGTTAGGTGTAAAGTATAAGGAGATAATTAAGGGAAAACTAGAGGGTGGGGATTTCTTCCCAATGGGAGACTTCGCATTAATCGGAATAGGAAATAGAAGTGATTTAGATGGTGCTAAAAATATTTTCGGTGTAGAGAATGAAGTTGGTGTAGTATATGAGAGTAGGGAGGAGTTCTTCCATTTAGACACGTTTTTTAATGTGGCTTCTTCAAATTTAGTAATTGGCGTTGAAGAGCTCATGAAGGAGAGTAGGGTAGAGGTTTACTACGACGGGAAAATGGTAAAGGTTACTAATCTATATAACTATATAACGAAAGAAAAAGGATTTAATATAATAAATGTAAGTATAGATGAAGCTAAAGCTTATGCAACAAATTTCCTAACAATAGATGATGGAAAAATAGTTGCCCCTAAGAATCCCGCTAATAAGAAGTTTAAAGGCGTTTATGAAGGAGTTTTTCCAAGCCTTATTTTAGGTAGGGAAGATTTCTTTTCAAGAATGATGATATGTTTCGACAAGAACGCTAAATTGATTATAAAGGCGGATAATTCTTAACTAATACTTCTATAATTTCCCTTATTCTTGTGACTATATATTTCCTATCATCGGTTAAATAAATTAACCTCATTCTAGGAAATGTGGTTTCGCTTTCCTCTCTTATTAACTTATATTTCTGAAGCTATTCCGAAATCCTCAGTGCAGGAGTATTATTGACCTCGGCTAAATCTGTTAATTCCCTCTATCCTTACACCAATTGCTTAAGAGGCTGAGCGATTAATTAAATGCGACTCAAATCGGATTGAGGCCAGACCATTTCCGCGTAACCTTAATCAATCCTTCTCTCCAGCTATCCTAGGGAAGATATTACTCCTGAGAAAAAGAGTGAGGTGTAAAAGTCTTTGGTTAGTATAGTACTTAACAGTGTAAGTAATCCAGTAGAAAACAGAAAATGTGTTAAATTAACGGTGTGAAAAACCCGTTAGACGTAAATTTTAGTAAATTCTTACGTCAGATATTTTATCCTACATATACGTTAAATAAAAAATCGAGAGACGTTAAATTCTAGGGTTTTTCCTTACTTTATACCGACAAAAGTTACGTTAAAAGTACGTAGGTGCCGCCACGGGGATTTGAACCCCGGACAACCGGATGTTTAAGACGTTAAATTGACCGTTTCAATTTAACGCGATTTGTTAAAGGCATAACAATATACGTTATTTTATTATTGCAATAAATATCTGATTACTTCATCTACTGCGCATAAGACGTTAAAGCGTTAAACTCCCCAGTTTACCAATAGTCTCGTTCTTGCTTTAATAACGATATATAGATTCTCGTGGCAAAACCCAACATGATGAACCCAAGAATTAACAACATGTTAGAAATGACGTTGCCAATAATATTTGAGAAAAGCCCTGCATTATTAACGTTAGCGTATATAAATATGGTGGTTCCTATTAATAACCCTATTGTATAAAATAACGCGTCTAGCCAATTAATTAAAGGCCTAATATAAGCAAAAATTAGTATTAAAGCTAGAGGTGTAACAACCAAAATAAGACTTAACATCGTAAACTGTGCTGTATATTGTGAATGAGGAGTTAATTGTTGTGACACTCTATTAATGACTCTGATTAATAAATATAGATACTCGATTAATAGATCAAGTAACGGCTCTACTAATCCTTCTATAAATGAGTTAAAATATTTGCTTTTGTTATTTTCGCTCATATCATCTCCTCCTTATACTTAAGACAGTACATCCTCTCCTTTCCGGCCCTACTTTTATGCCATTTCCTTTGTATTATTCCTCTTTTGGCTAACCTTGTTAGATATACTAGCAGCTCCTTCTTATCAACACCAGTCTTCTCATGTAGGTATTCCAAACTGCAGCAGCTCCCTGGGGCCTTAGCCATTACCATAAGTATGAGCTGTGTAATGGTAAACCTTGACTTATGTTTCTCTATCTTACTTTCCATAAAATTGCATTGAGAAATTTCCCTTAATAAACCTTAACTAGGGTTAACAAAGTGTTACCTCCTTAGAAGGGGACTGAAAATGAGTTCCCTAACTGGAAATAGTAGGGTTAACAAAGTGTAGTATTTAGGGCCATTAATGTAAGAGCTGGCCCTTTTTATGAAAAAATCAGGGATCCGGGCAGGATTAACTACTTTGAATTTTTTCTCAGTAAACTGGGGAGTTTATTGTAAGTTAAACTAATTTGATAGATGCCATAATATTCGTATGTGATAGAGCTAATTATGACGTTCTTTATAACGTTCTTCTTGCTTTTTGCAATACTAGAGCTACAGAATTTTATCAACATAAGGAAATCCACTTTCCTTAAGGAAGAGGAAGGAGTAAAGTACTGGTTTAGGGACTCTAAATACGTTAATGCAAGAGCAAGGAAGAGCGTAATTTTCGGTAAGAATATTTTCATTTATAAACGATACGACGAGAGGGTTATTGCTCACGAAAAAGCACACTTAGAGCAGATTAATTTTCCTTACCTAATCCTTTTAATTTCATCCCTGGGCATCTCAATATCGTTCATAACTATGGATCCTATACCCGAAGTATTATCCATATTTTGTACTATTGCACTCTCTCAACATTATGAGAGGGACGCAGACCTGAAAGCGTATAAAGGTAAGTCTATGTTCCCCTTTTCTTCTAATAGGCCTACTAGGTTAAGGAGGATAATAGGTTGGCTTGACATGCACCCTCCGACGTGGATAAGGGGTAGTGATGAATATTATGATAAGAGAAATAATCTGTTTTCACTTTTTATAAATGATATACTAAGGTCCTAGGACTTCATTTTCCCAGTTAATAAACTTTCAGATTAGTTTATTGGTGAGAAAATGGATGGAAGGGAGGTTGTTTGGCTATCCTTAGCAATTTTAACTTTATTGGTTTTAGTCGAAATTGCCTATAATCTTGTAATATACGTACCAAACACGAATTACCCTTCACCGCCTCCAGCTACTATAAAAACTACAAAAAGTAGTACCAATACTGTAATATTTAATCCCGTTCCTTATTATTCATTATTACCTACAATTATTAACAGCTCATCATTAACTGTTTGCGACCCTGAACATGTCTTAATAAGTATTCCTAACGGTACTCCAATACTTTTAAACATAATTAGAATATTATCAATGAATGCCTCAGAAGTTACGCCTTCTGCTTATTGGAAAGTGGCCGACTTAGGAGGTTTTTATGTAAATCAACAGTTTGGCAAAAACGTTACTTATTATATAGCTCCTTTACCGTTTAATGCTAACGGTTCGCAACCAAAATTTGGCCTTACAAAACTTATCCTTGATTACTACGCTTTCTTCCCTTATATTGTAACTTACCCACCTTCTGACTATATAGTAGTAAACCCCCCAGTTTACAAAATAATCAATGAAACTTCTGTAAAAACTAGCGTAAATGTAATATACACATCTCATACATATTTTGTGGATAGGTACACGCATAGAAGCGGACATATAATATATATTTATGAGTATTACGCGATGAGTGTTTCTGGGACGGCTTATTTCTACGTTAATGACAAACTAAATGGTTCACAAAGTTTTAGCTATACTTTCTCCTGGCGGGGAGGGAGTTATACTAATAAGTTTTATGATACAGTTACGGTACCTCCAGGAGTTCAAAAGCAGGTTTATGCAAGTTACAGTATAGCTGCTGGGGCAGGGTATCAATATTCTCGATCTACTTTTGATAATACAACATATATTTGCATTACATACTACCCTACAGGGCCTTATTTAACTACTGAAGGTTATAATTTCAACTGGTATGAGTATAACGTCATGCTTCCTTTGAAGATTACAGTATTTAATGGAACAAATCCGGAGACGGAGGTTAATAATAATACATATTACAATAGGACAATTAACGCCATAGTATCATACACTACTTGGAGTTCTCTTCCGCACAGTTATATAGCGGTGATAAAGACTTTTGATAATATAAAATACGGTAATTTTACAATCATTAGGAGATGGAACGCTGGTTTCGTACAAATAATACCTTTACCAGATACGCAAATTTCAGGGAATAATATAGACCACTATTTAACGTTCTCTACATTATCAAAAATAGCTAAGCAACCAGAATGGGTATTTAACCATACGCCAGAAGATGAAATCTACAACGAAAATTACGCCAACGAATATGGGGAATTAGTGTACTATTACGCGTTATATAAATTCCTTTATCACCTAGTCCAGAATAATACTATACCTTATTATTATAGTTACATAAAGTGGGAAGTAGACATCCTAGCCAACGAAATAGGGTTAAACATGACTGTGAATAATAGCAGTTATGATACTGTAAACCCTTATCTTACAGCACTACTAAACGGTAAGGGAAATCAAAGCCTAGTAACAATGCAGCCAGTATTAATAGACAGTTGGGGAATGTACTACCACGTGTTTAACGGGACTTATTATGTACAGAACGAAAGTTGGGAATATTCAATGGTTTACGGTTTTACAATACCAAAAATCTGGTTAAACTCTACTCCCTATATTGTACTTGATAAGACTAACGTTACTGCTTACCTGACTGACCCTACAAATATAGAACATTCTCCTTCCGTATTCTGGTGGTACAACCCAAGCACTCTGATGTACAATAATTTGCCGACAGATGGTGAAAATGTTACCTTCTATACATGGTATATGCTGAATTCTGACTTACCGATATTCTTTGAGCAGGAAGAACAGAACGTGACAATAGAATACTATAACTCTACGGTATACGAAATAACGCAACAACCCTAACTTTCTATAATTTTTTTAACCTTAATGTTTTTATAATGTCTCTTTATAACCGCTACAAAGTGTGCGTTATTAGTCTTTATAATTAGGGAAACATCCTTACCGTAGACTAAGTTCAGCAGCCTCCTTATTTCTTCAACATCATTACATTCTATCACATACATAGGATTATATTATGAATACAGGCTAATAAGTACTCATATAACAGTATTACCTTCATTTTAGTAATACGCCATATAATGTAATCTATATCAATATAAATTGAATTACTTTATACAATGGAAGAAACAAGGATAGGTTATTGGTTCTCGAAACAACATGAGATACTTCCGGATCCCCATTATAGGCTAAAAGTAGAAGTAGCTAATGATCTGAAAGTTCCCTTTTATGTTGTACAATATGCAGCAACGTTGTTGAAAAGTGCAGGACTTAATGTAAATTATCCTAGTCTATTAGCGGCAGTCTATTTCATTAATAAGAAGAAGCTAAGTTACAATTTTATGTTAAAAACTCTTAGGAAAAAGAGGATAAAAGGTAAGAAATTGTTCAAACTAACTTTAGCCGCTCTTAAGACGTAGAATAATATACAACAGCTCAGAGACGAAGACGCCAGTAGATACTGCAAACAGCAACAATATAGTTGTGATCTCTATTATAAGAGATGGTTTAACGATAACACATTTCAATATTCTGAATAACAACAATGAAAAAGCTCCAGATGTAGCCGCAAGTATATAATCTAGCCATAAATTCCTTCTTTTATCTACTGCTTTAATGTTCGATAGCTGTTCCTTTTCTTCTACAGAATTTTTAGTTATTTCTTTACTCGGTTCTTTTACAATTTTTGTAATTTTAGCCGTATTTTTAACAGTCTCTATCCGTATTTTTAACAGTCTCTATCTTCGTTTTAGGCTTTGGCTTTTTCTGTTGTTTTTGCATATTTTTCACCTTATCGAGATCTGGAGTAAAGAAACCTCCTAACAAGTATGAAAAAGCTCCTACGAATATCGATTCAAGGCGTAAACTCTTTGCTGGATAGAATGCAAGCGCTAATGCCACCCCTATTATTATTACTCCTAGGAGAATATCAGGGGCCTTGTAGCTGTCTATAAGCTTATACGACATCAACCCGCCTGCCATGATGTAAATCATTTTTCTAAATGTCAGTTCAAAAGCGCCAGAAGATAACTTCTCGTCTAAAAAGCTTGTATCCTCAAGTACCAGAACTTCTTTAACTCTGACCATTTAGACCACCTAATTTTTCTAATATAATTTCCCTCACTATTTGGGAGATTGACGAGCCCTTCTTTTCTGCCAGTCTTAATAATACATTATAATGCTCTTCATCAAGATAAGTAATTACTGCCTTCTTTTTTTCCATTATTCGCCTCCCCATTGTCCAGTCGTCTTGAACATCTCTAACTCCTCTTGAGTAGGTAACACTTGAATTCTCAAGACGTACTTTCCGCTCCTAATTATCCCCCTTCCTTTTGTTGCAGTAACCAATTCCTCAGCTTCTTCCTGTCTTAAATTATAAATTTCCTTAAGTGCAGGGATCGCGGAGTCGTTTTGTCCTAATAAAATCGACGTAGCTGCCTGCTCAAGAATAGTTTTTCCTTGCTCATTTTTCGCAATATCTTCTGGACGTTGAGTAACGAATATAAGCCCCTTGTTGTATTTTCTTGCTCTCCGTGCTAAATTTTCCAGTATGCCTATAGTCGCCGGATAGTTGATAAACAGCCATGCCTCGTCTATGAAAAAGAAACCTTTATTCTTATTAGAGAAGAGCTCTTTAGTAAAGAATACTGAAAGAAGCGACATTGTAAGTGCCTTAAGCCTTCTGTTATTACCCAGTTTGTTCAACCCTACTATGACGTTCTTCCTAAAATCTATGGGTTGCCCATCGAAGACATAAGCATCTGGAGGCGCATCCATTGCTGCTAAATAATTATATATTTCTGTATTCTTCTGCTGAATAATTGCAAGAAATTCTTTTGTGTCCTCAGCTGTAATTTCGAATAGACTCCTTCTCAGTTTATTCTTCAGCACAACGTCATTTTCAGGTAAATAAAAGTCCGCAAGTAGATCTGCCACTTCTTCCAATTGCAAGAGCCCCTCATTCATGAACTTGATAGGGTCTAAACCTAGATGCTGACCTGGCTGCACCAGAAGACTTTCCGCACCGAAGACCCTTGAGTGTATAACGTATTCGTTTTCAGGGTCTATTCCGGCAATGTAGAGATCTTCGAAATTCTCTTTCAATCTCTTCAGCATAACCTTGGTAGTCATTGACTTGCCTGAACCTGTAGACCCCAATATTACTATGTTATAATTCTGCCTTCTGTAGGGGTTGAGAATGATCGGCGAGCCCGAGTCAGAGACTCCAAGAAATATTCCTTCTTCATCTATCAAATTCTCGTTTATAAATGGATAAAATACTGCAGCAGTTAATGTGTCTACATATTTTGGGATTATCTTATTAGCGAAAGGGATAGGCGAGTTTATCTCCACACCGTATTCGTAAAGAACCTCTTGGAAGAATACGGGTACGTCTATATCTAATAATCTCGCTTTAGCCGTAAGCTTCAGCTGATTATATTTTTCTTTCAATTCATTCTCATCTTTTCCGTAATATATGAACCAAACGTAGTATTCTAAAAGTTTTGCGTTACCTCCTATTATACTCTGTAGTTGTTTAACTTTTTCAAGCTTTTGTAGCGTGTAGCTTGAAGAGTCGGTTGATGCTATTGATTCTAACCTTCTTCTTACCGTGTCTACCATTGACGCAGACTTTATCGGATCCAAAGCTTTGAATTTGAAAACTATTTCGTCGGCCAAGTCGAAATATTCATAAAGGAACCCTTCGGGTAAGAGAAGGGGGTATCTGTATACCACTGCACTCTGGGCTAGCTGTCCGTTCTCTAATTTTACATATCTGGGATACTCTTTTACTACTTTAGGCCTTACCAGCTGAGTTTGCCTTGCGTTAAAGAATTCATCACTTAACTGGACATCACTCTTCACTAAGAATTTATAATACAGGACTTCGTAATCCTCATTTTCGTATGTATATTTTTCAGTTGACTTAGATATTATTATAGTCCCGTTATTGACGACGTTCAGTAACTCAGTAAAAGCTCCTTCTATTCTATCCCTTTCACTGTCCGAAAGTAGCTCAAAAGGTGTTGGATCTACTTCATACCAATAAGTGGGCCTTTGTTTAGCCTTCTGTTTTGACTTTTCCTCCTTCTGCAAAACTATTACACCATAAAACTAAGAGGGAAGTTTATTAACCAGAGTTTTGGAATCAATAATTATTTTAATTCTTTCAATTCAACTTAAAATCTCACTAAAATTCCGGTTAATAAACTTTCAGATTAGTTTAGTAGAATGAGCCACAAAATAAGTGCAAAAAACGTGATACTACTAGCACTACTGTCAACGGTAATGGTGCTAAGCGTAATAACGCCCCAGCAAACCGTTACAGTGTATTATATCTTGCCTAGCCACGTAGTAGTATACGCTAACAGCGGTGCACCTAATATCACTGTCACTCCAGAGGCTTTTGCAGGCGCCTCGTCGATAACAACTTTACTATCATATGCAATGTATGCTGCGTGGCTGGTAGTATTCGGTATGATCGTATTTGCTGCAATAGAGGCGGCAAGAGGAAACCACATGGGTGATACGTTCAAGAAAATAATGATAGGAGTAATAGTAGCAGCGTTCTTGCTAACGTTCGGTTGGGCTATAGTTTCAGGAGTATTCTAAAGTCAAATATCCTTTTTTCCTCCTAATTCTAGAAATTATCATCATAAATCTCCGGTTAATAAACTTTCAGATTAGTTTAGTAGTGAGAAAGTGGATCTTTATACTATAGGCACTATAATAGGTTACCTAACTTACGCCGCATGGATATTCGTTATAGTAGGTATAATAATATCAGCAGTATTATTTGCGTTAGGTAAGCTTAAGGAAGGTTCAAAAAAGTTTACAATGATATTAACAGCTGCATTCGTACTTACCTTTGCGTTTACAATACTGAATAACGCAATACCTTACCAGACTTACAACTTGCCTGGATGGTACTATATATCATATTTAGCTTATGCTGGAGCTGCAGTATCTGTAATAGCTACTGCAATCTATCTTGTGAAGGGTGACCTAAGGGTAGCAGGTACATATTTCGTTGCTGCAGTACTAATATTATGGGCTGTCAATTATGCTCCTGCATTATTTTCAACACAACAAATGACTTCATCCACATTCGGCACAATTATGCTCTCAGCGAGTCCAGAATCCGGAAATGCTCCATTAACATTCACATTGCAGGGGTATGTAATACCCGCACCTAACCAGACTGAAGACATATACGTTTATGCCATAAACGAATCCACAGGACAAACTTTCGGTATGGCAGGAGGCACAGTGGGAACTAACGGGCAATTCTGCATAACAGAAAGTATAGGCGCCCCAGGGCAGTACGAGATAATTGCATACATTCCTGGCACTTCGATACAGGGGAGTACAGCAGTAGATATTACCCCGGCTCCTAACTTTGGCTGGAATTTTGTAGCAGCAGGATTTTATGCTGTGGAGCAGTTCTTTGAAGGACTCGCATCAAACGTGCTGCACATCTTTAATTTACCTTTCATCTACGCCATTATGATGCCTACTTACCCCACTAACGGAGGGGATCCCTTCGGCATAGGACAGACCATTTACCAGATGTACCAATATACAGAAGGGATAGCATTCGGCATTCTTGGAATATTTCTGATAGGTAACATACTATACAGATTATGGAACGGGGTTGAGGAAGGGATAAGTAGGATAATTATAGGGGTATCAAAGGACGTAATTACGGTCGCGTTTGTAATAGTAACAGCTCCTTATCTGTACGATGTCTTTGCAGACATAGTGAATATGGTAGGGGGGCATTTGATAAACTACGGAAACCCCGGGGCGTTATTAGCGGAGGCTTTCGGGGTTATAGCTGCAGGGATGGGGTTGGGTTACTTCGTTCCAGAACTAGCGAATATAGGGAGCGATTTAGTCTTCGCTATTTTCCTGGCCTTCGCGTTATTCGTAATCAGGTTCCTCGCTATTGCTGCAATACTGATAGCTACACCGATACTGGCAGCAATGTGGTTGTTCCCACCATTCAGAGGAGCCGTGAGATTATTTTTTGACATAATACTGGCTTTAGGTATATCCGGCATAATTGCAGCATCACTCCTAGCATTGCTCGGAAAATTGGCTTCAGCTTCACCTATTTTATCAGTAGGTATCGGCTTAGCGTCACCGGTACTCTTCGGCTTCCTACCTACGACCCTCAGCTTTATTGGTGTCTCAGGAATCATGACACAAGGAGGATTCTTCCCGTTCGGAAGAGGAAAGAGGGGTACAAGTCCGCAAAGTTCTGCTGGAAGTGCAGGAGGTGTAGCTGGAGGTGTTGCAGGAGCCACAATAACTCAGACGGCAGGACAAACGAAGCTGAGGAACCCAAGGGCTGGCAGTACGACCTCGACCTCCACAGTGTCCAGCACCGTGTCAAGTCCTCCTCCAGCTCCTGTGGGGATAGCGGAAAGGCTGAGGAACAGAAAGACGGTGACGGTAACGAGCAATCCACGCGACAACCTGAAATTCCCCGAGAAGCTGAGGGGCGGACTGAAGAAGGAAACAGATTACATCGGTCCAGTGGACCCAGAGAAGCTCAAGCAGTACGGTAAAGAGATGGAGTGGGTGGCCTCTTCAGCGCCGCCCATTCCAGGTATCCACGAGCACATCAAGAAGTACGGCGAAAATAGGGCAAGGGAGATGGGGATATCTCCCGAGCAGAGAGGAAGAGTAGTGCGTTATAGAGAAACGATACCCCACGCGTTAGCTCGCGGAGTCGCTGAGAACCTGAAGGCTGGGGCGATAATGACTGCACAGAAGTTCGGGCAGAAGATGGACGACTGGCTGAACCAACAAGGTATAAGCGTAAGGCCGTTCGAGAGCATTGAGAATAAGATCAGGGAAGTGAAGTTAAGAAAGAGCAAAACCAATAGACCGTCTTCTCAATAAGTCATATAGCTTTTTTATTCTCTTCTTCTAATTTTATTATATGGAAGAAGGAGTAATAGTTATCCCAGATGTTACTGACTTAGTGGAGCAACACAACGTAGAGGAGGAAATATATGCACCCGACGGTACTCTGCTGATGAAACCTTACGAAGTTATAGTCGAAAACCCATTGATAATGAACCGCAAAAAATGGAGGTTGTTCGCAAACTATGTCCCAGTAGAGAACCACCCAGATCAGGATAGGTGGATAGCTAAACTAAATACAACTGGACAACTGGTTGAGAACAGAGATGTAGATCTGGCATGGATGCTTTATTATATAAGGACTCAACACCCTGGAGCTACAGTAGAGGAAGTAGTAAATTGGGAACTAGCTCGGGTTGTAGAAGATACTGGTGACTTCAAGGATGACGACGAAATGGGAGCTTATGCAATGAACCTATATTTAGGCTTAGCATATGCCATAAAGTACGGCCTTCTAATTCTCGTAAAAGATTAGATTTTTTGAATTAACTCCCAAGTTCATTCTACAAAAATTCAACCCCAAGCTCTACGCTCTCCGGTCTAGGGGCTTAATATTTTGCTTATATATTAGCTTAGTATTTAGCTTATATTTAAGCTAA